>Ga0181598_1000271_pt1 | contig 49782 bp, 51 predicted proteins | sample 041ome_4_FD_153295 | JGI IMG/M metagenome (GOLD analysis project Ga0181598, IMG submission 153295) | Coastal salt marsh microbial communities from the Groves Creek Marsh, Skidaway Island, Georgia - 041404US metaG (spades assembly) | ecosystem: Environmental > Aquatic > Marine > Intertidal zone >... | reverse complement strand
ATTATTCTTAAACTTGTTATGCAAGCTTAAAATTGATTAAGATACTCTCAACATAGGAGAGAGTTATGTCAAATAATGCATATATAGTTTCAGCTGTTAGAACAGCTGGAGGAAAGAAAAATGGAAGCCTTAGTCAATGGCATCCAGCCGATCTTGGCGCAAAAGTCTTAGATGAGCTTGTTCATCAGTCAGGCATTGATCCAGCATTAATTGATGATGTCATATTTGGTTGCGTTGACCAAGTTGGAGCGCAATCAGGTAATGTAGCTAGAAATGCAATCCTTGCCTCAAGTCTTCCCGAGTCAGTGCCTGGTACCTCTGTTGATCGTCAATGTGGTTCATCTCAACAGGCTATTCATTTTGCGATTCAAGCAGTTATGTCAGGTACACAGGATGTTGTGATTGGGGGAGGGGTAGAGGTAATGTCTATGGTCCCCATTGGTGCGAGCATTAAAGATGGGTATGAGGCAGGTCACGGACTTCCATTTGATTCAGATGGAATGAAAGAAAGGTATCCAGGAATTTTCTTTTCTCAGTTTACTGGAGCAGAGTTAATGGCAGATAAATGGAATTTATCACGTGAAGATCTTGATAAATTTGCCTTAAGCAGTCACCAAAAAGCTGCAGCAGCAGTTGAAGGTAAGTATTTTGATCGAGAGATTCTTCCTGTTCAAGCTAAAAATGCAGAAGGTAAAACTGATATGGTGCTTAATGATGAGGGCATAAGATATGATGCAAGTCTAGAGGCTCTTTCTGGTCTAAATCCAGTGACTGAGGGTGGAGTTATTACTGCTGGTAATGCTAGCCAGATAACAGATGGCGCTGCAGCACTTATGATTTGTAATGATGAGGGTCTTAAAAAAGTAAAAGCAGACCCAAGAGCAAGGATTGTTGGAATAAGTGTAGTGGGTGATGATCCAATTATGATGCTAGGCGGTCCAATACCGGCTTCTCATAAAGTTTTGAAAGCTACCAATCTAAATATTAATGATATTGATCTTTATGAAGTAAATGAGGCTTTTGCTCCTGTTCCATTGTCATGGGCTATTGAGCTTAAAGCTGATATTTCAAAATTAAATGTAAATGGAGGAGCCATGGCTTTGGGACATCCATTAGGCGCTACCGGAGCCAAACTTATGACAACACTGCTTCATGAACTTGAAAGAACAAATGGTAGGTATGGTTTGCAAGCGATCTGCGAGGGTGGCGGAACTGCTAATGCAACAATTATTGAGAGGATCTAATTAGCCTAGATGTTTTTGTAGTGATCAAAAATAGTTGCAATATCCTCAACTTTTCCAATAGAGCTTTGACCATCTCTGTGTTTTAGCTCTATTTCACCATTTTGCAGGTATTGCTTTCCAATAATAACATTGATTGGAATACCAATTAACTCAGCATCTTTCATTTTAGTTCCATAGCCATCTTTTCTGTCATCAAGCATAACCTCGTAACCCATGGATGATAATTTGCTGTATAAATCTGTTGAAGCTTTTGCTATTTTTTCGTCTTTATCAAAACCTATAGCAATAATATTTACCTCGAATGGAGTCATTGCCTCTGGCCATATAATTCCTTTATCATCGTTGTTTTGTTCTATTGCAGCAGCAACTAGTCTAGATACCCCTATCCCATAACAGCCCATATAAAGGTTCTGTGCCTTACCTTCATTATCAAGAACATTAGCTTTCATAGCATCTGTATAAACCTTTCCAAGTTGAAAAATATGACCAACCTCAATTCCTTTTTTAATTTCAATGATGCCTTCACCGTCTGGCGATGGTTTTCCTTGAAGAGACTCTATATCTTCTCCCTCTTTCAGTAACAGCTCAGTATTAATAGCAAAATCAGATGAGTCACTTATTGCAATAGTGTCTTCCCCGTTTTCAGCTAGAACATGAAATTCTTCTGATGCATCGCCACCAATGGCTCCTGAATCTGCTTTAACAATTTTAAATTGTAAGCCCAATCTATCTAGAATCTTTTTGTAGGCCTCTTTCATCAAAACATATGATTCATTTAATGAGTCCTCATCTATATTAAAGCTATAGGAGTCCTTCATAAGAAACTCTCTTCCTCTCATAACACCATATCTTGGTCTAACCTCATCTCTAAACTTAGTTTGAATTTGATATAGGTTTAGGGGTAATTCTTTGTAGCTTTTAACATTATTTCTAATTAAATCTGTTATCACTTCTTCGTGAGTAGGTCCAAGGCAAAAATCCCTTTCATGCCTATCTTGAATTCGTAGTAGCTCAGGACCCATTTTTTTCCATCTTTGAGTCTCTTCCCATAATTCTTTTGGCTGAACCATTGGCATGAGAACTTCTTGAGCGCCAGATGCATCCATTTCTTCTCGAACAATATTTTCAACTTTTCTTAATACCTTTAATCCAATTGGGAGCCATATGTATATTCCCGATGTAACTCTTCTTATCATTCCAGATCTAAGCATCAGTTGATGACTAATAACTTCTGCATCTTGAGGAGTATCTTTTAAAGTTGGCAAAAAAACCTTGGACCAAAACATTTTTTTATATTTGAATTTTCATTTAGTTTATAATTTTATATTTTTTTTAGAGACTTATGCCGATTTATGAATATAAATGCTTAAAATGTAAGCACCAGTTCGAAGTTATTCAGAAATTTTCAGAAAATCCTGTTGAAAATTGTCCTGAGTGTAATAAAAAATCAGTACAAAAATTAGTTTCTGCTCCTTCTTTTAGATTGAAGGGAGGCGGTTGGTATGAAACTGATTTCAAAACTGGCTCTAAAAAGAATATAGTAGACACTAAGGATGAAAAACCTAAAAAGTCTAAAGAACAAACTAAAACTACTGAAAAACCTAAAAGTAAAAGTTCAGATAAAAAAACTTAAATAAGAGAGACAAAAATGCGTTCACATTATTGCGGAGATATTAATACTTCAGACATTGATTGCAATATTGAGATTTCTGGATGGGTGCACAAACGAAGAGATCATGGTGGCGTAATTTTTTTAGACATTCGTGATTTACGTGGAATAGTCCAAGTTGTTTTTAACCCAGATTTAAAAGAAATTTTTGATATCGCAGATTCATGCAGAAGCGAGTATGTGGTTAACATAAAAGGATTAGTTAGAAAGAGAATTGAGGGAGCCATAAATCCAAAAATGGCTACAGGAGAGATTGAAATTGAAGCAAGCAGTTTAAAAATTTTTAGTTCAGCTGATACTCCTAAATTTCCGCTTGATGACTATCAAGATGTAAATGAGGATGTAAGGCTTAAACATAGATTTTTAGATTTAAGGCGTCCTGATGTCAACCAAAGATTGATCAAGAGATCTCAGATCACATCAAAGATAAGATCTATTTTAGAAAATAAAAGCTTTCATGAAATAGAGACTCCAATATTGACCAGAGCCACGCCTGAAGGAGCAAGAGATTACTTGGTTCCAAGTAGAGTTCATCCTGGAGAGTTTTTTGCATTGCCTCAATCCCCTCAACTATTTAAACAGCTGCTAATGATTGGCGGGTTGGATAAATATTATCAGATAGCTAAATGTTTCAGGGATGAGGATTTACGCGCAGACAGACAGCCTGAATTTACTCAGGTCGATATTGAAGCTTCATTTATTTCTACTGAAGAAATAATAGAGCTCGGAGAGGATTTGGTTACATCTTTACTATCTGAATTTACAGACTATCAAAAAGCAGCAGTGCCAAGAATTACATACAAAGAATCTATTGAAAAATATGGATGTGATAAGCCTGATTTAAGAATCCCTCTTGAGCTTATTGATATTTCCGAGCTAGTGAAAGATGAAGAGTTTAAGGTATTTTCTGGTCCTGCAAATGATCCTGCTTCAAGGGTTGTAGCATTGAAGATTCCAGAGGCTGCATCTATGACAAGAAAAAAAATTGATGAGTACACTGATTATGTAGGTAAGTTGGGCGCTAAAGGTCTTGCATACATAAAAGTTGTAGATCTTGACCAAGAAAATGGACTGCAATCGCCAATACTTAAATTTTTTCAACAAGATACAATCGATTCAATTCTTTCCTCATTAAACGTTCAAAATAATGACATTATATTTTTTGGTGCTGGAAAGGCAGATGTTGTAAATCTCTCAATGAGCTCATTAATTAAAAGACTTGGTGAAGATTTAAATTTAATGAACTCATTATGGGCACCATGTTGGATAGTAGATTTTCCAATGTTTGAAAGAAACAAAGAAAATAACCTCACATCTTTGCATCACCCATTTACTTTGCCCGCAGTAACCATAGATGAATTAAAAAAAGATCCAGATAACTCATTAGCCTGCGCATATGACTTTGTTTTAAATGGTTATGAGCTTGGGGGCGGCTCTTTAAGGGTGTATGAACCTTCAATGCAAAAGGAAATATTTTCTATACTAGGTATTTCCTCTGATGAAGCTAAAGAAAAATTTGGTTTTCTTTTGTCCGCATTATCATCTGGGTGCCCACCTCATGGAGGTATTGCATTTGGTTTAGATAGAATCGTTATGTTGCTATCAGATACGACTAACATCCGTGATGTTATTGCGTTTCCAAAAACTCAAAGTGCATCTTGTTTGCTTACAGATGCCCCTGGCATAGTTTCTGCTGATCAGCTTGATGAGCTTAACGTCAAGTCAACTTTTGAGCCGGAGCAGTAGATGGCTGGACATTCCAAATGGGCAAACATAAAGCATCGTAAAGCAAGACAGGACGCATCTAGAGGAAAAGTCTGGACTAAAGTGATTAGGGAGATTACGGTTGCTGCGAAAGGGGGTCCAGACCCAAGTGATAATCCAAGATTGCGGCTAGCTTTGGACAAAGCGAATGCTGCAAATATGCCCAAAGATACAATTAAGCGAGCAATTCAAAAGGGTTCTGGGACAGGTGAAATGGGTGCAATTGAAGAGCTAACTTTTGAAGGTTACGGTCCTAATGGTGTTGCTATTCTAGTTGAGACGATGACGGATAATAGAAATAGAACAGTCGCAGATGTGCGTCATGCATTTTCAAAATTTGGTGGCAACATGGGTACGGATGGATCAGTTGCTTACCTTTTTAATAAGCTTGGAATTGTTCAAGTAGACTTGTCTCATGATGAAGACCAAATCATGGAGATTGCATTGGATGCTGGTGCAGATGATTTTACCGTGACTGAAGATTATTTTGAAATTATTTCTACTCCAGCAAATTTATCTGCTATTACTGAGGCATTGAAGAAAAATAATATCGAAACATTGTTAGCTGAAAATACGATGAGAGCAGATACACTTGTTAATCTGGATCAAGACGCGTCTGAGAAAGTTCTTAAAATTATGAATTTCATGGATGATCTGGACGATGTGCAAGAGGTTCATACAAATGCTGAATTCCCTGAAGATTTTGTTGAAAAGGAGTAATTTTGGCGATTAACTCAAGAACTAAAGGGGCTAATTTTGAAAGAGAAATTGGCAATCTTTTGGTAGAGCAGCTTGGTTTAACACAGCCTGTTAAGAGGATTCTAGAGCAAACAAGAACAAAAGAATTGCCTGATTTAAAATTAGGAAGATGGTGTTTAGAATGCAAAAGATATGGTGATGGCTCAGAACCTTCTCAAGATTGGTGGGATCAGGTGCTGGCAGCCACTGGAGAAGGAGAGTTTCCAGCTCTTATTTATAAATTTAATCGTAGGCCAATTAAGGTGCGGATTCTGGCAGGTACCTTAGTTCCGGAGCTTAATTTCTCTCCTATAACAATTGATTTGATGTGGGAAGATTTTGTTGAAATTCTTCGTTATCTTTTTCAAGTGGATATTGAACAACATGAATCCTCGTTTGAAGTTTAAGGATTTTCATTGCAAGGTTTATGTGGAAGACACTGATTTTCAGGGTGTTGTTTACCACGCTAATTATCTGAAATATTTTGAAAGAGCTAGATCTCAGTTTCTAATCGACAATAACTTATCTCAAATAGATGCAATGTCTCAAGGCAATGAATCTTATGTAGTCAAATCTATCAATCTTTCATATCACCAATCTGCAGTACTAGAAGATGACTTAACAGTTACAACTGAAATTGAGCTGATTACTAAAGCTAGAACTAAATTTTTTCAATCTATTTTGAATTCAAAAAATGATACACTCATTTGCATGGGAGAGGTAGAAGTTTGCTTTATCAATAATGATTCAGGCAAGCCTAAAGCATTCCCTTTAGGTTTTTTAAATTTATTGAAAAATTAATATGAATGAATTCTCAGTTATAGAATTATTTCTCCAGGCCAGTCTAATTGTCCAAGCGGTAATGGTTTTATTATTGTTGGTTTCAATTATTTCTTGGATAGTTATTTTTGAGAGATATTTTAATTTAAATCGAATTAAAGAAGCCAATAAGTCGTTTGAAAAAGAATTCTGGTCAGGAAAAGATCTCAATGAGTTGTTTGAATCCGTTAATGAAATCCCCAATGAAGAGTTGGTAGGATCTTTACGAGTTTTCAAACATGGCTTTGGAGAATTTTTAAGGCTTAGTGAAGGTCAACAGATCACAATTGAAGATCTTGAAAGCGTAAACAGAGCTATAAGAGTATCCTTGGCTAGGGAGGAGGAATCTTTAATGCAGCACCTTCCTTTTTTAGCTAACGCAGGATCGGTCAGCCCATATGTAGGCCTATTTGGAACAGTGTGGGGAATCATTAATTCCTTTCAAGGGCTCTCAGATGCAACTCAAGCAACAATTAATGCTGTTGCTCCTGGAATCTCAGAAGCACTGGTTGCAACAGCTTTGGGACTTTTTGCTGCAATTCCAGCAGTTGTTGCATATAACAGATTTGCATCAGATTCAGACACTCAGTTACAACAATCTTCTGTATTCGGTGAGGAGCTTGCTAGCATCCTATATAGACAAACGGTTAAAGCAAAGCTTTGATATATAGAATAGGTAAAAGAAAAAAATTAAACGCTGATATTAATGTCGTGCCATATATTGATGTGATGCTGGTGCTTTTAATTATTTTTATGGTTCTTTCTCCATTGCTTATTCAAGGTATAGAGGTAAATCTTCCCAAGACTGATACAACTAAAATGTCAGTTTCAAGCGAGCCACTTGTAATCTCGATAAATGGAGAGGGCAAGTATTTTATTAACCTAGGTGAAGAGCAACTACCTATCTCTTTAGTGGAATTAAAAAATAAGGCTAAGATTATTTATCAAGCAAACCCAGATATTGAAATTGTTTTTAAAAGTGATGCAAAAGTTCCTTTTGATTATGTGGCCAAGGGTATGGCAAGCATCCAAAGCCTAGGAATTCAAAAAGTAGGAATTATCACATCTGGATATGATAGCTAATTACAGATATTTGCAAGCATCGCTATTTTCTTTTTGCATTCATGCCACTATCTTTATATATATATACGGTACCTTTGATGCAAATACCTCTGAGACACTTTTGATATCAAAGCCTCTTCAAGTGGAGTTGAAGTTTGAATTACCATCAGATGATTTAAAAAAACAAATCTCAACTTCACCAAATATTGATTTAAGCACTAGTAAGCAGGTTTCCGAAGAGATTGTTTACTCGAAAGCTGAAGATGCAGTCAAAACACGGAAAAATAGCGAGATGATTGAATCAACTATAGCTAACCTTTTATCAGAAGAGAGCGAGATTGAGTCAAATAATGAGCAACAAGAAATCTCAATGTATGCTCAAAAAATTATTTCTACGATAGAGAATGCTTGGATGAAGCCCAGAAACATACCCGAAGGTTTGGTTGTAAATTTAAAGCTTAAAATTCGTTCTTCAGGAAGGATTGCAAGTGCAGAGCTTATAAAAAGTAGCGGCAACATTCGATTTGATAACTCGGCCCTTCAAGCTGTAAGGAGAGTAGAGACGTTTTATTTTTTTGATTCAATTCCAAAAACCTTATATGACAAGGAGTTCAAAGTAATTTCCATAAGTTTTAATCCATCATGAAAAAAAATCTCTTATTAATTATTCTATTGCTGTTACCAATGTTTGGCTATGGGGAGCTTTTTTTAGAAATTACCAAGGGTTCTGAAGATCCATATAAAGTTGCAATGATTCCATTTGAGGGTAATTCAAGGGTTTCAAAGCAACTGAATCACATAATGCGAAATGACTTAATTCGAACTGGAGAATTTTCAATTCTTGATGAAGAATTGCTCTTGCCCGTAAAAATTATTGATGACGAGTTGGTTTATAGCGATTGGAAATTACTCGGGATGGATTATTTGATTTCAGGAAGAATTGATAATGCAGATAACTCCCTAAATATCAGTTATGAAATTTTTGATATTCACAAAAAAAGAAAAGTTAGAAGCTCAAAGGTTTTTGGAATTCCAAACCAAATCAGACAGCTTGCTCATTACACTAGTGATGGGATCTATGAATCAATCACAGGAATCAAAGGTATTGCTGCAACTAGGCTTTTGTACGTAAATGAAATAAAAGATTCTCGTTTCATCTCTACTTACAAACTTATGTTAGCTGATTCTGATGGGGCTAATGAAAAAGTTCTCTTATCAAGCTCCGAACCTATTATCTCCCCATCGTGGTCACCTGACGGAAAGAGAGTGGCATATGTATCATTTGAAACAGGCATTGCAAAAGTTTTTATTCAAGAAATTGCATCTGGTAAAAGAGAGGCAGTGTTATCACAAGGCACCCAGATTAGCTCTCCCTCATGGTCACCTGATGGAAAGTATCTTTCGTTAACTCTTTATCAAGATGGAAATGCAGAAATTTATATTTTAAGGCTGCGAGATCGAACTTTAACCAGGATGACCAATCAATTTGCAATTGATACAGAGTCTTCTTGGTCTCCCAAAGGAAATAAAATTCTTTTTACAAGCGGTCGGTCAGGCTCACCTCAAATTTATGAATTAGATCTTAGAAAATTAAACCCAAAAGCCAAGCGCATTTCATTTGAAGGGACATATAATGCAAAAGCTTCATATCTGCCAAATGAAGATGGCATTATTTTTGTTCATAGATCCAACGAAGGGCTATTTCATATCGCTCTTAAATACAAAAGAGAAAATTTTATAAGAGTATTGACTGAAGCAAAGATGGATGAATCTCCCAGTGTTGCTCCTAATGGTAATATGGTAATCTACGGTATTAAAGAAAAAGATCTTAGTATGCTTGCTGGATTTAGTCTTGGTGGTGCAAAGTTTAAGCTACCAGCATCAGAGGGTGAAGTTAGAGAGCCTGCCTGGTCAAATTTTCTAAGATAACATAACCAAAATGGAACAATTATTATGAACAAATCAATTAATTCTTTTTTCGCTTTATTAACAATATTAATTTTTTCAGCTTGTAGCTCTGTTCAAATAACAGAAGAGGCCATAGCAGATCAAAGTGTTACTGGAGTATCCATTGCATCAAAATCCACAGCCACTCAGGCGGTGCTTGCAAATGCAGTAGTTTATTTTGAATATGATCAATTCAATCTTACCCCTAAATCAATACAAGCTTTAAAAGGTGTAAGCGATTTAATGAAAAGAAATGCAAAAATCACAATTTCAATTGAGGGTCATGCTGATGAAAGAGGGACCAGGGAATATAACTTAGCCCTAGGTCAAAGACGAGCTGAGTCAGTCGCAAATTATTTAATTGCAAATGGAATCAACAGAAATAGATTAATTACAAAAAGTTACGGAGAGGAGAGACCTCTATCTCTTGGTTCTAACAATTCTGCATGGGCAAAAAATAGAAGAGTTGAAATTAAGTAATTTTTGAATGAAATATTTTTTTATAGCGCTTTTTTTAGTGCCTCTAAATATTTATTCCCAAGAAGTAGACGCCTCTGATATTTTATTTTTAAAGATGCAAGAGCTTGAGGGAGAACTTGCTAGTTTAAGAAGCGAACTTGAGTCGCAAGCCTATTTAATTGAAAAATTATTAAATGAAGAATTAAGCCTAGAAGAGAATAATATTCCTAAAGAGGCTGACATTGATTTTGAAGAAAGTTCATTCAGATTTGAGGGCATTAATGATAGTAGAAGTATTGATGAGGTTTATGATGAAGCTATTTCTGAATTAAACAATAAAGATTTTCAGGCTGCCAAGCAATCCTTCGCTTATCTGGCAAATAATTTTAATGACGATGAAAAAATACCTTTAAGCCTTTTTTGGCTTGGGGAAATTTCATTACTAGAATCTAACCTCGAAGAGAGTGAGAAATTCTTTCAAAGATTGGCTTCAGACTTTCCTGATCATTGGAGAGCGCCACTGGCTCATAAAAAAATTGGGGACATTTTAATGATGTCAGGAGATCTCGGGGCTGCAAAAATTAAATATCAATTTGTTATTCAAACATTTCCTGGCAATGCTGCCTCTTCATTAGCCTTGCAGTTATTAGAAAATATGGAATAATCACATCTTTTTTATGGAATCCTATCTCGGGTCGCTAGCTCAGCTGGTAGAGCAGTTCGCTTTTAACGAATTGGTCACAGGTTCGAATCCTGTGCGACCCACCACATTTTTAATCAATTAACTAATGTCCTTTTCAATTAGTATTATTAAAAGCTTTTTAAAGAGGCTTTCACTTTCATTCACTAAAGATTCTGGGCTTGCTGGTTTTTTCTTTTTTTTAGTTTTGTGTTCCTGGTATATTTTACGACCAGTTAGAAATGAAATGGCTGTTCAGAACTCAGATATTTTGCCATATCTTTTGGGTGCTGGAGCTTTTGTTATGCTGCTATTGAATCCCATCTATTCATGGCTTGCTTCACGAAGAAATTTGAGAGGAGTGTTAATTGGCTGCTATTCATTTTTTATAATCAATCTGCTGGTATTTATTATTTTATGGGAATTTTTTAACCTTTCCTCAGCAATATGGCTGAGCCAAGTTTTTTATATTTGGTGCAATGTCTATTCCTTTTTTGTAGTTTCTATTTTTTGGGTAGTAATTATCAATCTTTTTCGTGGAGATAGTGCAGCAAATGTTTTTGGCGTCATTGCTGCTGGAGGATCAATGGGAGCATTTCTTGGTTCTGAGATTTCAAAACAATTAGCGTCAACATTTAATGAATCAGGCATTATCTTTTTTACATCAATTTCAATTATTTTTTTAATGCTGGCATTGGCTACAGGTCTTTTTTTGTTAAATAGATTTGTAAGTTCAAAAGACATAGAAAAGACTGCAGGCGGAACCAGTTTTGATGCCCTAAAAAATCTTGTTTCCTCTTCTCAAATAAGATCTATAGGGCTTTATATGTATTTATGGACTGCAATGATGACCGTTCATTGGGTTACATCAATTGATATTGTAAATGCGTGGTCATCAGATGGAGGTGATAGAATTATATTTTTTAGCAGGATTGAGCAAACTGTCACAATCCTTACTCTGTTCACCCAATTTTTCTTAACTTCTGCAATTATTAGATTTGCAGGCCCTAGAAATATTTTAATGCTCTACGGCTTTATATTTATGGGGGCATTTATTGGTTATTATCTAAATCCTTCAATAGGCTATGTATTCATTATTACTATTATTTTAAGATTATTTGAATATGGAATTAATAAACCAACTAGAGAGGTTGTTTTTAGCTATTTAAAAAGAACAGATAGATATAAATCAACAGTTATGGTTGATACTTTCTTGGTTAGAATGGGAGATTTTACAGGTAGTGGGTTTATTCTCTTATCAAAGTCATTTGGATTAGTGTTTTCACAGGTGCCATTATTAGCAATTCCATTTGCTGGATGCTTGGCCCTTCTTGGATTCAAGATCCCACCCAAGGAAACAATCAGCTCTTAAAAACCTCTTCTTTTAGCTAATCTTTCTTGAGCAAATTTTATCTTTGTCATAATGGTTTCTGAAGTTTGAAAGGAATTGCCTGAAAGACCTAATGCAAATTGAAATTGGTTTAGCGCATTATCGAAATCTCCAATTAATGTGTAATACTCTCCGCGACTGAGGTGGTACCCAACAATATTTTTTCCAGCTCTTTGCACTTCTGATAATTGTATCCATAAACCTGGATCACGATTTCTACTAATTAAAAGATCTCTTAATATTTCCTCAGCTTTAATAAATTCTTTTTTAGAGCTTAAAATTTTTGATTTAACGATTGATGCCGGATAGTTTCCTGGAGCAATGTGAAGCACTTGGTCAATATTTTTTTGAGCTTCATGAAGCCTTTGGCCGGATAATAAAATTTCTGATTTAGTTATATTGAGAATTAAATTCTTTGGAAATTTTTTTAAAACCTCATTAATTTCATCTAACGCTTTATCAATTTGCCTATTTCCTTGAAGCGCAGTTATGTAAGCATACTTATTTTCATTAGTTGGCATATCTTCATACATTTTCTCAAAGTATCTAGCAGCAGCTTGAGGCGAAGACATGTTATATCTAGCCTTCAATCTTCCTTTAACAAATTCAAAGTTAATAGTATTTTTTTTCCCTCCGGTAAATTCTATTTGATCAGCAGCATTAAACGCATCGCTTACCCTAGAGGACGTAATAGGATGTGTTAATAAAAATTCAGGAGGGTTGTCTCCAGCTAATTTACGCACCTTAGCCATGTTCTCAAACATCTGACCCATGCCTGCTGGATCATAGCCTGCAGCTATAAGATTATTAAAGCCATATCTATCTGCCTCTCTTTCAAAAATTCGACTATATCTTAGTTGCTGCTGTTGCAATGCAGCAGGTCCTGCAATAAAAGCTGTAGGATTATTAGAGATGATAGCTAATGCTATGGCAGATACCATCACCAAAGATGAAGCAAGATTTGTATCTCTACCTCTTAATACATTTCGAGCAAAATGTCTTTGACTCAAATGCGCTAGCTCATGACTCAAGACAGAAGCTAATTGAGCCTCATTTCCTGCATTTAAAAATAAACCACCATTAACCCCTATTACTCCTCCCGGAGCAGCAAATGCATTTAGAGACTTTTCATCAATTAGCACAATAGTATATTCCCTATCTTTTACTTGAGACGTTTCAGATAGTCTGTATAGAAGCAGTTCAGTGTATTCTTCAATTATTGGATCATTTAGTAAAGGGGCTTGTGCATATACTTGTTCTAAAAAACCTTGTCCTATAATTCTTTCTTGTTCTAAAGAAACTATTCCTGAAACTCGATCGCCTAAATTTGGTAAATTCAGATCTTTTTCTTGAGCGAAGATAAATTGAGAGAAAGATAAAATAAGAAATAGAGAGCGTAGAATTAACATATGTTTAATTTTTCAATTGCTTTGAAGCTTACACTATTGGTTGTTTTCAATTAACATATCATTTCTGAGACAAAATTAAATATAAAAAGTGCTTGAAGAGATAAATAATTTATTTAGAAAAATATTTTCAAATGAGGAGACCCTTGTATTTGGAATGCTCCTAACTGTTGCTTTTTTAATTCTATTTTTCCTTGGTAATATTTTAACTCCATTTTTAATAAGCATAATTTTTGCATATTTGTTAGTTGGCATGCAGAAGCGACTTGAAGATTATGGTTTCAATAGCACAATTGCATTAATACTTACCTATAGTTTTTTCTTGCTGCTGGGAATCGCATTAATGGTTTGGTTGGGACCATTGGTTTATCAGCAACTTCAGTCGTTAATTTTAGAAATCCCTAAATGGGTAAATGCATTCATGATATTTGCGCAGAATGTACCTGAGAAATATCCAGACTTAGTTTCATCAGATCAAATCACTGCATTTTTGCAAAGCCTATCTGGTCAGATTACCGCGATTTCTCAGGATTTTTTAAAAGCCTCTATTGCAGGCATTCAAAACACAGTGACTATTGCTATTAATTTAATTCTGTTACCAATTCTTGTCTTCTTTTTTTTATTTGATAGAGAGCCAATTATTTCTGGTTTTTTAAACATCTTGCCAAGGGAGAGGGCGATGCTGAAAAAGGTTTGGATTGAAATGGACGGGCAGCTTAGCAATTATGCAAGAGGAAAAGCAATAGAAATAGTTATTGTGGGATCAACCGCAGCCATTCTCTTTATGTACTTTGGTTTAGATTATATAGCCTTGCTATCAGTCTTTGTAGGATTTTCAGTTTTAATACCTTTTTTAGGTGCCTTTATTGTGACTTTACCAGTTGCTGCGGTGGGCTTGCTTCAGTTTGGTCTTAGCTTCGATTTCTGGTTTTTAATGGGAGCTTATATAGTTTTGCAAATCCTGGATGGATATCTTTTAGTTCCTATACTATTTTCAGATGCAGTTAAGCTTCATCCTGTAATTATTATGCTAGCAGTTTTTGTGTTTGGTGGGATGTTTGGCTTTTGGGGTGTATTTTTTGCTATACCAATAGCTACATTGATTAAAGCTATATGGAATTCATGGCCTGAAAATTTAGCTAAGTAAAATTACCCAGCCAATTCCCTTGTTGCGTCAAGAACTTCTTGCACATGCCCTTTAACTTTTACCGATCTCCACTCTTTGACTACTTTGCCTTTAGAATTGATCAGAAATGTGCTTCGATCGACTCCCATGTATTCTCTGCCATACATTGACTTAAGTTTCATCACATCAAAAGCTTTGCATACTTTTTCATCAGGATCAGATAAAAGCTCAAATGGAAAATTTTGTTTTGACTTAAAGTTTTCATGGGACTTGATTGACTCTCTGGAGATACCCAAAATCTCAGTATTTAATTTTTTAAATTTTTTATAGCTATCTCTAAATTCCTGGCCTTCAGTAGTGCATCCAGGAGTTGAGTCTTTTGGATAAAAATATATTACTACATTTTTATTATTATAAGTTTCATTTGTAATGACCTGATCACTCGTTGCATCAGCTTTAAACTTTGGGCAGTTCTTTCCTTCTAAATTTTTAGGCATTATTTCCTCAAAAAAGTGTATAGTTTCATTTTTTACTGAAAACATTAATGATGCAACCCCTACAAGGTAGTTTCGTAGCTTTAGTTACACCAATGTCACCTGACGGAGGCATAGATTTTCATGCTCTTGAGGCACTGATAGAGTGGCATATAGAGTCTGGAACTAATGGAATTGTTTCTGTTGGAACGACAGGAGAGTCTGCAACGGTTAATGTTGCAGAGCATCTTCAGATTATTGAAAAAACTATTGGTTTTGTTAATGGGAGAGTTCCTGTAATTGCTGGCACTGGAGGTAACTCAACGCAAGAGGCTATTGAGTTAACACAATCAGCTGCAGCTCTTGGAGCAGATTATGCTCTTATTGTTACACCCTACTACAATAAACCAAATCAAGACGGCTTATTACAGCATTTTTTTAAAATTGCAGACTCTGTAGACATTCCTCAGATTCTCTACAATGTTCCATCACGCACAGCATGTGATCTTAAGCCAGAAACGGTAAGCAGGCTTGCCAACCATCCAAATATTGTTGGTATTAAAGAGGCTTTAGATTGCTTCGAAAGATTGACTGAGCTTTTAAGAATATCTGAAACTATTGCTGATCAAAAAAATTTTTCTATTCTTTCTGGTGATGATCCTTCATTTAATTCTTTTATGACATATGGCGGTGATGGAGTCATTTCTGTAGCTGCAAATGTTATTCCGCAGCATATTTCTCAGATTTGTTCTCTTAATCTATCTAAACAATATGATGATGCAAAGGAGTTAGATGCTATATTTAAAAAATTATATGAACTTTTGTTTGTTGAATCGAATCCAATCCCTGTAAAGTGGATGCTTTATAAGATGGGAAGAATTCAATCTGGAATTAGACTTCCATTGATTCCGTTTAATAAAGTTTTTCATGAGAAAACTATCCATGAGATGATAAAATTAAAGTTAATATGAAATATCTAAAACACTCTTCTTTTTTATTTTTGCTTATAGTTATTTCCTCCTGTTCATACATTTCAGGACCTGATGGGATGTTTCCTGACACAAAAGATAAATTTTTTGATGAAAAGCTTTATTCCGATTTAAAACTACCATCAACAGATGTAGCCATTAATAAAGATGATCATTACCCCCCGATCAGTGATGGTATTCCTACAGCTGATGTTCAAGATATCCCTGCTCCACGGCAAATATTTTCTTCAGGAGAGTCTAATGAGGTTCAACTGAGAAGGCTTGGTGAGTTGATGTGGGTTTATGTGGAAACCTTGCCATCAACTTCATGGCCAATTACTAAAAATTATTTTGAGGCTTCTTCAATGTCAATATTGGATGCAGATCCTGATGCTGGCATTATGCATGTCCAATACTCTGATACTCTAAATCTTAAAATTACTATTGAGCATGGAATCAAGGAAGCATCAACAGAAATTTTCATGAGTTCGTATAACATAGATGAAAGTAAATCAGCAAAACAGGATCCTGAGTTTATTCAGCAGGAATTGAGCAAAATAGTTCAATTTTTTGCAAGTTCTGCATCATCATTTTCTGGAACTTCACTTGCAGCTCAGAATTTAAACGATAGAAAGAAAGCAAAAATCTTTAATGTTAATGACCAAGTTATTATTCAATTGAATCTGGGATTTGATAGAGCTTGGTCAGCTGTCAGCAGGGCATTAAAGGCAGGTAATATCACTTCCAATGATATTGATAGAGATAATGGAATTTTCTTAGTCAGTTATTCAGTTGAATCTGAGAGTAAAAGCTGGTTTTCGTTTTTAAATTTTAATGATGAAGAGATTAATGATTCACTCTTGCTTGGAGAATCAGCTGAATTTAGAATAATGCTTGAATCAAAAAATGATAAAACCAATATTATTGTTGAGTCACTTGAAGGAACTCAAGAGGAGGCAGATGTTCTTTTATCTAAAATTAACGAACTTTTAAGCTAAAGACTTATGGAAAAAATATCACAAATTACAACTGGCAAAGCCAAATCCTTATTCACCACTAAAGAACCTGATCAATTAATCATGGAGTTTAGAGATGACACTTCTGCTTTTGATGGAAAAAAAATCGAAGCTTTAGACAATAAAGGCAAGGTTAACAATCAATTCAATGCTTTTGTAATGGAGTTTTTAGCGTCAAAAGGCATCGAGACTCATTTTATTAAGCTACTCTCTAACCACGAATCTCTAGTTTATAAATTGGATATGTTTCCAATTGAGTGTGTTGTTAGAAATAGAGCTACTGGCTCACTTTGCAAACGATTGGGAATAGAAGACGGGTTGATATTAGATCCCCCATTATTTGAGTTTTTTTTAAAAAATGATGATTTGGGAGATCCATTGATTAATGATCACCACATTGAGTCTTTCGGCTGGGCAACGCAGGAAGATGCAGATGCGATGAGAGATTTGACCCTGAAAATCAATGACATTTTAGTTAAATTTTTCATGGAAGCTAACCTGATTTTAGTAGATTACAAATTAGAGTTCGGAAAATTTGAAGGCAAGATGCTCCTCGCTGATGAATTCACCCCAGATGGCTGTCGTTTGTGGGATAAAGACACATTAACCAAAATGGACAAAGACAGATTTCGTCAAGATCTAGGAAATGTTATTGAGACCTACGGAGAGGTAGGTGAGCGTCTTGGAATGCAAATAAAACTTGACTAAAATAGTCAGGTATTGATAATACCTGCATGAATTTCACAACTAAAAGTCGCTATGCTGTTAATGCTTTAGCTGATTTAGAGCACCTTTCTAACTATGAGCATCCAGTTAGCTTAAAGGATATTGCTGATAGGCAAGGCATAGAATTAACTTATTTAGAGCAATTATTTAGAAAACTAAGAATTGCCGGCATTGTTAAAAGTGTTCGTGGTAGAAACGGAGGGTATGTATATGCCTCTAACCCCCAAAATGTCAGCATAAAAAATATCATGGATGCTGTTGAAGAAAACTTAGATGCAACAAAATGCGCTGGCACAGCCTCATGCCATTCAGGTCAACAATGCAACTCACATAAACTTTGGGATGATTTAAATAATGTAGTCGATGAATTTTTAAGTGATATTTCTATTGCCGATCTTGTAGCGAAGCCTAAAGATCCCCATATAACCCTTAAGGAAATTAAATAATGAGCAACGACATTAACTTACCAATATATATGGATTATGCATCCACTACACCAGTAGATCCTAGAGTTGCAAAAAAAATATCTGATCATTTAACAATGGATGGAAATTTTGGCAATCCGGCTTCTCGCTCTCACAAGTTTGGCTGGAAAGCTGAAGAAGCAGTTGAAGAGGCAAGATCTCATGTAGCAAATTTAGTGAACTGTGATCCCAGGGAAATAGTTTGGACTTCAGGAGCAACCGAAGCAGACAATCTAGCCATAAAAGGTATTGCTAATTTTTACCAAAAAAATGGAAAGCACATTATTACTTCTAAAATAGAACATAAAGCAGTCCTTGACCCATGCAGGCAACTAGAAAGAGATGGTTTTGAAGTTACATATCTTGAACCAAATGAAGGTGGCTTAATAACACCTGAAGCAGTTTTAAATGCTATTAGAGAGGATACAGTTCTCATTTCAATCATGCATATTAATAACGAGTTGGGCACTATCAATGATCTTGATGGCATCGGGAAAATTGCACGTGAAAAAGGTATATTTTTTCATGTAGATGCAGCTCAAAGCACTGGAAAGGTTGCAATTGACTTAAGCTCTCTTCCAGTTGATTTAATGTCATTTTCTGCGCATAAAACATATGGGCCTAAAGGAATAGGAGCCTTGTTTGTTAGAAGAAAGCCTCGAGTAAGAATTGAAGCTCAAATCCATGGAGGTGGGCATGAGCGAGGCATGAGATCTGGAACTCTTCCCACTCATCAGATTGTTGGAATGGGTGAAGCTTTTAGAATTGCAAAAGAAGAAATGGATGATGACAAGCAAAGAATTAAATCTTTGCACAATAAGTTTTATGAATCTCTTTCAAAAATCGAAGAGATATATGTCAATGGCGATGTTCATAATAAAGTTTGTAATATTTTGAATATTAGCTTTGCTTATGTTGAGGGAGAATCATTAATCATGGCTTTAAAAGATATAGCTGTTTCCTCAGGGTCAGCTTGTACATCTGCAAGTTTAGAGCCCTCCTATGTGTTAAGAGCGCTAGGAAGAAAAGATGAACTTGCATCTAGTTCTATTCGATTTTCTTTTGGAAGATTCACAACTGAACAAGAGGTGGAATATACATTAAATTTAATCAACCATGCTGTAGATAGACTTAGAGAGCTATCGCCATTGTGGGAAATGTATTTAGATGGAATTGATCTTGATACAGTAGATTGGCAAACTCATTAAATACTGGGAGGTATTCATATGGCATATAGCAAAAAAGTCGTAGACAAATTTGAAAATACTATCAACGAGCCTGCAAAATACAATGTTGGAAGATTTGATCCAAAAGAGATGAATGTAGGCACTGGAATGGTAGGAGCTCCAGCATGTGGTGATGTGATGAAACTTCAGATCAAATGTGAAAGCCAAGGTAATACCCATGTTATTAAGGATGTGAAATTCAAGACTTATGGCTGTGGCTCTGCAATTGCGTCTTCGAGTGAATTGGTTGAGATGTTAATTGGAAAAACTCTAGAGGAAGCCAAAGAAATTAAAAACATTGATATTGTTGAAGCTCTAGAGCTGCCTCCTATAAAAATTCACTGCTCAGTTCTAGCTGAAGACTCTATAAAACAAGCAATAGAAGATTACGAACAGAAGCAATAATTAATCATGGAAAAATTCTCTCCACAAGAGCTCAAATTTTCTGAAAAGGCTATATTGCATTTTACCTCTAGCCTGAAAAGTAATGCCAAAAGTGACGGAGTGAGAATTGGTGTAAGAAAAGCTGGATGCTCTGGCTTTGAATACTTTTTTGAGTTTGTTGAAACGAAATTAGATAACTCAAATGACCTCATATTTAATGAAGGCGAGTGTAAAATCTATGTTGATAGAGAAAGCTTAAATTACCTCAAAGGAAGTTTGGTGGATTATTCTGAGGATGGCCTCAACCAAGGAATTAAATTTCATAATCCAAATGCTAAAGCTGTATGCGGATGCGGCGAAAGTTTTACTATTTAAATGGCGCTCATAAAGTTATTACCTCACTTTGAGTTATGTCCTGATGGGGCTGAATTTGAAACTCTAAAAGATGAGTCTATCTGCGAGGCTGCCTTGAGATCAGGTATTAAAATTGAACATGCATGTGAAATGTCATGTGCATGTACCACATGTCATATCATTGTTCGAGATGGGTTTGCTGATCTTAATGAGGCATCTGAAGATGAAGAAGATCTACTGGATAAGGCATGGGGACTTGAACCAAACTCTCGTTTAAGCTGCCAAACTATTCCAGAAAGCGGAAATTTTACAGTTGAATTACCAAAATATACTATTAACCAAGTTTCAGAGGACCATTAATGCAGATTGGATGGTCAGATATTTTAGAAATTGCAATAGATCTTAGTGAAGCGTATCCCGAGATTGATCCTCAATGGATAAGTTTTCCGGACTTGCATCAAAAGATTTGTAGCTTAAAGAATTTTGATGATAATCCAAATAATTCTAATGAGAAGATTCTTGAGGCCATCCAGATGGCATGGATGGATGAATTAGACTAAGTCACCTATAATGTCGCAAATTTAGGAGTAACCTTATGACAATACAACGAACACTTTCAATTATTAAGCCTGACGCAACATCAAAAAATATTATAGGAAAAATAATAGATAGATTTGAAGAAAATGGCCTGAAGGTGATTGCAGGTAAATTAATACATATGGATAAAGCAAAAGCTGCAGGTTTTTATGCTGAACATGAGGGAAGACCCTTTTTTCCTAATCTAGTTGAATACATGACTTCAGCTCCTGTTTTTGTTCAGGTTCTTGAGGGAGATAACGCTGTTTTAAAAAATAGAGAGCTAATGGGTGCAACCAATCCAAGTGAAGCAGATCCTGGTACTATTAGAGCAGACTTTGCAGAAACAATTGATGCTAATGCTGTACATGGATCTGACTCAACTGATAGTGCAGCAAGAGAAATCTCTTATTTTTTTGACGATAACGAAATCTTTTAATTGAGTGCATAAAGAAAAAATAAATCTACTTGGATTCTCACATGAGTCATTAGTAGATTTTTTTCAGTCAATACAGCAACCAAGTTTTAGAGCTCTTCAATTGATGAAATGGATTCATCAACGAGGGGTAACTGATTTTATGGAAATGACTGATTTCAGTCTTCAATTAAGAAATCAACTTTCTGAAATTGCGGAGGTCAAACCCCCTAAGGTAGAAGAGTGCTTATTGTCTCCAGAGGGAACAAAAAAATATCTAATTAAATTAGACTCAGGCTCAATGATTGAGATGGTTAAGATCCCAGAAAAGAAAAGATTAACTCTTTGCATATCATCTCAGGCAGGGTGCGCACTGCAGTGCACTTTTTGTGCAACAGGAGCGCAGGGCTTTGAAAGAAATTTATCTGATGCCGAAATTATAGGTCAGCTATGGCTCGCTAATTTTTATGATAAATCTAGTCCTCCGATATCAAATGTTGTATTTATGGGAATGGGTGAACCCCTTTTAAATGTTAAGCCAGTAATGACTTCCATTGGCTTAATGCAGCATCAAAATGCATATGGACTTTCAAAAAGAAGAATCACCTTAAGCACTTCAGGGATAGTGCCAGAAATAAATAAACTTGCTGATAAAACTGATGTCTCGTTAGCAATTTCTTTACATGCTGCCAATAACATCCTAAGAGATGAAATAGTTCCTATTAATAAAAAATATCCATTAGAAGAGCTATTAGATGCTTGTAAGAATTATTTGAGAACTCAGAGCAAGCGAAAAACAATAACAATTGAATACATCTTAATAGATGGCGTAAATGATTCTTTGGATCATGCCAAAGATTTAGCTAAGATTTTAAATGGACTATCTTGCAAAATAAATCTCATACCCTTTAATCCATTTGATGGTTGTCATTATTCTCGATCTCAAGAAAGTGCTATTTATAAATTTAAAGATCTTCTCATTAAAAAAGGTCTTATTACAACCCTCAGAATTACAAGAGGAGATGCAATAGATGGTGCATGTGGTCAGCTTGTAGGCAAGTTAACAAAAAGCATTAAAGGAAAAAATAAAATAAGCGCAATTAATTTACTTAATACCTCATGAGTCTGAAATCTGCACACACAGGCAAGGTTGGCAAGGCATTTAAAAATGCTCGGATACTTCGCTCAATGACTGTTGAAGAGGTTGCACATCAAACTTTGATTAGTATTGGATATATTAAAGCTATTGAGTCAGGTGATTATGCAGTTTTTCCATCGAGAATATTTGCTGTCCAGTATTTTAAAAAATATGCAAAATTTCTTAACTTAGAGATTAATTTTTTTGATATTTATAATGCTGATGTAGTTGCTGCAGCAGATAAAGAGCTCCAATCTGATTTGCCTGATCCATCATTTTTGAAAAAACACATGATTTACATTTTTTTTATATGTTTCTTTCTTTTGCTTTTAATATTTTTTATCTTCAATGATAACAATGATCCTGACAAGCTCCCTGAAACTCAATCAAAAGAAAATTTGATTCAACCTTTAGTAGCTGAATTAAAAATGAAGGAAGTCGTTTTTCAAGATATCAATATACTGCATGATGAAATCAATAATTTTTTTATACAAGATAAACTTGATTCACTTCAACTTGATGTTAATGTTGACTCATCGGAACCAGAAGCATGAATAATTCCTGGATAGAAAGAAAAAAGACCAAGCCTATATTTGTAGGAAGCGTAGGCGTAGGCGGCGACCATCCTATTTCTATTCAATCTATGACCAATACAAATACTGCAGACATTCAAGCAACAGTGGGTCAAATTGAAGAATTAAATGCGGCTGGAGCTGATATTGTGAGAGTCTCAGTTCCTGATGAAGATTGTGCAAAAGCATTTAAAAAAATTAAAGATTCAGTCTCAGTGCCCCTTGTCGCAGATATTCATTTTGATTATAAAATTGCTTTGCTTGTTGCCGATTCTGCTGATTGTCTAAGAATTAATCCAGGTAACATAGGAAAAGAAAATAAAGTCCAAGAAATTATTCAAGCTGCAAAAGATAACAACATTCCAATAAGAGTTGGCGTGAATGCAGGTTCACTTGAGAAAGATCTGCAAAAAAAATATGGAGAACCTAATTCTGATGCCTTAGTAGAATCAGCTCTTAGGCATGTAGATATATTAGATAGATATAACTTTTCAAACTTTAAACTAAGCCTTAAAGCCTCAAATATTCAAATGACTGTTGAAAGTTATAGGAAGTTTTCTAAAGTGTTAGATCAGCCATTGCATCTTGGTATTACAGAATCTGGTAGTTACAGAGCGGGCTCAGTCAAGTCATCTATCGGTCTAGGCATGCTTTTATCTGAGGGCATTGGCGACACGATTAGGGTTTCGCTTGCATCTGATCCCGTAGATGAAGTTAAGATTGGATGGGATATTTTAAAAAGCCTGAATCTAAGAAGCCGAGGCATTAGAATAGTTGCATGCCCAAGTTGCTCTAGACAGAATTTCAATGTGATAGAGGTAGTTAATGAGCTTGAAGCAAGATTTGAAGGAATTGCTGAGGATCTGGAAGTGGCTATCATTGGTTGCTATGTTAATGGTCCAGGTGAATCCAAGGCAGCTGATGTCGGCCTAACTGGAGGCCCTAGTAATTTGCTTTATGTGAACGGTGCTCCTTCAAAAAAAGTCTCTAATGAGAAACTTGTTGATACAATAGAAGAGCAAGTAAAAGAAGAGCTGCAAAAGAAAAGCTCTATAGACATAATTGCAAAAGGTTAAAAAATGAAGATTCAATCATTAAGAGGCATGCCTGATTTATTTCCTGAAGATTTAGAGAAATGGCATACATTTGAATCAAAGCTTTCAGAAATTTTTCATTGTTTTGGTACGCATGAAATTCGTACTCCATTACTAGAGTCTTCAGAACTTTTTTCAAGATCAGTAGGCAATTCATCTGATATTGTTAACAAAGAGCTTTATTCATTTTTAGATCGAAATGAGGATAGCATTAGTCTCAGACCAGAGGGCTCAGCCAGTGTGATCAGAGCAATCATTCAGAAAAAACAAGAACAGGAAAAACATAAATTATGGTACCAAGGGCCAATGTTTAGATATGAGAGGCCACAAAAAGGTAGATTTAGACAGTTTCATCAAGTGGGGGTTGAGTATCTTGGATTCGAGGAAGGAATTTCTGAATATGAGTTAATCAGCATGGTTTTACAGATTAATAAATTAATTGGAATTTCAGACTATACAATTAAAATCAATCACCTTGGTGATGCAGATGCTAAGGAAAGTTTTTGTGAGTCTCTAGTGAGTTTTTTGAAGCCACACATAAGTGAACTGCATGAAAAAGATCAAGCAAGATTAGAATCTAATCCTTTGCGAGTTTTAGATTCTAAGGAAAAATCTACTCAGGCATTGTTGGAGGCAGGTCCCAAATTCCAAGATTTTATTTCAAGTGAGTCTAAGGGTTTCTTGCAAAATCTTGTAGATGCATACAGCAACCAGTGCGATATCCAGATTGATCAATCATTAGTGAGGGGTTTGGATTATTATACAGGCATTGTATTTGAGACGGTTTCACAAGAGCTTGGAGCACAAGATGCCTTTCTTGGGGGAGGAAGATATGACAATCTTTCCGGTCAATTGGGTGGCAAAGATATGCGTGCCATAGGTTTTGCCATTGGCGTTGAAAGAATAGTTGAGCTTCTAAGCGCTGAAAGCAATAAACAAGCATTAAAAGTTGGATTTATAATCACTGGAGAGCAGATTGATAAAAAAACATATAAAATAGCCCATGATTTAAGAAGTGCAAACAGTAGCATTATTCTTGATACATTTTTAAGCGAGGGAAGTTTAAAATCTCAGCTCAGACGAGCCAATAAAAACAATTGCAGTTACGCAATCATTATTGGAGAAGATGAGTTAATAAACAATCAAGTAATATGGAAAGACCTTAGCGAAGGTGGCGAGCAAGAACTTCTTAGCTCAGAAGAAGTCATAGACAAATATACTAATCTTTAGGAGAGATCATGGCAGAGTACAGTTCAGATGAAGAGAGATTTTCAGCATTTATAAATTTCTTTAAGGATCATAAAAATTCACTTTTGATAGGTTTCTTGCTTCTCACATTTATTCTAATTTCCTCTGTTAGTTATAAGTCGTATAGCAGTTCGCAGAACTTAAAAGCAGGTAAGATTTATGATGCCTGGTTTGTTGGTCTTGCCAATGATTCAGCAAGCACGTCAGACAACAAAGAGAATTTTGATAAGCTCCAAGAAAAATACTCTAATACTGGTTATGCCCAGCTTGCAAGGATGATAAGAGGCTCATCCTTTGCCAGAGATGGTGATCTCGATGCAGCTTTGGTAGACTTTCAGCAACTTTTAGATGCAACATCAGGGTTTTTTGGAAATGATATGTTGAATTCAATTGCAAAAATAAATATTGCTAGAATTGAACTTAGCAAGCAAAACTATTCTAGTGCTCTTGCTGTTTTAGAATCATTTAATTCTGAATCGGAACACCCACTTGTTTACGAGGTTAAAGGAGATGCCTTAGCTGGGCTTGAAAAAAAAGAGTTAGCCTTAGATCAATATTCATTGGCTCTTGAGAATTCACAGAATGAATCTCAAAAATCTCTTTTACAGATGAAGATTAATAAAATTACAAACTAGTACCAATGAAAAATAATATATTTCTCAGTATTGTTTTGATACTTATCTCTTCATGCTCAACCTTAGCTTTTTGGTCAGATGATTCAGATGTTGAAGAGGTTGAACCAGCCGCTCTTCAATCTTTCAAGAATGATTATCCAATATCTGTAGAATGGAAAAAATCTCTCAAAGGAGAAAATAGCTTAGGTTCTTTCAAGCCTTCGTTTTATTCAGGCAATATGTTAATTGCTGAACCAGAAGGAAATATTTTTTCAATCAATCCTATCTCTGGAGAAGAGAATTGGAAAATTAATCTTGATCGTGAATTAGCTGCAGGTGTAGCTGCAGGTTTTGGTAAATTAATTGTTTCTGATGTTAACGGTTTTGTAATTGCCATTGACTCAGAGACTCAAGATATTATTTGGGAAAAAAATATAGGCGGAGAGGTTTTATCTAATGCAGTTGTTAGCGCTTCATTAATTCTTGTAAAAAATTCTGTAGGTGAATTGGTTGCACTGGATGCTTTGTCAGGTGATAAAAAATGGTCTTTTAGATCTCAATTGCCTGCTTTGACTGTTCGAGGAACAGGCGAATCAATCATTGAAAATGGTATTGTTTTCTCTACTTTTGATAATGGGCGCATGGGGGCATTCCAACTAGAAACAGGCTTTTTTCTTTGGGATGCACCTATTTCTTTTGTTGAGGGCTCGTCTGAGCTTGAGAATCTAATAGATGCTGATTCAGCTCCAGTTTTAGCCAAGCAATTAATTTTTGCTACCAATTATCAAGGTAATTTAACAGCATTTGATATAGCCCAAAAGAGACCAGTATGGAATGCAGAGTCTTCGTCATTTTATTCTCCTGTTGTGGCCAATAATATGATTATGGTAATACAAGATAATGGGTCAATTCTGTCATTTTCTCTAGCTAATTTAGCCCCCTCTTGGACCTCAGAAGAGTATTTAAGAAGACAATTATCAAGCGGAGTAGCATATAAAAATTTGTTGTTAGTTGGAGATTTGGATGGATATGTTCATGCAATTAATCCAATGACTGGAACCACCGTTGGAAGAAAAAAAATATCCAGTAATCCGATAATGAGTATTTTTACTTTTAGAGAGTTTGCATATGTTATTGACCAGGAATCTAATGTAGCTGCAATCAAGCTCTAATATGCTTTTTCAAAATGTTAAATTCAATTGCAATTCTTGGCCGACCCAATGTAGGGAAATCTTCTCTATTTAATAAGCTTACAAAATCTAGAAATGCAATTGTTTCTGATTTTTCTGGACTTACAAAAGATAGGAATTTTGGTTACGCCTCGATTAAGGATCAACAATATTTAGTCATTGATACTGGAGGAGTTGGATCTGAAATTACAGAATTTAGCGCAGCAATTACTGAGCAGGCACTTATAGCTGCGGAAGATTCAGATCTTATATTACTTTTAATTGATGGCTCTGAAGAGTTGACTGCAGATGATATAGACCTATATCAATCTATAAGAAAAATGAACAAGAAATTTTTTGTTGTCTTGAATAAGATTGATATAAAAAAAAGATCAAATGCAAAAGGAGATCTTTTAAAGCTTGGCTCTGGAGACATACTTGAAATTAGCGCAGAGCATTCTCGCGGCATTAAAGAATTACAAACTTTCATCTCCCAACAATTTAGTGAATTATCAAACGCTAATGTCAAAGAAGATCTAAAAGGAACAAGAATAGCTGTCATTGGTAGGCCAAATGCAGGCAAATCAACATTTATTAATCAATTTACAAAACAAGATCGCCTTATTGTTTCGGATGTTCCTGGAACAACTATAGACTCTATACACGTCCCATTTACTTTTGATGATGAGAATTTTATTTTCATTGATACAGCAGGAATTAGAAAGAGATATAAACAAAGTCATGCAGTAGAGTATTTCTCTTATGTAAGAGCAATGCATGCCGTGGACGAATCGGATATTGTTTTAATGATCATTGATGCATCTGATGGAATAGTTGATCAAGATCTAAGAATCTTGAATTTGATAAGGGGATATGGAAAGCCAGTTGTGGTTGCATTAAATAAAATCGATGAACTTTCAGCAGTCCACCTGCTCGACCTTAAAGAAACTAAAAAATTCCAAAACTCAGCTTTAAATGATTTAATTTTAGTTGAAATTTCAGCACTTCAAAAACGCGGGTTTAAAAAACTATTTGATACCCTCGCCAAGGTTAATGAATTAGCAAAAACTAAATTCTCTACAGGTAAGTTGAACAAGCTACTTTTAAAGTTTATAAACTCAACTAATACACCGAGTATTGCAGGTCGGCAAATTAAAATGAGATATATCCATTTTGGAGGAATTCATCCAACAAAATTCATAATACATTCAAACTTTTCTAGCAAAATCCCGTCTAATTATAAGCGATATCTAATTAACTCATTCAGAGATGAGCTTAACCTAAATAGTGTTGAGCTAAACATTATTTTTAAAAAAGGGGACAATCCTTTTGAGGGCAAAAAAAATGAGCTATCTTCACGACAAATTAAGAAGAAAAAAAGGCTTATAAAGCATGTAAAAAAAACAAAAAAGTAAGATTTTCTTCTTTTAATTACGTATAATTTAGGCCTGTAAAGCACTTTAAAAGTAACAAATGTCTATAAAACCTGTTTATATTAACTTATTTAAAATCCAGCTCCCCTTATCTGCGTTATTATCTATATCTCATAGAGTTTCAGGGATAATGATTTTTTTTATGGTTCTTCCTTTTTTTGCATATATTCTTAATATACTCCTGGATAGTCCGGCGTCTTTCATCTCATATATGGACGCATACAATAGTTCTATTTTTTTAAGAACATTTGTCCTTTTTAATATATTAATTTTTGAATACCATGTTATTGCAGGAATCAGACATATGCTAATGGATTTCCACTTAATTAGTGAGACTCTCTCTGCATCAAATACATCGGCAAAAATTGCATTAATAATATTTATTATAAATGCTCTATTAACAATATTGTTTCTGACATGAAATTGGGTAAATTAATTTGGTACCTGCAAAGATATTCTGCAATTTATTTCCTTTTATTTCTTGGATATATGGATTTCATTGTTTTGACTGATAGGTTCAGTTTCCAATTCATAGCAGAAAGTCTTACATTTAAACTCTCATTAAGTGCTTTTATTATCTTGGCTTGTTTACATGCATTTGCAGGCCTATGGACTGTAGGCACTGACTATTTAACCAAAAGGACGCTCGGTTTTCTTTCCCCAGTTCTTTCATCTTATGCGAATTTACTAAGAAAGAGCTTTGAGTTCTTTTTTATAGTTCTCGGTTTTTTTCTTGTTATTTTTTATCTTTTAATTATCTGGTCTTAATATGGAAAACTATAATTCATCAAATATCAAAACATTAGAATTTGATGCTCTAATTATTGGGGGTGGAGGTTCAGGTATGAGAACTTCTTTAGAGCTTGCGAAATCTGGACTGAAGACCGCAGTGGTTTCTAAAGTTTTCCCAACTAGATCTCACACTGTCTCAGCTCAAGGGGGAATTACTTGCGCAATTGCAAGTGAGGATCCTCATGATGATTGGCGTTGGCACATGTATGACACAGTAAAGGGATCAGATTACATCGGTGATCAAGATGCAATTGAATATATGTGTTCAGAGGGACCCAAGGCAGTGTTTGAGCTTGAGCATATGGGCTTGCCTTTTTCTAGATTTGAGAATGGACGGATATATCAGAGACCTTTCGGTGGGCAATCAAAAGATTTTGGTAAAGGCGGTCAAGCTGCAAGAACCTGTGCAGCAGCAGATAGGACGGGACATGCACTGCTGCATACACTGTATCAAAATAATATCAAGGAAGGCTCAAACTTTCTTAATGAATGGTTTGCAGTAGATTTGGTTCTTAACCAATCAAAAGAAGTCACTGGTGTTATTGCATTTTCCATTGAATCTGGAGAAGTGGCTTATTTAAAATCTCAGGCAACAGTAATGGCTACTGGTGGTGCTGGAAGAATATATTCTTCCACTACAAATGCTCTTATAAATACTGGAGATGGTTTAGGCATGGCTTTAAGAGCTGGATTCCCAGCTCAGGATATGGAAATGTGGCAGTTTCATCCAACTGGAATTTATGGAGCAGGCTCTCTGGTTACAGAAGGTTGCCGAGGAGAGGGCGGCTACCTAATAAATGCTGAGGGCGAGAGATTCATGGAGAGGTATGCACCAAATGCCAAAGATTTAGCTGGAAGAGATGTGGTCGCAAGATCAATGGTATTGGAAATTTTAGAAGGGCGAGGATGCGGTGAGAACAAAGATCATGTTTTCCTTAAACTAGATCATTTAGGCGCTGATGTACTCAATGCAAAGCTCCCTGGAATATGCGAGCTTTCAAGAACATTTGCTGGAGTTGATCCAATCTATAATCCAATCCCAGTTGTTCCGACATGCCACTATATGATGGGGGGAACGCCAACCAATATCCATGGTCAAGCTTTTACTCAATCCAATGGCGTTGATGAGATCATCTCTGGTTTATTCTCAGTTGGTGAAGCTGCATGTGTTTCTGTTCATGGGGCTAACAGATTAGGAGGCAATTCTCTTCTTGATCTAGTGGTATTTGGAAGGGCAGCAGGAATTCATATCCAAGAAGCATTAAAGACAGGCGGTGGAGTTGCAGATGCCAATAGCGATGATATTAATCAAGCGCTTGATAGTCTTAATAAGATTAATTCATCCAGCGATGGCTTTGAAGTAGCTGAGGTCAAGAGAGAGCTTCAATCTGTTATGCAGAACTATTTTGGTGTCTTCCGAAGAGGCGATTATATGGAGAAAGGTGTTGCAGCTTTGAATGAGATACGTGAAAAGGTATCCAGCCTTCATCTAAAAGATAAGAGCATGGCTTTTAATACAAGCAGAGTTGAGGCTCTAGAACTTCAGAATTTATTTGAGGTTGCTGAGGCAACTGCAATTGCTTCATTCCAAAGAACAGAAAGTAGAGGAGCCCATGCTCGAGATGACTTTAAGGAGCGCGATGATGAAAATTGGTTGTGTCATTCTTTGTATGACCCCATCCAAAAAACTTTGAGCAAAAGAGCTGTTAATTTCGAACCTGCTCAAGTTGATACTTTTGAGCCAAAGGTAAGAACATATTAATTTTATTTGAGATTAAAAGATGATTGATGTAAATATTTATAGATATAATCCAGAAACAGATAAGTTTCCTTATACCCAAACTTATACTCTTCAAAAACCTGAGAAGGATATTATGCTTCTTGAGTTATTAAATATCCTTAAAGAGCAAGATTCCTCGATATCTTACAGAAGATCATGCAGGGAAGGGGTATGTGGATCTGATGGGATGAATATCAACGGAAAAAATGGGCTTGCTTGCATAACTCCAATCTCCCAAGCAATTAAAAATAATAAAATTGAACTCAGACCATTACCCGGGTTGCCAGTAATTCGTGATTTGGTTGTTGATATGACAGAGTTCTATGCGCAATACGATAAAATCAAACCTTTTCTTCAAAATGAAACTGAGCCCCCAGCTCAAGAAAGATTACAGTCTCCAGCGGAAAGGGATAAGCTTGATGGTCTATATGAATGCATTTTATGCGCCTGTTGCTCAACGAGCTGCCCATCTTTTTGGTGGAATCCAGACAAATTTGTTGGACCAGCTGCTTTGCTGCAGGCCTATAGATTTATTGCTGATTCAAGAGATACCAAAACTGCAGAAAGACTAGAGGGATTATCTGATCCATTTAGCGTTTACAGATGTCATGGAATTATGAATTGTGTGAATGTTTGTCCAAAAGATTTAAATCCCAATCATGCAATTAGTGAAATCAAGTCAATGCTGCTGTCTGATAAGAAAAAAGAAAACATTATTGTATCTGATGGGGTTAGTTGATCTACAAAAATGAATAACATGGAGACATTCTGGTCGACCTCTCATGCAGCAGGTGCCCAGAGTTCATACTTAGAATCTTTATATGAATCATATTTAGATAATCCGTCATCAATTCCAGATGATTGGAAAATATATTTTGACTCGTTGCCTAAGATTAATGGAGTTGAAAAAGAGATATCCCATCAAGAAATTATTAATAAGTTTAAAGAGGAAGAGGTCAATCCCTCAATCCAAAAAACCTCTGATTATAGCAAGACTCATTCAAAGCAAGTTAAAGTCGTTCAGCTAATACAGGCTTATCGTAATAGAGGTCATCAAAAGGCTCAATTAGATCCATTGGGGTTAAAACCAGTTCGTCACTGTGATGATCTTGATCTTGATTTCCATGATTTGGATGAGTCAAATCTTTCAGATACCTTTAAAACAGACACCCTGATGATAGGCAAAGAATCAGCAACTTTATCTGAAATTATTGAGGCGCTAGAAGCAATATATTGCGGCACTTTAGGAATTGAGTATAACTATGTTTCATCTCTGGCTGAAAGGACTTGGTTTCAAAAAAGATTAGAACCAAATTTAGGAAAATTAAACTTCAATCAAGATGAACAAAAATATATTTTAAAACGCTTGAGTTCAGCTGAAGGTCTTGCAAAATTCTTGTCGTCTAGATACCCAGGCATGAAAAGGTTTGGCATTGATGGAGCTGAATCTCTTATTCCTATGGTTGATAGTTTGATACAAAACTGTGGAATATTTGGAGCAGAACAAATTTGTTTTGGTATGGCGCATAGGGGTAGGTTGAACTTACTAGTAAATGTATTGGGGAAATCTCCAAAAGAACTATTCACAGAATTTGAAGAAAATTTTGAGTTAGAGGGAGCAAGTTCGGGTGATGTAAAATATCACCTTGGTTTTTCATCGAATATATTAACTCCCAATGGAGAGGTGCATGTCTCTCTAGCAAACAACCCTTCTCACCTTGAGATTGTTGATCCTGTAGTTTTAGGATCAGTCCGAGGCAGACAGGATAGACTGAAGGATGCAAATAAAGAGCGAGTTGTTCCAATCTTAATTCATGGTGATGCTTCGTTTTCTGGTCAAGGAGTTGTGATGGAGACTCTTCAGATGTCTCAGACTAGAGGTTACGGAGTCGGAGGAACAATACATGTAATAGTAAATAACCAGATAGGATTTACTACATCCAATGAAGAGGACTCTAGATCTACTCAGTACGCTACTGATGTCGCAAAAATGATTGAAGCTCCTGTTCTGCATGTGAATGGAGATGATCCAGAAATGGTTGTATTTGCAGCTAAATTGGCTTGTGAATATAGACATAACTTCAAAAAAGATATTATTTTAGATCTCTTTTGTTACAGAAGAAGAGGCCATAACGAGGCAGATGAGCCATCCTCAACTCAACCAATGATGTATCAAAAGATTGCTAATCATCCATCAGTCAAAACCTCATACCAAGAGCAACTTATTTTGTTGGGAGTAACAAGCCAAACTGAATGTGATGAAATAGAAAAAAAATACAGGTCAACAATAGAAAATGGAGACTCTGTCGCTCACAATTTAGCAACACAACCTAACGCATCTATGTGGTTTGATTGGACACCTTATCTTAATCAAACGGGAGATGCCAAAATTGAATCTAGATTTAATCAAGACAGGTTTAAAGAGCTTGCTCAAATAGCTTTTACCCCTCCAAAAAATTTTGTTCTGCAAAGACAGGTAGAAAAAATTTTTACCGATAGACTTCAAATGGCAGATGAAAAAATCCCAGTAAATTGGGGGTTTGCAGAAAACATGGCATATGCAACTTTATTGGATCAAGGCTACCCTATTAGATTTTCAGGCCAAGATATAAGAAGAGGAACATTCTCTCATCGTCATGCAGTGGTATTAAATCAAAAAGATGGTGAGGGCGCTATGCCATTGGTCAAAATTGCTGACAATGCTAATACAACGATTGATATTTATGATTCTCTTCTATCTGAAGAGGCGGTTCTTGGTTTTGAATATGGTTATTCAGCTACCAGACCTTCTGGGCTTGTTATCTGGGAGGCCCAGTTTGGAGATTTTGTAAATGGAGCTCAGGTAGTGATAGATCAATTTATTGTTTCTGCTGAGCATAAATGGGAAAGGTTATCAGGTTTAGTTATGCTCCTTCCCCATGGTTATGAAGGTCAGGGGCCGGAACACAGCAGCGCAAGACTAGAAAGATTTTTACAATTGTGTGCAAATGAAAATATTCAGGTATGCGTGCCAAGTACACCTGCACAGATTTATCATTTGCTGAGATTGCAAACAATTCGAAAAATGAGAAGACCGTTAATTATTATTTCTCCAAAAAGTTTATTAAGAAATCCTCAGGCCGTTTCATCAATAAATAATTTAACCGAAGGATCTTTTGAATATGTAATTGATGATTTTCACCCAAATCCTGCACTGGTAGAGAAAATTATTATGTGTTCTGGGAAGGTTTATTACGACTTGGAATCTAAAAGAAAGGAGCTTGGAATTACAAACATAGCATTGTTAAGAATTGAGCAATTGTATCCATTTCCCTATGACACTCTGGAGAAAGTTATTAGGCCTTATGAGAATGCAAGACAATTTGTTTGGTGTCAGGAGGAACCAAGCAATCAGGGAGCTTGGTTCAGCCATCGCCATAGATTACAAATAGTTTTAGATAGAATTAATGCTGCTGAAATACAATTGGTTAGTAGGAAGGCATCAGCAGCACCTGCAGTCGGTCTAAATAAATTACACAATCAACAACAAGAAGCTTTAGTAATTGAAGCTTTAACATCCTAGAGAAATCATTATGTCAATTGAAATCAAATCCCCAACATTCCCAGAATCTGTTGCAGACGGAACTATTGCAAACTGGGTTAAGAAAGAAGGCGAGCCTGTTAAACAAGATGAAGTTATTGCTGAAATTGAAACTGATAAAGTTGTCCTAGAGGTAGTTGCGCCTTTTGATGGAGTTATTTCTAAAGTTTTAAAGCCGGCTGGTGAGATTGTTTTAAGTGCAGAGTTAATAGCAGAGTTTGACGAAAGGGATCAATCTAAAACGATAACTGAAAAAGATACTCATGCAGACAGCGATGCAAATAAAGAGGAGAGCATTCAACCTTATGAGGCTAAGACCAAGGCAAATGGACCAGCAGTAAAAAAATTATTAAAAGAACATGATTTAGATGAGGCAAGCATTGATGGATCTGGAAAAGATGGAAGGTTAACCAAAGCAGATGTTGTCAATCATCTTGATAAATCGTTGGAGGGCAAGATAGAAACAAAGATAACAAAGGATGCCCATTCCGCTGTTCCTGTTTCAGCCGCTTCATCCTCAACCGATAGATTTGAAGAGAGGGTTCCCATGTCCAGGTTGCGCTCAACGATAGCCAATAGATTATTGAGTGTGAAACAAGAAACAGCAATGCTGACAACTTTTAATGAAGTTGATCTAAAGCCTATTAAAGATCTAAGAGCAAAATATGGCGAAGAGTTCTTTGCTGAGCATGGTGTCAAGCTTGGTTTTATGGGTTTCTTTGTTCTCGCAGCAGTTCAAGCTCTGAAGAAGTTTCCTGTCGTTAATGCATCTATTGATGGAAGCGATATTGTTTATCATGGCTATCAGGATGTCGGGGTAGCTGTCTCCACCGAAAGAGGTCTTGTGGTTCCAGTAATAAGAGATGCTGATAGTCTTCGCATACCAGATGTCGAAAAATCAATCTTAGATTATTCTGATAAAGCTAAGAATGGAAGGCTATCTATAGCAGAAATGCAGGGAGGTACTTTTACCATCTCAAATGGAGGTGTTTTTGGATCCTTGCTATCTACTCCAATTTTAAATGCTCCTCAGACTGCTATTTTAGGAATGCACACTATTCAGGATAGGCCGGTAGCCATAGATGATGAAGTAGTTATTCGACCCATGATGTATTTGGCTCTTAGTTATGATCACAGACTGCTAGATGGAAAGGAGGCTGTGGCATTTCTAATTACTATAAAAGATCAATTAGAATCACCGGAAAAACTTCTTTTAAATTTATGAGGCATAAAAATGTATGACGTTATTGTAATTGGAAGTGGCCCAGCAGGATATGTTGCTGCAATTAGGGCTTCTCAGTTAGGACTAAAAACTGCCTGTATTGAAAAATCATTTGATGCTGATGGAAACTCTCAATTAGGCGGGACATGTCTAAATGTTGGATGTATTCCCTCAAAAGCATTGCTTGATTCATCCCATAGATATTCAGATGCAATAAATCATTTTTCAACTCATGGTATAGAGGTATCCAAACCAAAACTAGATATCGCTAAAATGATGCAAAGAAAAAATAAAATTGTTACCCAATTAACAGCAGGTGTTACAGGTCTTTTTAAAGCTAACAAAGTCACTCAAATTCTTGGCCATGCAAAAATTATCGACTCAACTCACATTGAGGTTACCTCCAAGGATGGCACGGAAACCCTTGAAACAAAGAATATTGTCATAGCCACTGGATCATCTCCAATTAATATTCCAGTAGCAGAAATCAATAACAAGGATATTGTTGATAGTACTGGAGCGTTAGAATTTGATTCAGTTCCCAAGAAACTAGGCATTATTGGCGCTGGAGTGATTGGATTAGAGCTAGGTAGTGTTTGGTCAAGGCTGGGCTCAGAAGTCACAGTACTTGAAGCCATGGACGAATTTTTGCCAATGGCTGACAAAAGAATTTCCAAAGATGTTTTAAAAGAGTTTAACAAACAGGGATTAAATATTAATTTGGGATGCAAAGTTACATCCGCATTATCAAATAAAAAAGACATTACGGTGACTTATGAAAATAACGGCAATACCAATGAATTGAAAGTCGATAAGTTAATTGTTGCCGTTGGCAGAAGACCAAATACAGATGATCTTCTTGATAAAAATTGTGGTTTATCGATTGATGAAAAAGGCTTTATTCCTGTAAATGATTTTTGTGAAACCAATGTTCAAAATATTTGGGCAGTTGGAGATGTTGTCAGAGGTCCTATGTTGGCCCATAAAGCTTCTGAGGAAGGCATTATGGTTGTTGAAAGAATTGCAGGCAAGCACGCAGAAATGGAATATGATCTAGTCCCATCTGTCATATATACTCACCCAGAAGTTGCTTGGGTGGGGCAAACTGAAGAAGCTCTCTCTTCAGCAGGCATAGAGTTTAAAACAGGATCTTTTCCATTTGCAGCAAGTGGAAGAGCATTAGCTTCAGGAGAAAGCACAGGATTCATAAAAGTTATAGCTGACAAAAAAACAGATACAATACTGGGCGTTCATGCATTTGGACCCTCTGCTGCAGATATTGTTCAGCAAGGAGTTGTTGCTATGGAATTTGGGGCCAGCGCGGAAGATCTTGGATTGACTATTTTTAGCCATCCAACAGTTTCAGAAGCACTGCATGAAGCAGCACTGGCAGTAAACGGACAGGCAATACATGTAGGAAATAGAAAAAAATGAATCTTCATGAGTATCAAGGAAAGGAGCTTTTTAAAAAGTATGACTTACCTGTTTCAAAAAATAAGGTTATTACCTCGCCAGATGATGCCGTAAATGCATGCAGAGATATTGGAGGCAACAAATGGGTTGTTAAGGCGCAAGTGCATGCTGGCGGAAGAGGCAAGGCTGGAGGTGTTAAGCTTGTGAATTCCCCTGAAGAAGCATTAGATTTTGCTAATCATTGGCTTGGTAAAAGGCTCGTCACATATCAAACAGATTCAAATGGCCAGCTTGTAAACGCGATTTTAATTGAAGAGTGTACTGATATTGCGAAAGAGCTATATCTTAGCGCTGTTGTAGATAGGGGAACACAAAGAATAGTTTTTATAGGTTCGAGCGAAGGCGGGGTCAATATTGAAGAAGTGGCTGAAAAAACACCTGAAAAAATCATCTACGAGCCTATTGATCCCTTAACAGGGCCTATGGGTTTTCAATCAAGAAAAATTTCAAAGGTTTTAGGTCTGAATAATGAGCAGTCAAAACAATTTTCAAAAATGCTTCCACAATTAACAGATTTATTTATTAGCCATGATCTTAGTTTGCTAGAGATTAACCCATTAGTAATCACTCAAGGTGGAAAACTGCATTGCTTAGATGCAAAGATTAATATTGATTCAAATGCGGTCTACCGACAACCAGAAATTCAAGCTATGCATGATCCCTCCCAGGAGGATCCTCGTGAATCAGAGGCCGCAATGAATGATTTGAGTTATGTCTCTCTGGATGGAAATATTGGTTGCATGGTAAATGGCGCAGGGTTAGCAATGGGCACGATGGATACCATTAAATATTTCGGTGGCTCTCCAGCTAATTTCCTTGATGTTGGTGGAACAGCCACTCAAGAAAGAGTTTCTAAAGCTTTTAAGTTAATACTAGCTGATCCAGAGGTAAGAGTAGTCTTGGTAAATATATTTGGTGGCATAGTTAGGTGCGATCTTATTGCTGAGGGTATCCTTGCCGCAATTGAAGAGGTGGGTGTTTCAATTCCAGTAGTCGTAAGATTAGAAGGAAATAATGCAAATATTGGAAGCAATATTCTTGCTGAATCTAATGCAGAAATCGTTAGCCTAAATAATCTTGAAGATGCAGCTAAAAAAGCTGTGGAGTTAAGCAAATGAGTATATTAGTAGATAAAAATACACGTCTTCTGGTCCAAGGTTTCACAGGCTCGCAAGCGACTTTGCATTCAGAGCAGTCAATTGAATATGGAACAAATATTGTTGGAGGAGTTACCCCAGGCAAAGGAGGGCAAGTGCATCTAGGTGCTCCTGTGTTTAATTCAGTCCATGAAGCTATGGAAGCAGTCAAACCCAATGCTTCAATTATTTTTGTTCCAGCACAATTTTGCAAAGACTCAATTTTAGAGGCTGCTGATGCTGGAATTAAATTAATTATTTGTATTACTGAAGGCGTGCCAACTTTAGATATGCTTATTGTAAAAAAGAGAATTGATGAATTGGGGATTACCTTAATTGGTCCTAACTGCCCAGGGATAATTACTCCAGGCGAGGCAAAATTGGGAATAATGCCAGGCAGCATTCATAAGAAAGGTTCAGTGGGAATTATCTCTAGATCTGGTACCTTGACCTATGAGGCTGTGAAGCAAACCACTGATTTAGGCCTTGGTCAAAGCACATGCGTTGGTATTGGAGGGGATCCAATACCAGGAACCTCTTTTATTGATGTTTTAAAAATGATGCAAGAGGACGAGCAAACTAAAGCAATTGTCATGGTAGGTGAAATCGGAGGAACCGCTGAGGAAGAAGCAGCAGATTATATTCAAGAAAATGTTTCTAAACCTGTCATTTCTTATATAGCCGGACAAACAGCGCCAGCAGGAAAAAGGATGGGGCATGCTGGTGCAATTATTGCAGGCGGAAAAGGTACCGCTGCAGATAAAATTAAAAAATTAGAAGAATGTGGAGTCCACATAGCTGAAAATTTACTCCAAATTGGAGTAAAAGCTAAGGAAGTATTGAGCTAGATTTACCTATAAATTTATTAGCAATATAATTTAATCTTGGAATAATCAAACTTGCAAATGCTGTTAGCCCAGTAATCATTCCTATCCAAATGCCAGCAGGGCCTAAAGGATTACTAAATAAACCATAGTAAGTTAAGTAATATCCTGCAGGCAAGGCAATAAGCCAATAGGTTAAAATCAACATTAGCATTGGGGCAAAAGTATCTTTGTAACCTCTCAAGCTTCCCAAGGCACCCATTTGCATCCCATCAGGAATCTGAAAGATTGCTGCAAAAAGCAGGAGATTTATTGCTATCGCTATAACAGCCAAATCTTCTGAATAAAGCGAAACAAGAGCGTCTCTAAAAGACAGAATTATTGCTGTATTTAAAATTGCGCCAACCAAGCAAATTAATATAGCGATGTGAGAGGCGTATTTAGCTTTTCGTAACTCTTTTTCACCAACTAAGTTACCTATTCTTGTTGCTGCAGCTAACCCAAAAGATAGTGGCAATATAAATAAAACGCTTGCTATATTTATTGCTACTGTATGGGCGCTAATTACTGTTGCTCCAAGCGATCCTAATATCAATGCTGCACCTGAAAACATACTTAATTCTACAAATACACCAAATCCAATAGGTACACCTAATTTAAGTGCTTCTTTTGTAGTATCAGCATTAGGTCCAGAAAATTTTGAGAATAATTTTGTAGGTTCATATTCTTTCTTCTTAAGAATTACTAGTATCAATACAAACAAACCAATAATTGTATTTATCGAAGTTGCAATTCCACAGCCAACTCCACCCATGGGAGGTATTCCAAAATATCCATAGACAAAAATGATATCAAGAGGAATATTTAATAGCATGCCAATAAATGCAACCCAAAAAACTGGAAGAGTTAGGCCCATACCTTCGCTATAGCAACGAAGACATGTAAATAGCATGTTGGCGACAAAACCAAATGACATAGCTTTTAAATATCCATCCGAAATCTGAGCAATATTTTCCTCAATATCAAAGTAAGGAATAAAAAAGCTTAGATTTCTATATAGAATAAAACCAATTAAACCTAGCGCTATACTAACCCACAGTATTTCTCGAACCTTTTGTCCGATTTCTTCATATTTCCTTGCTCCGAATAGCTGGGCAACTATGGGAGTTACAGCAAATAAACAGCCGCCAAGAAGAAAATAAAAAGGCATGGATAGAGCATTGCCTATGGCTAGCCCAGATAAATCAAGTGCACTTGCTCGACCAGCAACAATGGTATCTGTAACTCCCATCCCCATATATGAAATTTGAGATCCATAGATTGGTATACCTATTTTTAGTAGTTGCTTTAGCTCTTTTAGTAATTTTTTCAAAAAAATAAACCCAGAAATTTCTCGGTACTTTATCATATAAGAATCATCCCAAAATGGAGAAATAAAATTAGAAAAGACAGTCGACCATATTGGCTAAAAAAAATTATCTCTAAGCTTACTGCACGTTATGTAAATCACTTTCTTAGACCGCAATTTAAGCATCTCGGAAAGGGAACGGTATTTTTTAAACCTCAATTTATTAAGTTATTTGGTTCAAATATTTCTGTTGGCGATTTTCCTACATTTATTTCTGCTCCCGATGATTACATTCAAATAACAAGCTGGGATGCTGGGCAATGGAATGGTGAGGTTAATATTGGACGCTATGTCTTAATTTCTCCTGGAGTTAGAATTATGGCTGCTGACAAAATCTCAATTGGAGATTCATGCATGTTTGGACATGGTGCATGCATTACTGATGCAGATTGGCATGGAATTTATGATAGAACAAAAGTTGTTGGCGATCCGAAACCTGTTGTTCTTGAAGAAAATGTTTGGGTTGGTGAAGATGCAATGATCTGTAAAGGGGTTAGGATAGGAGAAAATAGCATTATTGGAGCTAGATCAGTTGTCACAAAAGATGTTCCAAATAATACAATTTATGCAGGCAATCCTGCGACATTTATTCGAAATTTAGATGAAGGTGAATTTATTACTAGAAAAGATTTTTTTAAAGATCCCACAAAATTAGCTCATGATTTTGATTTACTTGATCAGTACTCACTTGGAAATAATAGTCTGTGGGGATGGATTAAAAGTATTATCTGGAGAGATAAGAGCCATTGATTAAGATTGTTTCAGATTCACAAATTCCAAATATCGAGCAAAAACTATCTGAGTTTTTTGCTGATGAGTATTCACTTAAATATTTTGCATATGATGACCTCACCTCAAACAACCTAAAAGACGTGGACGCACTCTTGGTTCGATCAACTACGCAGGTAGACAAAGAGTTATGTGATCATTCGCCAATCAAGTTTGTTGGCTCAGCAACCGCAGGAATCAATCACCTAGATATTGAATATTTAGAAACCCAAAATATCTCATGGTCGCATGCTCCAGGCTGTAATGCATTTAGTGTTATTCATTATGTAATGGCTGCTTTGGGAGAGCTAGTTAAAGAGGGTCTTTTTAATGTTCGACAAAGCATTGGAATCATTGGATATGGCAATATAGGTAAAAGGCTGTATCAATTGCTTTCTGCTCTTAACATTGAGGTATACGCTTGCGATCCATTGTTAAAAGATACCCACTTGGTTACTATGGAAAAAGTATTGTCATGTGACCTCATAACAATTCATGTTCCATATTCAAAAGAAGGCGCTTATCCTACAAGCGATCTGCTCAATCAATCGCACAGTAGCTTTCTAAAAGATAAAATCTTGATCAATACATCAAGAGGAGGGGTTGTCTGCGAGAAGTTAGTCACAGAATCTGATGACTTAATTTATGTTGCTGATGTATGGGTGGATGAGCCAATACCATCCATAACTACTATCCAAAATGCATTTATCTCAACGCCTCACATAGCTGGCTACAGCATTGAAGGTAAAATTAATGGAACGAGTGTAATTGCTTCAGAATGCGCAAAAGCATTTGATTGTTTTAAAGAGAGTGATTCAGCCAATAATCAATTAATGAATTGGCCTCATGGGCTACAAAATATTGTACGTGACATGCATGCTCATGGATTCCCCTTGGCTATGTTCAAAAGTGAGTTAGATTTATGCGCTATCTCTAACTCGTTTAAGGATATTTCAAACCATAATCTTGCTGATGGGTTCAAAGACCTTAGAGCCAACCATGCTCCAAGGCATGATTTCAATGCTTATTCATATCAGAATGTAGTTGACCTAGATGAATCTATTAATTTAGATTTTTTTAATTCTCTAAGATCTTTAAAGTAGATATAACAAATTACTTTAGATAAAAGGTACCAAAGGAATATTGCAACTGGAGATTAGCGCAAGGATAGAAAGCATGCTAAGAAATTTTAAGATACTTAATTTTTTCATCTCACAATTATTGCACACTTAAGAAGAGCAAGAAATCTCTAAATCTTTTGCCCACATTGGAGATTTATTCGCAAATTTCTGATGCTCTATCAATTCTTCAAAAGGCTGGGTCATGACAATCATTAAAGTTTCTAGCTTTGAAAAATCATTGACTTCTGCCGCTTCAATTGCCTCTTGCGCCATATAGTTTCTTAAGATGAACTTTGGGTTAACCCGGTTCATTAGCTGCAATCTTTTATCTTTTGACAAGGTTTCTTTGGCATGTCTTTCTAGAAAAGAGACAATCCAGCTTTTTGAAATTTCTGAGTTTAGCTCTGGAGAATTTTTTTTAGCTAGGGCTTGTGTGAGATTTCTAAAAGTATTGGTGTAATCCAGTTTTTCAGATTCCATAATATCTAATAGACCCTGAATTAAATTAGCATCTTCAGGTTGTGCTTGGTCTAGACCTAGTTTTTTTCGATAAAGTTCCGCTAAAGTATCTTGAAAGATTGCTTCATAGGTCTGCAGAACCTCACCTTGACTCTCTTCAGAGATAAGTGAGGATAGGGCATGCCCCAATGCAGAACAATTCCATAACCCAATGTAAGGTTGATTTTTGAATGCATACCTACCTTGATGATCAGAATGATTGCATACATGGCTTGGATTGTAATCTTCCATAAAACCATAAGGGCCGTAATCAAATGTCTCTCCTAAAATACTCATATTATCAGTATTCATTACTCCGTGATTGAAACCACAGGCTTGCCAGCGAGCAATCATCTTTGCTGTTTCCTTAACGATTACTCTAAAAAAATCTACGTATGCATTTTTAGTTTTAGAGAAATATTGAGGATAAGAATTAATACAAAAATCTGCCAGAGCTTTAACGTGCTCATGTTTATTGTTGTAGTGAAAGTATTCAAAGCTTCCAAATCTGATGTGAGTTTTTGCAGTTCTTACAAGCATTGCAGCAGACTCACTTTTTTCTCTTATTACCATCTCATCACTGCCAATAATCATCAAGGCTCTTGATGTAGGGATAGATAGGGCATGCATTGCCTCACCACATAAGTACTCTCTTATTACAGATCTTAGAACAGCTCGGCCATCTCCAAAGCGAGAATAAGGAGTTTTACCAGCACCTTTTAGATGAATATCTAATAACCCTTCATTAGAGTTTATCTGAGCAAAAAGCAAGCCTCTTCCATCACCAAGTTGTTCCACATATTGACCAAATTGATGTCCCGAGTAAACCATTGACAATGGTTTTAAAGAACCTATTTTTTTACTGCCATTAAAAATTTTTAAAAGCTCTTGATGTTCTGTATCCTCCATGCCAAGTGCCTTTTTCATAGCATGGTTTTCAATAACTATTTTGGGATTATCAAATCCTTGCCAATCTTGGAGTGTAAAAAATTCTTCTGGAAGTTCAGAAAAATTATGAGTTAGAAATGGGGGCATTTAAGCCTTGGCAATTTGAATTAAATTAGCAACATGCTCATCTTTAGAGTGGTCAGCACCTAAATGCTCAATCTCATTCCACATAGCTGCACTGCATATCGGACCAAGTTCATTTTTGAGTGCATTTGCAACCTCAATGCCTGTTCCACAGAAACCGAGCGTTTCAACCATATCATCAGATACAAGAGCAAACATTTCTTCCCATTTTCCTTCAATAGATAATTTATGAAGAGCTTCATTTATGTCTCCCCATCCGTGAAACTCAAGCGCCGGTCTATAGGTCCTAGTTGAAGCATAAAAACTAATCCTTGCAGCAACATTTCTTTTAGCTATTTTGAGGTCTTCCTCTGTTTCACCAGTGGCAATAAAGCCACCCCAAAGAAGCTCACATTCTCTTGGATCTCTATTTGATCTTTTTGCTCCCTCAGCTACTGCTGGCAAAATAATATCATTGATATATTTTGGAGAGCACATAGGATGTAGCAATAATCCATCAGCTACCTCGCCAGCGATTCTTGCCATTCCAGGCCCAAGACCAGAAACATAAATTGGAGGCACATCACAATCCATAGGTGGCGGTGTAAACATTGGAGTCATCAGGGTATGGGTATAATGTTCGCCTTGAAAGTCCAATTTTTCTCCTGTTTTCCAAGTGTTCCAAATGGCTTTGACGGCAAGAATATATTCTCGCATTCTTGGTGCAGGTGGAGACCAAGGTACGCTGAACCTTCTTTCATTGTGCCCTTTAACTTGCGTTCCTAAACCAAGTTGAAAACGACCATCACTAAATGACTGTAAGTCCCAACCCATGTTTGCAACGGTCATAGGACTCCTTGGGAAGGCTATAGCTAATCCAGTCCTTACAATCATTTTTTTGGAATGTTCCAATCCAAGTAGAACAGGAAGGAAAGGCTCATTGTTTAGCTCTCCAGAAACGAGTGCATCATACCCAAGAGATTCTGCATGTTTGACTATCTCGATAGTATTTTTTGACAAACCAGGTATGTAGGTTTCCATTCTCATATTTATTCTATCTCTAGTTTTGAGTTTGCAAAGTTTTGAGCCCATTGATAATTAGGTTTACCTGATGGAGCTCTTTCGATTAATTCAGAAAACACTATTTCTTTTGGCATCTTGTAACTGGCTATATATTTTGAGGCGCTTTCTTTTATTTCTTCAAGAGGCAGATCGACCATTTCTCTTCTTTGAATAACAGCTACTACTTTTTGTCCCCATGTTTCATCCTTCACACCAACAACAAGGCAATCAAAGATATTCGGGTGAGCCTTAAGAGCCATTTCAACTTCTTCTGGGAATATTTTCTCTCCACCAGAGTTAATGGAAACACTCCCTCTCCCTAGCAAAGTCATTTGACCATCTTTCTCATACTTAGCCATATCTCCTGGTATTGAATACCTTTCTCCATTAACTTCAATAAATGTTTTTTCAGATTTTTCTTTATCTTTGTAATAAGCAACGGGTACATGGCCTTTCCTTGCTAAATATCCAATTGTTTCTGTATCACTAGACTGAATAACTTCTAAAGTATCAAGATTTAAAATTTCACTAAAATTAGGCTTAGTAAATTTTGGACCCCCGCCAGAGTCTTTTAATTTTCCATCTTTTGTATGTATATTCACGCCGGTTGCTCCAGTTTCAGAAGACCCAACAGCATCTATGAGGAAAAGGTTAGGTAGATATTCTAGGATAGTATCTTTGATAGAGGCGCTGAAAACAGACGCAGTGCTCGCTAGAACAAATAATGAGGATAGGTCTAAACCTTTTTCGAGTGCAGAGGGGAGTGCATCACAAAGAGGCCTTCCCATAGCATCACCTGTGATTGTTAGGTTCATTACTTTTTCTTTAGCAATAATTTCCCAAATATAATCCGCATCAAATGAAATTTGATCATTGATTATAAATTTCCATCCTGAAAAGAAAGCATTAAATGATTGCCATTGAGCAGCGCCATGCATTAATGGAGCCAATGCAAGAGCAGTTGTTTGGTCTTGTAAGCATTTATCTGCAAAAGCTTCAGGTGTAGGATATTTTTCTCCCGTTACTGCATCTATGCCTCCACCAAGTGTCATTAAGACATCTTCCATACGCCAGACCACTCCCTTTGGCATTCCAGTGGTACCTCCTGTATAGAGTATATATTTATCATCCCCTGATCTTTCTACACTAAGTCTCGAATCATCTTCATCTAAAATAAGAGCTTCAAAATCATAACTTCCGTCAATGGCATCTGTATCAGAGTTATCATTTATACAAATGAAATCTTTTAAAATAGGTAGATCATTTCTTATATTATTGAGCTTTGTGCCAAACTGCTTGTGATAAAAAACAGCTTCCATATCAGCGTTATCAATAAGATACTTAAGCTCTTCTTCAACATATCTGTAGTTTATATTAATGGGAATTGCACATAATTTATATGCTCCAAGCATCACCTCTAGCCACTCTATGCAGTTAAAAGCATAAATTCCTATATGACTGCCTTTTTTTATTCCAAGTTTTTTCAAGGCATTTGCTGCTTTATTTGTTCTTGCATCTAATTCTTGATAAGTTAAACGAGTGGACCCAAGCACCACTGCTTCTCTGTCAGGAATTCGATCTACAACTCCTTCAAATATGTCAGCAGCATTAAATTCCATCAGACGTTTGAAGAGTGATTTTCCCAATAGGGGTCTCTTAGTCTTCTTTTATATAACTTGCCATTCTCGTCCCTTGGAAGCTTTTCAATAAAATCTATACTTCTTGGTAGCTTCATTTTCGCAAGATTTTCCTGAGCAAAATTCATCAATTCAGCAAGCAATTCATTAGAAGAATCAAAATTTTGGTTAAGCTCTACAACTGCCTTAACTTCTTCTCCCCATTCTTCGTTGGGAATTCCAAATACAGCTACATCAGCAACAGCAGGATGCATGAGAAAAGCGCTCTCAATCTCAGCTGGATATATGTTGGCACCGCCAGAAATAATCATATCTATTTTCCTATCACATAAAAATAAATATCCTTCATCATTCAAATATCCAATATCACCAACAGTAAAATAAACCTGATCATCAAAAATGAGTCTCTCTTTTTTTGTTTTTGCTTGATCGCCCTTGTACTCAAATTTTGTTGCTTCACCAAGTTTCATAAAGACTGTACCTTGATGATCCGGTTTAGCTTCATTCCCATTATCGTCAATAATTTTAATTTCAGCACCTGGCCATGCTTTCCCAACTGTTCCAGGAAACTTAGACCATGAATCTGCATCGACAACTGTTCCGCCTCCTTCAGTAGCAGCATAATATTCCCATATAGAATTTCCCCACCATTCAATCATTGCTTGCTTGGTATGAATGGGGCAGGGTGCTGCAGCATGAATCATGGCTCGAGTTGATGAGCAATCATATTTTGCTCTGATTTCATCGGGAAGCTGCAACAATCTATGAAATTGAGTAGGAACCATATGACTCGTTGTAACTTTGTATTTATCAATTAGGTAAAGCATTTGCTCCGCATCAAATTTTTCCATCAACACAACAGAATGCCCATAATGCAATGCTGCTGAAGAGTGAACTAAGACTGCAGTGTGATACAAAGGTGATCCAACGATGTGGACATTATTTTCTTGCGGCTGAATTTCAAAGAAGCTAAGTATCATTGCAAACATACTTAAAACATCATCGGGATCTCCAGGGATTAATGCACGTTTTACACCTTTAGGCTTTCCGGTTGTACCAGATGTATAGTTCATCACTTGACCCGCAGTCCTATCTTCTGGGTTGGTAATTGGTTGAGAGCTTATAAAGTCATCTAGATGTATAAAACCACTCATTTGAGTTGTGCTTATACACCCATTCTGTGGAAAATTAATAGCTGAAACTGCTTTTTGACATGCTTCTTCCATAGCAGGCACTTCACCAGACGCAATGAATGCTTTGGCTCCTGAGTCTTCAAGAATATATGCTATCTCTGGTCCAGCTAGATGCCAATTAATAGGTACCATGTAAAAACCGGATTGCGCACAAGCTAAATAAGCTATGTAGTATTCAACTGAATTAGGTAATACAGTTGCCACTACATCACCACTCTTAACCCCAAACTCTTTTAATGCATGCGTTAATTGATTGGTTTTTGCTAGTAGCTCACCTCTTGTCCAAATCTTTTCTGACGGTTCAACTATAGCAATTTCATCTGGGTGTGAATTCGCAAATCTATAAAAACCTAATTCACTCATATGCCTCTCTCTATATATTTATTGAACTAATAATTCTAACTTTGGTAATCCATTAATGTAACCTAATAATATAAATTTATATGTAATAATGATTTCCAAATGGACGTCCTGTTTAGCAATTTAAATCAAGAAACTTTATGGTTGTTAGTTGTACTGTACGATTTATCACTCGCTATTTTTCTATATAGGTTCTTTGGTAAGTATGGTTTGTATTGCGCAGTAATCCTTGGAATAGTCCTTGGAAATCTTCAGGGCGGAAAAGTAAGCGAATTAACTCTATTTGGCATGCAATTCAATGTAAGCATGGGTGCAATTTTATACTCAGGTATTTACTTTGCCACAGATCTTTTAAATGAGAAATTTGGTAAAGATGAGGCTAATCGAGCTGTTATGCTTGGATTTGTTGCGAATATAGCAGTCATGCTGACTTTAGTGCTTAGTACCAAGTTTCTGCCATCTGATTTAACTGGATCGGCGGCAGAGGTCCATGATGCTATTTCAGTTCTAGCTTTTTATTCACCCATTTTTATCATTGGCTCCTTAACCGCATACCTTGTAAGTCAAAGATTTGACGTATGGTTTTTCCATTACTTAAAAAGCTTAACAAATGGAAAAAAACTATGGCTTAGGAATAACCTCTCTACCATGGCATCCCAACTAATAGACACCCTGATCTATCAATTTACATGGGTACTTGCTACAGATTTAACATTCACCCAGGCCTTTGCCATCTCTATTGCAAAATACGTTATTAAAGTATTGATAGCTCTACTAGATACTATTTTTATATATTGGGTGAGAAATTGGGAAATTAAATCTTAGTTTAGAAAACTCTTGTTTGGATTATACTTATACCAAAACAAATTCTATTTAAATTAATATATGTCTAAAAAATCGAAAGAGGAGCTTCAAAAAGAACTTTCACCTGAATCCTATTATGTGACTCAGGAAAGCGGGACAGAACGACCTTTTACAGGTCAGTATTGGGATCATGTTGAGGATGGGGTATACGCTTGTATTTGTTGCGGGGAGAAGCTTTTTAAATCAGAAACAAAATTTGATGCAGGCTGTGGTTGGCCTAGTTTTTATGAAGCTGCCAGCAACGATAAAATTAATGAATTAGAGGATTATTCTCTTTCCAGGGTAAGAACTGAGATTAGGTGCTCAAATTGTGATGCTCATCTTGGCCATGTTTTTACAGATGGCCCTCAACCAACGGGTTTGAGATATTGCGTTAATTCAGCTGCTTTGGATTTTTCAAAAGACACATCTTCAGATTAAGTGACCGAAAAAATAGCCCCCCAATCTAATTTTTTATCTACCATCAAAGTAGGTGGTTGGACTTTTATTTCTAGAGTGGCAGGCTTAATAAGAGATATTTTTACAACTAACCTACTTGGCGCAAGTATTTTTCATGATATTTTTGTTGTTGTATTAAAAATTCCAAATGTGTTTAGAAAGCTCTTTGCAGAAGGTGCATTTAGCCAAGCTTTTATTCCAATATACTCTGAGTATATAGGTAGCAAAGATGATAAGGGCAGTCAAGATTTTCTAAATGCTCTATTTGGCATTTTGCTCTCAGCACTCTTTATATTTACAGCCTTGGCTTTATTATTTGCACCAATATTTATTTTGATATTTGCTCCGGGCTTTTATTTTGATATACAAAAACAGGATTTAGCTGTCAGTCTTTTAAGAATTATGTTTCCTTATCTTGCATTAATTTCTCTTGTTGCTTTTG
>Ga0181598_1000264_pt1 | contig 50171 bp, 57 predicted proteins | sample 041ome_4_FD_153295 | JGI IMG/M metagenome (GOLD analysis project Ga0181598, IMG submission 153295) | Coastal salt marsh microbial communities from the Groves Creek Marsh, Skidaway Island, Georgia - 041404US metaG (spades assembly) | ecosystem: Environmental > Aquatic > Marine > Intertidal zone >... | reverse complement strand
CTACCACTGCAAACTCGCGGTCCCGAGCGCGAGTCCGGTGAGAGCCGGGGCAACGTTGGCCGCGGTGGATTCGAGGTCCAGTTGCATGGATTTCCCATTGCCGAAATGGACCGAGTCGACCACAGCGTCGCTGATGTTCGCAGTACCGACGTACCCATCGGACCACGGAAACACCGGGGCACCGAGGTTCGAGTTCGCCGACACGATATTCGAACTGACCGGGTCGAAATCGAACCTCGTTGGGGGAACGGTCCCCGTCGAGAGGTTTGTAGCATGCACATTTCCAGAAACCCATGCCGCATTGGCAGTCGTTGTCGACAGCGCGTCAAAGATATACGACCCGGTCAGTCTCGCGTCCGGGACGAGACCAGAGACGAGATCATCGGCTGAAAGGTTCGCAGTTACCGAGTCGGCCGACAGTGTCCCAGTCGTCGTGAGACCCGAGACGTGTTGGTACGACCCGGCCACGCGCGCCGGATCAATGGTCCCCGAATCGAGGTCGGATGCGGCCAGGTTTCCTTTGAACGTGCTCGCATTTGCCGTGTCGACTGTGAGATTTTGGAATGTATATGATCCGGACAGTCGCTGGTCGTCGAGCGCGCCAACTTTGACCTGCGTCGCGTCCAACTGTTGGATAAGGTTTCCGGTGACGGCGATACCGCTGTGGATCGCGTCGAGTTGGTCCTGAATCATACTATTTACTCCCTTGATATGGCCAAGTTCGGCCACCGTCGTCACCGAGGAGACCACGTCCGTGCCCGTGGACGCGAGACCTCGACCGGACGGTTGACCCGAAATGCGCACGTTGGCGACCAACGCATCCGACGTCGTCCCGTCGACAGTATATGATCCGCTCAGTCGGTCGTTTGATACGGTTCCCACGGCGAAAGACGCCGCGTTTGCATTCGCCACGATGGTCGTCGTCATGGCGTTCCCCGCCAGGGAGAGGGACCCGAACGAGTACCCGCCCGAGAACCTGCTCGGGTGAAGTTGACCCTCTTTCAACAGCGATGCGGCTATGTTTCCGCTGGCGGTGGCGGCCGTCACGTTCGCTGCCGTCAGTGAAGTGAATGCGTATCCACCATCCAAAAAGGAGTCGTTCAGGGTCCCACTGGTGATTTTGGACCCGGCGATATTTCCACTGATCCCGCCAGAAATCGTGAGGACGTTGGTCACGGTGACGGCGTGTACCCCCGAGTAGTCTCCGACGATCCGCACCGGATCGAACGTTCCCTCGGTCAAATGCGAGGCGTTACCGACCCCAACGCCTGCAAGATTGGACGCGTCGAGCATACCACTCGGTCCTGACATGAGCACGCGCTCCGCGCCAACGTGTGTGACTTTCATCCCCGTCGACTGCATATTCCCATCGACTTCGATCGATGCCGGTTCGTTATCTCGCCGATTGAAATCTAGAATGCCTCCCGGCCTGGGGGCGATCACGTACTCTGGAGCATCCGCATTCCCGAGGATGAATTCCGGGGTGATGATTCGAAACGCCATGTCGTGTTGCTCGATTGCTCCTTTTAGTAATCATTTTTTTTCTGCGGGATATCAGGAAACGAAATGCCACTGATCATTCGCGGCAATATCCTGCAATCGCGAGGACGCGTGGATTGGTTGCCGCATGCAAACGCCGCCCAACCCTCGCTGACCTTCTCCACCGATCCAGATACTGGAATATACCACCCTGTCACGGATAATCAGATCGCACTCGTGACGAGCGGTGCGGATCGAGTCGTCGTGCACGATCTCGGGGCGGATATCACGGGAAACGTGGTCGCAGGGGGGTTTTCCGGTAATGGGCATCAGATCTCTCACATTCAAGTAGCAAACGTTGACGGTCTGGCAGATGCGCTCGATATCATCGATAATAGCAGCGTCACGACGAATGTGCTCACCGTGAATGGAAACGTGACCGCAGAAGGGATCACGGGTAATGGGCACCAAATTTCTCACATTCAAGTAGCAAACGTTGACGGTCTGGCAGATGCGCTCAATATCATCGATAATAGCAGCATCACGACGAATGTACTCACTGTATCCGATGCATCGGCACTGATCTCGGTTGCAGGTACGGGGACATCCCAGTACACTGGCTCCATCATCAGGCTGGGGAATGGTGCCGATCTATCGACGCGCAAAAATATCAACATTGGCACCGCGGTCCGGGATGCGGATGGGAACAACTCGTACTTCTCTATTGAAAAACTGAGTAACGTGAACGTCTACGAGTCAACCATTGCGCGCTATGATCTGAGCGCAGATGAGTGGACGATGACCGGGAAACTCAACCTCGGGGACGTGGTGATGACGGGCACGACGCCGCTCTTGAGCATCGCGTCGACGGCGACCTCGCAATATAGCGGATCGACCGTCCATCTCGTCAACAACGCGCACACGAGCACGCGACAGAGCGCAAGCATCGGGTCGGCCATTCGAGATGCAGATGGGAACAATTCGTATTTCTACATCGACGCGTTGTCAAATGCAAACACGTACCTTAAGTCACTCGCAGCCTATGATTTGAGCGCGGATCGCTGGTCATTCAAAACAAGCGGATCCGAAACACTTGGGCTCGAACCCGAGGGGAACCTGACCGCGGTCGGGAATATCCTCGCCGCGGGTGACATCACCGCATTCTCGTCTGACGAGCGACTGAAATCCGATATCCATCCACTCGAATCCCCGCTGGAAATGCTCGGTTCGCTTGATGGCTATCGTTTCACGTGGCGTGATGATATTCCTAACCTGCCCATGCGCGGGGCGGATATGGGCCTCCTCGCGCAAGATCTAGTCCGGGCTGGGGCGTCCGAGTGCGTGACCCTTGCGCCCTTTGATCGAGCTGTCGACGGGTCGAGTAAGAGCGGCAACCACTACCTCACCGTCAGCTACAACAAAGTGCACGCCATCTCCATCGCTGCAATCAAGGAACTGGTCAAGCGGGTAGACGCGCTCCAAACCCGAGTCGATCTCCTGGAGAACCGAGACTCGTCCGGCACCACCCAGTAAAAACAAATCGTTATTCATCATGCTCACCACGACGCAAATGTTCGCGAACCATGTCCGTTCGCGAATCATGTTACCGATCCAGCGGGGGGTCCCAACCGCGTCCCGCGTCCCATGGAGGGTCCCGCGTCCCTCAGGGGTGCCAATGGTGATCCAGCGAGCCATGTCAGAGACGGGAGAAGGACACCGGTCCGCGGTGACGTTGGAGGACACGTCCTCGCTCAAACGCTCAATAAGTCGATTGTTCGGCGAGCCCGTGCTGGACGGCGGTTGGGTCGGGGGGTTTCCCGGGTCCCTCCACCAGGTCTTCCAAACGGACACCGACCACGCCAACCTCATCAATCTCGTCGCCGATCCCGACTCTGACGTCGTCGATGTCTGCTTCGACCTTGGTCGGTGCGTCACCATCCACTTCAGGACGGGGACGCCACTCGTCATGAACTCCAAGACGATCAACGCCAAGATCCTCGCCGCGATGATCGACACGCTCCGGTGTGACGAGGACGTGCTCGCCGCGACGGGGCGGATGGGGATCGAGGGGACACTGCACCGCGTCTCCGTCCTCAACGATTTTGACGGCACGGTCTCCGGGCTAACCTGGCGCATCGGCCGCGAAGTGTCCTTCCACGACGTCCTCACCGACGAGCTCAAGGGGTACCTGGCGCTCGGGAAATCGGTCCTATTTTTCGGGAGACCGGGGGCGGGTAAAACCACCGCGCTCCGCGGGGCAGCGACCTACCTCGGCGACTGTGTCCCCAAACGCACGATTGCCGTCGATGCTACTGGGGAGCTCGGGGGATGGGGCGCCCAGTCCATCGGTATTGGGATGAATACTCGCCGCATGTGCGTTGCCCCCGGCAAATCGCACGGTGACGCGATGCTGGCGGCCATTCGAAACCATACACCGCAGACGCTCATCGTGGACGAGATCATGACGCGCAGTGAAGCCGCATTGGCCCAGACGTGCCGGGCCCGTGGGATCCAGCTCGTCGCCACGTGCCATGCGAGCGGCTTGGCCGATGTAGTCGAGAACCCAGTCTTCAATGATCTTATGGGCGGGTCGCAATCCGCGGCGGTGAGCGACGCCATGGCGCAGCGCAAGGGTGGGGCCAAGTTTGTCCGCTCGAGGAAACATGCGCCCGTGTTCGATGGAGCGTATGACGTGGAAACCAAGACATTGTACACAAACGTGGGGTCGTTTGTGGACAGATATTTTGAATACCAAAACGTCTAGTCATTTTGCAAAAGAAATCGAATCATCTATGCAGCGAACCATTTCTGTGGGGCGATCCACTTGCGTCGCAAGAGCTCTCCCCGTCCACCCGCAGTTTTTGCACACGTACGCCGAACACGTCTGTCCCCTCAAACAGTCGACACTGGTCCGCGACCATTTGGGAAAATCCTGTATCGACGACCTGGCCGTCCCGCCCCTCATCGACCAGGTCGAAATCACCCGGGTCGTCATGGACGTTGACCCGAGCATTCGCGGCTTACTCATGGACCTCCTCATTCGAGGCGAGGATAGTAAGGCCGCATTCATTCTCCAGAACGCCGAAGTGCTCCGAATTGTCAGCGGACTCTTCCAGGAAGCCATGCAAACGCGCGATCTGTAAACGAGAGTGATCTAAAAGTAGTAGTAGGTAGTTAACCCCCCACGAAAAGCAAAGAATCGGGATTGACGTGACAAAGGAGAGGCCTTTCGGGTTAACCCCCCGTATGGGGGTTATCGAGGATGTCCTCTGACGTCGTCTATATATAGAAAACTTTAAACGTCTTTTTAGAAATTAACTTTTCCTATAGAACATAGGTTGAAGGACATCCTCGATAACCCCCATACGGGGGGTTAACCCGAAAGTGCTCTCCTTCCTCATGAAGTTTTGAATTCTTTGCTTTCCATGGGGGGTTAACTGCCTACTACTACTTTTGAAAGCGATCTAAAAGTGGTATAAAGCAAGGGGTAACATATGACAAGCCAAGAATCAAAGGGTTGGAGGGTGAGGTATGGCCTTTCGGACGCGTCCTCGATTTTGCCAGCGCCTCGTGCGTCCGCCCTCGGGAGAACAAAATAGTAATTTGCGTCACTCTTTTCATCTAATTCATGAAATATGAATACAATCACGCGAACTGATATCAAACGTATGCTCAATGATCGCGACCGACTCAAACGGCGGGTACGCGAGTTGGAAAACGAGCTACAAAAATTGAAACGCGACCTCACGGAGACTGAGGCACCCCTGTACGCACTGCTCGGACGAGACGATCAAATGAAACGCTTGAAACTGGACTCACGGCGAGGGAGGCGGTTTCTACTGAGAAGTGCCGACGAGTCGCGGTTCAAAATTTCCGAGGGTCCCCCCGCGGCCGACTTTGAGTCTATGTCATCTTCGATACCTGGTCTCGCCAGTATCATGTCGGACGCGTTTCTCGAGTGCGGGGGCGGGGTCGTCATCGCAAGGCATATTCGTGATTTATGGGCCACAGACCCGGTTTTCCAGTTCACACACGACGTGGCAGGGGTCATCCAAGCGGGTTGCATTGTCAATGATATGCGCTCGTTATTGAATTTGGGGCTCGTTACGATGTCAGCCGTCGCAGAGGTGCTTGGAGGGCGCCTCGATATCTCGGGGTTGACTCTGAAAGAGTTGAAATCCATCGCGAAGGAGATGGGAATCACACAGAGTACGAGAGGAAAGCCCAAACCCATCGACGAACTTCGCAGCGCGTGCCGCCCGGCAATGGTCATGTCGACTGACACGTACCGCAAATGGAAGATGTTCGTCGATCGCCCTAACTATTTCAACGACGATTTGAAAATCGCACGGTTTTTGCTGCGTTTATCGTCAATTCGGATGGTACCGGGGAGGGATGTTCGCAGTGAGCAATTATTGAACGAGGGCTTGGAGGGGAATAGGAGGCTTTCAGGAGATGTTCTCAACCTCCTGGGGCTTGAACGTTTGCCAGACAGTCACCCTGCATGGTACAGGCCGTCTTTGGTGTGTGTCATGTTGGAACAGATCAATATCTGGAGGCTCTCGGGTGATTCTCCTGAACCGGCGTCTACTCATCATTTCGGGCCGCGTGACTTCATTGGAACTCGACCGGAGATTCGCTTGAGGGACGATAGAGAGTGTCTCCAGTCGTGGCTTGATTCTGCTGAGAGCGAGTCGTTGATGCTGAATATGTTACCGCATTGAAACCCCCCGAACTTCGTCGCACCCTATACAGGACCACTCCGTGTGCAAAAACCCTGATCTGGTCACTTGTGTCGATAACGCTTTTTTTCGTTCGTAACGAGATTGTACCCATTATACAGGACCACTCCGCGTCCAAAACCCCTGATCTGGTCACTTGTGTCGATAACGCTTTTTTTCGTTCGTAACGAGATTGTACCCATTATACAGGACCACTCCGCGTCCAAAACCCCTGATCTGGTCACTTGTGTCGAAATCGCTTTGGTTTGCCTACCTTCCAGACCTCGACTGCAGCCGGTGCATGCGCCACTGAAGATTCTGGCGCAACCGGATGGCCACGAGCTGGCGCTGCAGCGCGTTGAGCGCGTCATCGACTCCGACCTCGCGTTGGGCCGAGACGCGCGGTTTCTGTTGATTGTTGTTTGCTTTGCGCTTAGGCATATTTCCTATCGTCCAGCGCAGATAAAATATTGCGTACTTCTTAAAAGTATGCGATTGTGGGTACCGACGTGGGGCAAGTGGGTCACCGTGGACCGGGCCACGCCTTCCACGAGACGGGCCGACCGCAGGATTTGGCGCCAGCAGAATCTGGCCAGCGGCGGCCACCGCTCGATACGTACAGAACGACTTTTACGGCGCGTCGAAGATGCAGGGTACCGAACCACGGTCATTGTGCCGGACGGTGTGGGATTTCTGACCGGCGGCCAGCGCAAACCGCTGTACAGCTACGTGATGGCCGAGATGTTGAGCGACATGGAGCGGAACCTGCCCGACCCCCGGACGCCCCCAGGACGGACGCGGCGGACACCCCCAAGGGCGCCGCAGGGTGTTCGACGTGCCGCGCGACGCAGACATGCAGCATTCGATGCACCCGCGGTGCGACTTGCGTTCGCTGCCTACCCCTGGCCGCCCGTCGCTCCCCGCCAGCGAATCATTCGGAACGGGAACCGGTCTCACGTGATGACCGCAAATACGGCCTTCATCGGGAGAAACTTTTCGGTACTGAACGCGTTACGAAATATCCCGGCGGCCAAGCGCGTCTACTTGAACCCAGACGTCAACAGTCGCCAGCAAATCAAGCAGGTATACCATGAGGACGGGCTCCGTGAGTGGCTGCAGAGAAGTCAGACCTCCCCCTACACGAGGCGACAGGTGACCCTCGACGACGTGCGCAGACTGCCGCTCACGTAGCGCTTTCCCCGCCATTGGCGTTGCCTTCAGTATCATTTGAAAACAAATATGATTCGATCAGTATTCCTTTTGTTCGCCGCACTATTCGCATTGGTTCGCGCCAGCGACCCGATCGATCGAAGCGGGAAGTACCCGGGGAAATGGTTCGACGCTTTGTCGACGATGTATACCGGTGGCGTCGGCGCGGCCGGTGTCAATCTGAACCGGTACCCACTGCGCAGAGCCAACGTGGGTCCCAAATTCGGTAGGAGGGCACTGGTCCCCATCGCCGTGCACACCAGCGACGTCCCCGCATGGAAGTACCGGGTTCTCGAGATTCGATCCGGGAAACGTCGTGTGTTCGGGCACGTAGTCGACGAGTGTGCAGACGGCGACTGTCCCACTAACCACTCGAAAGCGAAGCGTCGCGGGGCCATGCTGCTCGATCTGCACAAGACGGCGTGGAACCCACTTGGTCTATCCAAAATGGATACCTACGCCATGAAAGCGAGAGTGGTCGGCTACCTTCCATCGAGGCGCGGGAAGGGCCAAATGTCGGAGGTTCTGACGGATGATGGAAAAAAAGGCTACGTCCCGAGCAAATGGAAAGTCTGAGGAACTTTTTGTTGGGTGAATTCACCAACCATGATCAGCACCCACAGAATCCATTTCTCCCCCAAACGTGTCTCAAGTCTAGCGACGAGTACTACAATAAAGAATAAACGGATGATGGCCTTCGTGCCTCGTGACCAGGACCTGGTCTTGAGGAGCATGAACGACAAGATCCAGAAAGCCATCGAGGACGCCATGGCGTGCCACAACAAGCATTTCGATTCGACCGAGTGTGCGATCCTTTGGGGAGACGTTGAGGATCTCACCAAAGCGGTCAACGATTACCTGGACACGCACCCGGTCCCCGACCCGTTGGACGTCCTCTGCGAGAACAATCCCAATGCCCCTGAATGTCGTCAATTTGATCTGTAATGTTACAATTTTCACTCGAGAATGAGTCCATTTGGCCAAATGGGATGCGGCTCGGCCGTACTATTTGCGACCTCGATTGGTCTGGAAAGGTCCATATTTCCTTTCCCGAGCAAATCCAACCACAAATCGCACCGTGATCCACTCATGCTCCAATCGAGCTGAGCATACCCCGACTTCAACACCTTCTTCCTGGCCTCCAAAAACGCCGCCAACCACGCGCGCTCGTCCTCCGGGTGCTCGGTCATATTCTCGAAGATGACTTTCCAGGTTGGCGAGGTTTTCCAGTAGCGAGCGTCGCCATGATTCAGCGACGTATCGACCAAAATACCCCTGGCAATGGGGGATGTCAGGACGGGTCCCGGACGATCGACTGCTGGACCGGTCTTGGAGCAAAAGGCCTCGGCACTGACCCAGTTCAGTTCCATAAATGCCTTCCATACGGCCCGGCGCCAGGCATCGTCGTCGAGCGGTAATCGTGCGAGGTCGCCGTCGATATGGTTGAGATGCGTCCTCCCGTTCTTGGTCCACTTTGACCAGTCGGGCACGGCCGCTTCGGGATCGCCACCGACGTGCCCGAGCCCCCAGATCTCCGAGACGTCGCCTCCAATCGCTCGCTGCATGGCATCGTGGTACGTCACAACGAGCGGGTGTGTCGGGTCGATGGTTTTCAGATGATCGAAGACTTTCTGCAAGCTGCCCGTGCCGCTGCAGGCGCCGAAGATGGTGGTGGTGTAGCCGCGTCCACTCTCCACCGCGTCCGGTCCGAGTTCGATATAGTTGTAGAAGAGCGGCCAATTCGATGCCCCGTTTTCGGCACACGATACGAGCGCCATGATCGTGTCGACCTGAGACGGGAGGAGCTTGGTGAGGGTCCAGATGGATTCCAGGGCTTCAGTTGGGATATCCGGGTGGGAAAGGTCTGGTACCGGTTCGGGTTCCGGCAGGTCTGGAGTAGGTTCGGGCGACGTCTCATTGGCGAGGTCCAGCCATGGGAACATGGTCTGCAGCTCATCGATCGTCGCGCCCCGCTCGAGCGCGTGGTGTACCGCGGCCCATTTAAAGAGCGGCGAGACGCCATCATAGATTTCCTTGGAAATGGATCTGAGTTCTTTCACCGAGAATGGCATGGTTGACAGTCTGCTAGGAAAGAAACATCGCCAAAATCCGAGCTATATTTTCTTGTGCAATCCAAATCATGCCGAGGTTGACGACGAACCACATTGAAGGAATCGATCGGAGAACGGTGGACACATTGCCCATGCTCATGGAGGCCGATTCCAATACCCGCCGCCTGTTTCTCGATAGTAGGGACGCCAGCACGTATTCACCGTTCGAGTTCACCTTTGATATCGGCCGGGATATCGAGCGTGGGCGGTACAGGAAAATCAGCTCGGTCGAGCTCAAGGCGGCCGCGATCCCGAAAGTCACTGGTGAGAACTACGTCGTCCTGGACATTGCCGAGCTGCGGGACAGCAATGTTGATAGTTCATGTGACGCCTTGAATGATGGATTCGCCCTGGTGTTTTTCGATAACAGTACGTTAAATCCAGGGGACGTGAAATTGAGCGATAAGATCTTCTCCCAGAAGGCCATCTTCAATCCGCCAAAGTCGGTCGATAAGCTGACCGTCCGCGTTTTGAAACACGACGGAAACGTCGTGACCACGGCAGAGACCGGGAACGCAGAGAACATGAGTCTGCTCCTGTCGCTCACGCAAGAGCCGTAAATCAAATATTGCCCGGTGCAAATGCGCGACGAACCCCAGTTCAGGTTACCACCGAGACCGCTCCCCTCGGAGCTGCGGGACCTGAATTTCACTGACCCCATCACACTGAACGCCGTGCCCAAGGAAAACGCCTGGTACCTCGAGACGGATAAGGGGAAAAACGGAAAGATCACCACCGTCTACGCCAAGGAAACTCTGCACCGGCTGCTGCAGCGCAAGCAACCCAGTCCCATGACCAGGAAAACGTTCACCAAGAGTGACATTAAGAAAGTATTCATTCCGCCAGATACCCGGCGGAAGACCCTTTCGAGCATGCTGATCGATCCGGTGGCGGTTGAGTACGCCATTTCCAAGATCAAGGGCGGGGAGACCCTGCACATCTCGACGGGGAGCGGGCAGAAGGTCCGCATTTCCAAATCACGGAGCGGTACGGTCAACGTCAAGTGCGAAATTAGCGGCAACTTCAAAAAACAGAGCGATGCCGTCTCCGGTCTGAAAGCCGCCGGCTACTTCATCGGCATGACGACAAAGAGCGCCTACATCACCAGGATGATGACCAAAAAGACACAGAAGAAAAAGAAGAAGAACTCAGCACCTATAATTGAGTAAAACGTTTCAAAATCCAGAAACAAAATATTGAGAAACTCTACATAATGCATCCAAACATTAATCGCGTGACGACCGCCTGGCTTAAGTATCAAGCCGAGAAGAAGGCTACAAAGCCGGTCCTCAAGATGGTGGGACCTGCCCTTGCCAAATCATTCACCCAGAAACTCGCCCAGGAAATCCAGGTGCAGGAACACAACTTATCAATCTACAAGGCAGCGTCCAGACGAGCGCGGCCCAGCATGAACGCGCGCGTCTCCGGGCAAGTAAAGAAGGAGATCGCGTTTGCCGTATCGTGCGCGGAGAATCACCTCACCGACATGGTGAAGTTGTTCGTGGCATGGAAGAAGCTGATCAAGGCCGCCCCGAAGGAGCGCAAAGTGCGCACCTTTCCCCTCACATCGCCGCACGGTGCAGCTCTCATTGACGCGCTGAACACGTACTTTCATAGAGTGGTTGATTGGATCGAGGAAGGATCGCCGGGGAATGCTCCTGTTTTGCCACATAAGTCGACGTTGACGAATGTTCGAAAGATGACCGCTGCGAACGCCAAACTGATCAAGTCGGCGGGAAACCGTCTGAAGAACACGACTGTGCGCGCGGACGCACTGTCGACAGAACTCAACAGAGCACTGTACGAGCTCAGATCGACCACCAACAACCGCACGAGGTCGACGGTGAAATGGAAGGCTGCGGAGGCAAAGCTTCGGAACGCGAGCAGAGCGAGCAAAGAACTCAAACGAGCACACCTCCAAAACGAGACGATGCTCATCGGCGAGATCGAGCAGTTGCTCAAGAGACAGGCTAACACCGGGCGCGAGATCCAGGCGCTCAAGACAAACGTTCAAAGGCATAAGGCCGAATCAAATCTCATGCGGAGGGAGGTGGCATCAAAAGCCATGCTGAACAAGCAAGTGGCCGCCTCTAAAAAGAAGATTGCCGACCTGGAACGTCAGGTTCGGGCCCTGTCGAATACGGTCATTCGGGCGACGTACCCGAACTCAAGCAACTAACGTTTCCCGAAATGTGACGCGTACTTCCTGATAGCCTGCGGGAGCGTTCGGTGTTCCCACAAAATGAACCGACTGAGCGAGGCCGCCGTCGTGGGGTCGGCCCACGATTCAGTGGCGCCGTGCCGAGCGAGGTACGCGGCTCGCTTTCTGTCCGCGAGTTTTCGATCTTGGGCGCTGTAGATGATAAAGTCGCCGCACCCTGTACCCCCGAAATGTGTGGTCGTCCCATCGTCGAAGGTGGCAACGTACTTCTTTGCCTTTCGAGGACTCGGTTTCACGCTGATGAGTTTTGGTTGCATTACAGGATGCAATCAAAATGTTTACGGTCAGGTTCTCGGCTGGATGGTATCGACCGAACTGTCTCCAGGACGATCCGCTCGGCATCTTCCAAACTCCCGTACTTGTCCCTAGGCGCCCCGAGGTCATACGACCGGGTCCCGATGTCTGGAAGATAAGTGTACAATGTCCCCGCAACGGTGCGCCAACGTCCGTCCGGCTGTCGTTGGAGCAGGATGGATCCGTCGACGACCACCGTGCTCACGAACACCGAGATGGCGCATACGAGGACCGAATCCCCATCCCGGACAATCCGAAGCCCGGGCGTGGTCTCATCGTCTTCATAGACCGGATGGCAAACCCGCGCACCGTGCTCTGGAGCATTTATTGGTTCGCCATGGACGGTTGGTCTGATCAGGAACGATCCGTTCGCGGTATGCAGGTCATTCGCGAACCTTTCGACCAGTTCGAGCATATTATATTGTCCTTGTTCATCTAATGGTATCCAATAAGAAGAAGTCCGTCAAGCCCGCGAACCTGAACACGCGCATCTCGGTCAATACCTTCCGGGGGGCCTCGACGCCCGCAGAGGTCCGGAAGCTCCTCCTAGAGCACCGGATCGGCGTGCACCCCAACAGGTACCACAGCGAGCATAATAAGCGCAGGGCCACCGAGCAGACGTATAAGCTGACTGTTGCCGCCAATAAACGCCTGGACGAGTTGACGGGCGGGTGGACCGCGGCTGGACCGGGTGCACCGGCAGGCTGGAAGGCTGGGGCCGGTAATCTCGTCCGGCGCGCCCCCCCGGGACAGCGCCGATTGTCGTATAATCTCCGGGTATCTGCGTAGGTAGCGGACGATGATTGAACGCCTGAGGAGGAACGGAAGAAAAAACAAACGCACTTGTTTGTTTTTTTTTTCGTTTTCCTTTTCACACCGCTCTTCTATACCTGTAGAAGCCCCGCGCCCTATATGCAACGAAATCACAATATACAACCATTAACGCGGGAAACAGTCGATGAGGCAATCAGACGCGCGACCTCCAACCCCTCCTATCACAATCTGTACGTGGTCAAGGACCTCGGACAGGTCATGCGTCGCCTCAAGATCCGAATCCCGACATCTGTTGCTACGGAGTATGTGCTCTTCCTGATAGAGAGTTTACAGATGGTGGAATCGACGGCATCTGAATCGATCTACATAACGCTTCTCCGCACGTTGCTGGCACACTCGGGAACCCGCGGTCCGACCAGTGCATTAGTACAACTCATGCGCGAGCTCAAGAGAGGAAGCAGCGACCCAATATTCATAAACGGATTGCTGAAACTTACCCTGGCCCGAGGCGCCAAAGTCAATGCGGTGGTTCGAAGCGGCTTTACCCACATCCCGACGTGGGCAGTAACACCTCTCCACATCGCAGCAGAATATGGGGATGCCAAGACCGTCCAGCTGTTGCTTAACCGCGGTGCAAGTGTGAACGCGCGTACCAGGCACGAGGTTTATCAGGGGGGGAAGTATATCAGCAGCGCGAACGTATACGCCGAGCCACCGATCGGCGTTGGAAGAACACCGCTTCACGAAGCCATTCGCGTCATGAACGTGCCGACCATCAAGGCGCTATTGAGATCAAAGTCCGTGAACGTCAACGCCACCGACCCCGTGGGCGCCACACCCCTGCATCTCGCCGTGATCTACGGATTCAAGAATGCCCCCATGCAACACGCCCCAGATGTCGTGGAGATGCTGATGAAGGCGGGCGCCAATCCGTTCAAAAAGATGGAGATCCCAGACCAGTTCGGTGATATAGTTCCACACACCGTGTTCGAAGTGCTCGATGCGCCAAGGATACGGGCTCCCGAGGCGGTTCGAGATATGATCATGGTGCCGTCCCGGGTCGTTGCTCGGAAACATCTCAACGCGGCACTCCCAAACGATGTCGTGCAGACCATTTTGCACCGGGCCGGTATGACCTCCGTGAGCGAGCACAACTCATCGATGCGGGATCAAATCCGTCTCGATCGGCTTGCTCTAAAGAATATGCAGGCGAAACGGAAGAGGGCTGGGGCAAAGGTGGCCGGTGTCAAACGACCGAGGGTCGTCACTCGGTCGCAGACCCGAGGAGGCTCGAGATAGATAGTGTATAGCAGTCTGTAACATCAAATATCGGTAAACAAAGGAATTTCAGCGACCAGTCGGCGCGCAAACTCTTTCAATTTCGGGTTTTGCCGGGGGTCATACGATAACGTCGAGAAGTCAACGCTGTTCCACGATATGTCCATACCGGGTGGGTGCTCCCGATCGAGTCGGTAGACGTTCCGCAGCGCGAGCTGGATGCGTTTTCGGGTCTTATACTCATCCGATAAATCCTCCATTCTGACGTACCCCCCGACCTTGATAAGAATGTACACCGCTTTCCGCATCTCGGTAAGGAGCAGCTTATACCCGGCGGGCGACGGCCATACTTCGCTCACGATCCCCGCATCGCAGCGCACGCCGGGCACGTACCTGGTGGTGTAGAAGCAGATCGTCGTACCGGTGCGGAAACACGAGGCGTACTCCTGTTTGATGGCGCGACGGCCGTAAAAGTGGGAAAACACACTTACCATCAAGTCCTCGATGGTTCGCTGCTTGAAAATGGACATGTACAGGCGCTCGTCCATATAGTTCGTGTCCCATTCCCGACGATCCGAATCGTCCATCGGGATCCGTGTCCGCATAAACGTGTCGAAGAGGTCGACTTGGCCGTTGATGTTCTCCGTCCACCCCGGGGCATCCACCGGACGATCCAGTGCGTACCTGACGCGCACGCCGAGGATCTTGGGGGGACGATCGTCGTCGCTTCTCGCCGGACACGTTTCCTGGTGACGTCTGGCCTTGTCCTTGAGCGGGAAACTTTTGCGGCAGCCCCTGCACATCCACGCGACGAACGTGCCCGGGCCCTTGGGTTCGTACTGGATAACCTCGCAGTCGTCGAAACTGACGCGATACTTGATGTGGTCCTTGGTCGGCAATCCGAGTTTAATCAGTTCCTTCAGCTTGTCGAGGCCGGGGTGGTATTTCGGAACGTGTGGGTCCGCGAACGTATCGTAGGCCGTTTTCATCTCCGCCGTCCCGTCGTAGCACCGAAGTGCTTTTTTCATCCACATGTCCACCAGCTTCGTGAAGTAGGTGCCACCGTCGGCGTGATGCATCATGTTGGCCGTGTCGGTGTCCACGTCGAGGAGGGGGAGGTGGTAGTTGAAGGTTTTCGCCATCACCCAGACCGCAATCTTCTCGTAGGTGGTCTCGTTCAGCGGGTGTGTGATGACTTCCGTTCCCAGTGTGGGATCGTTGCGCAGCCGGACCTCGAGGATGTTGTTCCCGTTCTTGATGAAGTTCATATACTTCTGCACGCCGGTATCCTTGTGCAGAAACGTTTCAAAGAACTGCATCGCGGCGTTCACCGGGGCTTGTCGCATCATCCGCATCACCTGGTCGTGCTCGATTACGTCGGTGTCCCACATCGCACGACGCCAGCCGTCGTAGTCGTCCCATGGCAGCTGCGTCTTCGCGATCGATGTGATAAAGGTTTCCCTGGCGAGGGGTTCGCCGAGGCCCGGGGGGATATCGTAGAATGCTTTCTCGCGAAGGATATCCTCTTTCCTGAGTTTGCATCGCCTTGTATGTTTGACGAGATTCCTGGGGTCATGACTTGTGTGCGAACATTTAGGACAGCGATATATAGTGAGTTCTCGGTCAAATACCATTTTGAGGTTTTGAGTCTTTTGGTTCTGGGGGGGATAATAAAAGTGACAGTAGGTAGTTAACCCCCCATGGAAAGCAAAGAATCGGGATTGACGTGACAAAGGAGAGGCCTTTCGGGTTAACCCCCCGTATGGGGGTTATCGAGGATGTCCTCTGACGTCGTCTATATAGATAACTTTTAACGCCTCTTTTTGAAATTAACCTTTTCCTAGGGGGGGGGACTTGAAGTACATCCTCCATAACCCCCATACGGGGGGTTAACTCTAAAGTGTTCTCCTTCCTCGTGAAGTTTCGAATTCTTTGCTTTCCGTGGGGGGTTAACTACCTACTACCACTTTTAGTTCGCTTTCAAAAGTAGCAGTAGCAAACGAACATACCACGCTCCGCCAAGAATCGAAGGGTATGAGAGTGAGGTGGGGCCTTTCGGGCTGGTATTACGTTTGAAACAATGCTCGTTATTACATTCGGTAATATCAATCGATTGAACCGGTGTCTGAATCGGTTCGCTCATCCCGGATCGCAGCGAACTTGATACCCCTACTCGTGGAGTATAGCGGCTCACCGGAGCGTTTGCTGTTTTTGTCACTGTTCAGATTGAGCGTCGACAGACGGACCCCGATCGTTCGCGCGGCGTCACTCTCGCTGGGGAAGGAGCGCGGGTCCTGCCCGGGAAGATGGACGGTGACCGCCTTCGGGTTGTGTGCGTTTTCCGAACTCGTCCCCATCCGCAGATTGGCGAGCCGGTTATCCTCTTTGCGGTCATTCAGGTGCATGACGACTTTGCCCTTGACGTATTTCCCGAAGGCTATCATGACCATAATATGATGGCAAAACCTCCCGGATTGCACGTAATCGTCCCGCCCTACACGCGCATCCGCGTAGATGAACGTCCCGTTTCGGCGTTTCCGAAGCACGGCCCCGAGCGAGTGGACCCAGTACGATGTCTTCTTATACCGCCGAAGGGCGCCGGTGGATATCATTCGCTCGATCGTCGTTGGCGACAGCGGCCCGAAGATGCGCTTAAACTGTTCGTGCGACGAGGTCGGGCCGGGGCGCCGAACTCTCGTCCCCGTCCGGTGGGCCAGCGCCGCGTTCTGCTGGCTCGTCACCGGCCGGAAATTGCCCGGGTCGTTGTTCCTATGGTCGCCGTCGATGTGGTCGATCTCCGTATGCATTCCCGGATCGAATCGGTAGAAGGCGGGGTACGCCGTGAACAGGACCCGGCCGATGTGGACGCAGAACTGCTTTCCGACCCGGTCTGTCATGAAGACCGCCCCGTCCTTTCTTGCGCGAAGAGGGTTTCCGCCCTTGTGGTAGACCACGCCGCCGTCCACGACGTACCCTTTCCCCGTGACATCGATGTCGTCGGACCTCGGCCGCGTGACCACATTCAAGTCGACTCGCGGGAGGCTGGCGATCTCTGACTGCATCTCGTCCCGGAGTCGAAGACGGTCCTCGCTCGATTCCACACAGAGTCCATCCTCGCTGACGAGGATGCCGTACTGATTATCCGTCACGTCCTTGTTCAGGATCGCAGACGCGAGGAGATTGGTTACGTTGAAGGAGTGCAACTTCCCGTCGATCCGGCGGTTGACCGTCCGGGATTGCGGGTACGGCGTCAACGTACGACCCTTCGGCGTCCGGAGGACGAACCGATCGACGTCCCCACACCGCCCCGGAACCAAAGTGTGCCCTTTCAATCCCTTCACCACATCGAGCGCGAACGATTCGGGCATGGGGTCGGGAAACCATGCGAACGTTCCCCCGGTCAGTGAAATTGGTTCGACCGACTCAAATTGTAACAGCTTCAAATACATGTAGATCTGCGGCTCCTTGAGGAGCTCCAGGACTTATTTTCGGGATTTTTCTTAAAAAAAATCGCTACAATCAATCGCTACAAACAATCGCTACAATCAATCGCTACAACATCTACTGAGTCAAACCGTCCATCGACACTCTCAAACGATCGCAAGTCCTCATAATCCTCTGGGACAGCTTGCCCGCCAAATGACGGAAGAGCACCCACTTGACAATCTCGTCGACCCTGACAGCTGTGTATGAACCCCACGTACTCGACGCGTTGGAGAGGAAGCCGAAGAGGATCCTGTTCAAAGCTTCATTGTCCGGGGACGCCTCCAGAAGATCCAACACCCCCTCGCTCCCATGTACACCCAAACACACACCGGCAGCATGCAAAACCTGGCTAAGACGATCATTCGACAGCTCGATGGTATACGAACCGTCAGCCCCTGGCAACCAGAACGCATCATCATCCTTCTCCAGACCCGCCACGAGACCATCATCCGCGTCCTCACCCTGGTTACTCAACTGAACCAGTGCCTCGGCGGCAGAATCCCCATTCGTACCCTTTGGTGTAGCGTGACGTTTGGGTGTGGGACGGTCACCACTGCCCCCAGCGGTAGCCCCCTCTTTCCTCTTGCCAGTCTTCCCAGTCTTCCCAGTCTTCCCAGTCTTCCCAGTCTTCCCAGTCTTCCCAGTCTTCCCAGTCTTGCCAGTCTTGCCAGTCTTACCAGTCTTACCGGTCCCACCGGTCCCACCGGTCCCACCGGTCTTCCCAGCCGCCCCACTCTTGCCCTTGAGCGATGGGAGCTCCTCCAAATGCTCGTCGTATACATCCACGAGATCCTTGATCTCCCCACCGAGAACGTATATACACTCCCGCAGATCCTTGACGAGCATTCCCCTGGAGACCGGATGGATGAACCTGGAAACCAGGGTCTCCACATCCTTCTGCCCGCGACCCACCACGGTCAATAAATGGGAGATGGAAGGATTCAGACCCATCTTACTGGTGACAGTGTCCGCGGCATCATCGGATACGTGGATCGAGACCAGGTAAAGCAGCGTGAGGCAGAATGGCCCGAGCTGCGTTTCGCCCCTTTCAAACAATGTCTGCTCGAGAAACGACGTTCCCTCATCCGAGCAGAAGAAGATGGCCATATTGCGAGGAAATACGGCGTGGAAGGAGGAAAATCCGCAGGTAGTGAGCGGGAAGAGGCTGACGTACCCATCGACGGCGCATGGCCCGACTCGGTAGATATCCACCTTGTCCGGAAACTTGCCCGATTCGACAGGGCAATTCTTTTCGCGATCGATCTGAACCCATACGCACTTCATCCCAGAACCGATGACCAACTGGAATATGCGTTCCTCGCGGCGAGTCAACCCACACGGCATCTTACCGAGATCACTCGCCTGGATCTGCAAATCGGGCCAAGATTCGCAAATCGGGCCCAGGATCTGCAAATCGGGCCCACTGGTACCTGCCTTGACATCAGTCTTGGCGTTGGTGGCGTTGGTGGCGTTGGTGGCGTTGCGACCAGACCTGCGAAGGGGTACCTTCTCCCCCGACTCACCCGAGTCGTCATCAGACCCACCACCAGATTCATCACCCCCCTCCCCCCTGAGCTCCACCCCTGCCCCAATCTTCCTGCCCCCCATGGACTTCTCCTTTACCGCGCCCGAATCGGCGACTTCGTTCGGTACGTCATCTGCAGAAGCGGTATCCGTGCGAGTATCATCCGAGTGTTGGAGGGGGTGATTGTAGGGCTGCTCCACCCAGTCGATCGAGACGCAGGTTTCCTCTGTGTCGTCGTTCGAGTACCCGTGTTCCACCCAGTAGACGAGGCAATTCATGTACGAGAAAAGCGCTTTGTGTTGATCTGTCTCGCCTCGGTACTTGACTGTCGCTTCCTTGATGATGGTTTCCAACTCAGAGTCTGGGATGGAGATAACTTTCTCGATGAGGCCGCAGGCAGTCTTATCCCAGGCCTCCTCATCGGTATGCGTACTCATCCGGATCTTCACGCACGTGGATTCAGACAATGTCTTGTCGACCCCGGCAATGAGATCGAGCGGTGCCTCGAGGTGAGCAGACTTTCTTCCCTTGACAGCACCGCCCGCGCGCGACGTCGCAAAGCCGGAGAGCATGGCCACGATCATGTGGACACCAGGATCCATCTTCACGTGGCCCCCGCAGAACACACTGATCTCAGGATCGTCAAAATCGAGGCCGTGTTTCTCCTTCAAAACCGCGAAAACCACGCCGGTCGACATAAACTCCGGGGATATGCCGGTATCCCCCAGCACTCGCGTGTAATCGCACGTTTTCGACATATTGTTCGTTGTGGTGAAAAGGGAGACGGTTTCGACGGTGGAATTGTTTGAAAATGAAAAGTTTCGAAGCGGAAGAGTTTCTAGAAGCCGTCCGCCCCCCGGGGACAACGCGTCCTCTCCGCGTCCTCCGATGCGTCCCGACGCGTTTTGATTTACGTAAGTCTCGTCATACTATCGTAAGTAAGTCTCGTCATACTATCACAACGAAATCAACTATACTCAAGTAATCGTCTTTTCAACGTATATATCAACTATAGATGATGTTGGGGGGCAACGGATCAATGGCACCGGTAAATATTGACGACCTCGTATCGGAGTTTTTCCTAAAAAGCCCGTTCGACAATGTCCCCGAGTGGGATACACACGCTCCCGCGTCCAAGATGAATAGTCTGCAGTCACTGGATATCCTGGGATCACTGGACTTCTCGACGCTGACGACGACGGTCTACGTTTCCGAAGGGTCAGGGTCTTCCAAAAACTCTAGCGGGTCCGTCGGATACGTCGGATCCGAAAACTCGGTCCGCGCACTCCATATCGAGTATGTGGAATGCGGGGAGATGGAGTCGCTGGTGAACTGTGTTCGTCAGGCGGGGTTCGCTCCAGGACACTCGAGCGTCTGTTTCTCGTTCGATAACACGTCGAATATTTGCAACGCGCCAACGTTCCTACCATCCGACCATTCGATGACCATACGCTTCAAGATCAATATCCCGATGAGGATTCGCCAGGTATACGTGTGCGCAGTGGATATCGGGGACGGTGAATCGATCACCCTCATCTCCCCTCGTTTCGAGACGCATATGCTCCGGTTTGCGCGCGAGAAGCGATGTTACACATGCGACCTGGACATCGTCGACGCGGAAACCCGCTCGGTGTCCGTATACCTCGGGGTATATGAGGATCTCGTCGGGGGAGACCTGGAAACCATGCTCCGCCTCACCTCGTCCGTATCGAGGAATGTTCTCCGTGACACCATTGACACATGCGACCTGAGCCTCGAGCAAAAGATCTGTGCAAAGACTTGTGCCACCATCATCGGAGGCACTCGTCTTCGTCTTCTCATGAAGGATATGCTCACTGCCAGGGACGCAGGGCGCCAGGTGCTCAATCATTGGGCACTTACACTGTACAACATAACCAGAGTCATTTGACTCGTTCTAGCAGGATCCTTACTCTACTACTGTCTACAAGATCTCAACTGAAAACTGCCCGTATCCGTGACCAGGTACTTGTATCCGGGTCTCTTTTTGAACTGTCGTCTGTAACTCCATAACGTAATCGGACCTCACACACTGGGCAGTGCGCTTCCACCGGGGTACACCTGCAGTGACAGAACTGGAGCAACGACCCCCGGCAGTTGCACTGGTTAAACTCCATACATCCCGAATGCTTTTTGCAAACTCTGCAGATCGGCAAGTGTTTGAGATCGGGAGGTCTGGCGTACGAGGTGTCCCCAGAGCTGGTGGCGACGACGTACTCCCGTCGACCGGGACCGCTCCTCCGCATCCCGACGACGGTCACGAGCGGCGCGCCAGGACCTCCTCCAAGAATCACGCGCGTGCCGAGACGAAAGGTCACTTGCGAGTCGGGGTCCGTGATGAGCGGGGTACTGCACCCTGGGCACGTACCGCACGCGCTCGAACATTTCCAATCATCATAACACCGCTGATGCACTCGGAGCGGGCACCGAGGGCACGGGGTGATCGCCGCTCCACTCTTCATGCAGATCCAGCACATCTTCTCGGCAGGTGCCGAACTATTGATGAACCCCATCCATTGGGGCGCATCGGAAAGGTTCGCCATAAGCAAACTGTATAAATGAATCTGCATCCATAGGATCGGATCAGTTCATTCTATCCAAAATGATCCGAGCACCCGTCCAGCGAACCATTCCACCGGCGAACCGTATCGCCATACACCAGAGCACCCGTCACGCGTCCACCCCGCGCCACGTCGCCCGAGGTATTCTCTCGACGCTGGGCGTGGTCTCGTCCGCCCAGATCGTCCACGAGGTCGGACACCTGATCAGGGCGAAACATGTGGGAGCAAAAGTGGAATACGTCTCTCTCGGCGTCGGACCCATTATGGCCGCGTTCGACGATAAAGACGGGACTATTTACGTCCTGAGAGCCGTACCGTTATGGGGACGCGTGAAGTTTGGCGACGAGTTTGATCAGGTCTCCGGCCTCGATCGAGCGGGGATCCACCTCGCCGGTCCGGTGGCCAACATCCTGCTTGCTTGCATGGCCAGCCTTCTCTTTCTCGTGACGCACGACCATATCGTTGTCGACGATGGGGCGGTCGTCGAGCGCGTGATCACCGGGGGCGTCGCGGCAAAAGCGGGTGTGATGGAAGGTGATGTGGTCCGCAGAGTCAACGGCGTTCCCATCGAACCAAACGAAATGTCCTACGCGACGGCCGCCAGGCAAATGGTCGAGTCGCCCGAACTGGAGGTCGAGGTTGTGAGGGGAAAGGACGCCTTCGTCGCGAAGATGGAGCCGTTTGAAGGGAGATCTGGGTGGGAACTGAAACCCGCAGTCCATACCGAGGAAATCATGTCGCTTCAGGAACTACCCGGTCTCGTCGGCGAAGACTTGAAGATGACGATGGCCGCGACCACCGGGACCATGACAAGCCTGGTCACCGGCGATACGAGTTCAGTCCCGATCCGCCCGGAGGCGCTGTTGAATTCGCCCTACTACGCTGCACAGACTGCAAGCCTGAACTTTGCCCTGCTCAACCTCCTGAGCTTTGATGGGTGGAGAGCGGCGCGTGCCCTCATCGATTTCCTGGTGTTCAACGTCCTGAAACACCAAGAGAGCGAGAAATGACCATGCACCAGCCAAGAATCAAAGGGTATGAGAGTGACGTGTGGCCTTTCGGACTGGTATTACGTGCGATTTGAAACAATGCTCGGCATTACATTCGATTGTAATATCAATTGATTGAACCGGCGCCTGAATTGGTTCGCTCGTCTCGAATTGCAGCGAACTTGATACGCTTCTTACTTGTGGAGTATACCGGATCGCCGGAGCGTTTGCTGTTCCGTTCCTTGTTTTTTTGGAGCGTCGTCAGACTGATCCCGATCGATCGCGCGGCTTCCCGCGCGCTGGGAAACGATTGCGGGTCCTGTCCGGGGAGGAGGACGGTGACCGCCTTCGGGTTGTGTGCGTTTTGCGCGCTCGTCCCCATCCGCAGATTGGCGAGCCGGTTATCCTCTTTGTCGTTGTTCAGGTGCATGACGACTTTGCCCTTGACGTATTTCCCGAAGGCTATCATGACCATAATATGATGGCAAAACCCCCCGGTCACCACGTAATCGTTCCGCCCTACAGTCGCATCCGCGTAGATGAACGTCCCGTTTCGGCGTTTCCGGAGGACGGTCCCGAGCTTATGGACCCAGAACGATGTCTTCTTATATCGCCGAAGGGCCCCGGTGGATATCATTCGGTCGATCGTCGTTGGTGACATCGGCCCGAAGACGCGCTTAAACTGTTCGTACGACGAGGTCGGGCCGGGGCGCCGTACCCTCTCGCCCGTCTGGTGGGCCAGCGCCGCGTTTTGGTGTTTCGTCACCGGCCGGAAATTGCCCGGGTGGTTGTTCATATGGTCGCCGTCGATGTGGTCGATCTCCGTATGCGCGGAATCGACTCGGTAGAAGGTCGGGTACGCGGCGAACAGCACCCGACCGATGTGGACTCTGAACGGCTTTCCGTTGCGGTCCGTCATCATAACCCTTCCATTGCTTTGTACGGCGAGACGGTTTCCGCCCCTGAAGTAGACCACGCCACCGTCCACGACGTACCCTTTCCCCGTGACGTCGATGTCGTCGGATTTCGGCCGCGTGACCACGCTCAAGTCGACTCGCGGGAGGTCGGATATCTTCGACCGCATCTCGTCCCGGAGTCGAAGACGGTCCTCGCTCGACTCGATCCATAGCCCATCCTCACCGACGAGGATGCCGTACTGATTATCCGTCACGTCTTTTTTCAGGATCGACGAGGCGAGGAGATTGGATACATTGAAGGAGTGCATCTTCCCATCGATCTTGCGTTTGACCCTCCGGGCAGCATGGTACGGTTTCAACGTGTGCCCCCTCGGCGTCCGGAGGACGAATCGGTCGACATCCCCGTATCGTCCCGGAACCAGCGCGTACCCTTCCAACCCCTTGACCACATCGAGCGCGAACGATTCGGGCATCGGGTCGGGAAACCGTGCGAACGTTCCGTTCGTGAGGGAGATTGGTTCGGCCGACTCAAATTGTAACAACTTCAAATACATTGAATCTGCGGTTCCTACTGGACCTCCAGGACTTATTTTCGGGGTTTTCGTCCTGAAAGAGAGCGGGAAATGACAGAGTTTTTTACCGTACTGTAATCCAGACCATGCACCCGGAAGCCAGGGACTTCACGCTGTGGGTAAGGCGGACCTTGCCCGACAGCTTTTCCAAAAAACGCGTCCTCGACGTCGGTGCTGGTGATATTAACGGGAACAACCGGTTTCTTTTTGACGACTGTGAGTACCACGGAAACGACGTGGCCCCGGCCAGGAACGTGACCATTGTCTCGAAAACCAAGGACCTTCCGTTCGAGGACGCGTCCTTCGATACGATCGTGAGCACCGAATGCTTCGAACACGATCCGGAACTCTCCCAATCGCTCGGGAAAATCCTCCAACTTCTCAAACCGGGCGGGCTATTCTGCTTCACGTGCGCGACGACGGGCCGCCCCGAGCATGGGACCCGTCGCACGACACCAGGAGACTCGATTGGGACCGTCGCGGGCTGCCCGGACATGCATGACCACTACCACAACGTGACACTGAAGGACCTCGAAAACGCGTGGCTCGACGCGTTTTCGGGATGGGCGGCGTACGAAAACGTGATTTCACATGACCTCTACTTTATCGGCCTAAAACGTGGCGGTAACGACGTCCCCATTCTGATCTCGGGGTACGTTGCCCCCGGAACTCGGTGTATTGGATTTAAACAGATGTAACTTTATGTACCGGGACCACCCGTCGTAAATGCAGCAATAATTTTCTCTTGACCGTACTCTAAATTATGCCGCCAATCAGTCTCTCCTCACTGCAGTCGAGCATCGACACCCTCACGACTGACACGGCGCAAATCGACACCATCCGCGCATACTTGCGGCTACTCGGACCGGCCCAGGAAGCCGTACTCGCCCCGTCGGACCCCGAGGCCGATGCATACTTCGGCTCCAGTGCGTGCATGAACGATGCCGGAGATGTCGTTATTATCGCTGCGCCCTATGACGACGGGACTGGGCCGGGCGACAGCGGCGCGGCCTATATATTTTCTAATTCTGGCGGGTCATGGAGCCAAGTTGCCAAGCTGGTCCCCTCCGATCCGCAGGCGAATGCATACTTCGGGTTGAGTGTGTCAATGAACGCCACCGGGGATGTGGCCATCATCGGTGCGCCCTATGACGACGGGATTGGTGTGGCCGCTAGCGGCGCGGCCTATATATTTTCTAACTCGGGCGGGTCGTGGACGCAGACGACGAAGCTGCTCCCGTCCGATCCGGAGGCGAGTGCATACTTCGGTTACAGAGTGTCCATGAACGCCGCCGGAAATGTCGTGATTATCGGCGCGTACAATGACGACGGGCCTGGTTGGACCAATAGCGGCGCAGCCTATATATTTTCTAATTCTGGCGGGTCGTGGACGCAGACGACGAAGCTGGTCCCGTCCGATCCGGAGGCGAGTGCATACTTCGGGTTTAGTGTGTCAATGAACGCCGCCGGAGATGTGGTCCTTATCGGCGCGAATGGCGACGATGGGAATGGCGCGGCCGCCGATAGCGGCGCGGCCTATATATTTTCTAACTCGGGCGGGTCGTGGACGCAGACGACGAAGCTGCTCCCGACCGATCCACAGTTGTACGGATCCTTTGGAAACTCCGTCTCGCTCAACGCCACCGGGGATGTTGCGATAATCGGGGCCCCCCTCGACGAAGGGACTGGTGGTGTGGTCAATAGCGGCGCAGCCTATATATTTTCTAATTCGGGCGGGTCGTGGACGCAGACGACGAAGCTGCTCCCGTCGGACCCGGAGACGAGTGCACAATTTGGACTCGAATTATGCATCAACGCCGCCGGAAATGTCGCAATTATCGGCGCGAAAATTTACGACGGGGCTGGGCCGAGCGATAGCGGCGCGGTCTATATCTTTTCAAATTTTGGCTCCGGGTGGGTACAGACTGGCAAGTTGGTCGCCTCAGACCCGGAGGCGAGCGCATACTTCGGCTCCACAGTCCAATTCAACTCCGCTGGTAATGTGATGATTATCGGCGAGTCTGGCCGCGATTTTGGCGGATCCAATAATACTGGGCTGAGTTATATATTCAGAGGAGTTGTCTGAAGTAGTATTCGGAAAACTCTCAGTTCGTTCTAGGTTCCTGTAAATGTAAAGTATGTAAAGTAATATCATAGCGGTTTTGTCGTTGTTTTTTTGGGTCTTTTTCTCGTTCCTTGGCGAGAGATATTTCTTGGCCGCTTGGACTGCTCACGGCAACAGTGCGCCAGGTATCAACAGATCACGTCAGATTTTCCTCAAACCCATCATATTCTGGGCCAACGTACCGATTGACGTTACGAAGAATCGATTTTAGGGTCCCCTTCCTTGCTCGAATGGCGTCATCCATCCGGAGCATGGCCTTCTTGTGAGTCTCCATCTCGGCCTCGAGCGGGATACGGTCATCCATGGCCTTGAACAGGTTGCGGTAGGTCGACGCGTTGCATGTTCCCCTGACGATGAGGCCGTAATTGCGCCACACCTTCGCGTCCAGCGCGCGGATGCGCGTAAAAAGCCTATTCGAGGCAGTTTCGGCGTTCTTGCGATTCCTGAGCAGATTCAGGATGGTGGACGCCTCGCTATAGGCTTCAAGCGTCTGACACTTCTTCTTCGAACTCGCGCGCCGCTTTTTCACCACAGGAGCAGGTGTTTGATGTGTTGGTAAGGTCCGTGTGCGCTGGGGCCGTTTGACCGGTTGGGCAGTTTGAGTCGTCGCCTCGGTCGTCTGCGCCCGCGTCCTCTTCTTCCCCGATTTTCTGGTCTGCATGCTTTATACTGCTAGGTGGGAAAAAAACCTCAGCAGAAGGACTACCTGGATGCCCACTCCCTAATAGCTATTTGCAAAACTTCAGTTTATCAGTTTCCTTGGTTGCCGGGTTGACGCCCGTATGGTTCCAGAATTGGTTGATCTTCCTGACCGTTCCGAGCCCATAATTATCGGTGCCGGGCTCGATCGCGGGCTGCTCCAGCCCCAGGATCCGCCGCGCTCGACTCTCGCTTGCCGCCTTCAGGCGCTTATACTCCTCCTGGTCCACGTCATCCCAGAACTTGCTGGAATCCTTGCGGAGGTAGTAGTGCAGACAAATATTGACGCGGGGCGTATAGATATTGTAGCCGTTGGTGTAGGCTCTCGCGCTGAGAAGGATCTCTTCCCCCTGGAACAGGTGTAAGAGCGCGGGATCGTACGGCACATCGCGAAGGAACCTCCCGGGCGCGAAGAAGAATCCGGCGGCGATGAACCCGTTCTCCCGCGGCTTTGATCCGACGTAGGACGCTGGTTTCATGCTCGCCTCGAAGATAGGCAAGCCTTGCTCGTTAAACTTGGCACCGCACATCACCGGGATCTGGGTCGTGCTCACATCGTACTCACCGTCGTCGTTCGGGTACATCGAGAGAATGGCTTTGGTGGGATTGGGACAGGCCTCGATTTCGGTGACGGCTTTTTCGTCCCACTCTTTGACGAGCGTCGTATGGCTATCGATCTGCATGAAGAAGGTCTCGCCGCGGAACAGGGTGCTTGCGAGGTACCGAGCGTAACACGGTCCCCTGGCCTCGGTATGCGGAATACTGATCCTCCTGACCTGCTTGTGCGGGACCGCGCTCTCTTTTCCGGCGAGACACTTTTCGAGGTCCGAGTCGCTATTCTGTTCGACGATGCCGATGAAAACCCGATCGGGGTACTTTGCTTTGGAGAAGAGCTCCTTGAGGGTGCGGGCACACTTATCGTCTCGGTACGAGGCGACGGAGACGAAGATGGTGGGGCGCACCGGTTGGGACGTCGACTTTTTGTCGAGCGACCATGTATTGAACGCCTCACCCTTCCACGGGAACAGTATCAGCACGAGCATGGCGACCACGCAGATCGTGAGGACGATTTTATTGCTTTTTGGTAGGTGCATGTATGCAAGTGGTCACAAAAATAAAACCACCAACGGAATCAAAGATGTTGTTCAATTTGTTCGCTCACCCCATGCGATCTATTCGCGACCAGGTCCCGGTGTATATCCCCTACGGGTTCGGAGAGCGACGCAGTGTACCCTCGCATCGCCTCGCCTGCGATGTATGTGGAGACAATCAAGACGCTGCCGATCCATTCCGCGACAATCCGCTCAATCCCAATCGAGAAGCGAACCCCAACACGTCTCACGCACCGCCCGACGAGCACCGCGTCCCGAACGCCGAGGCCCTCACGTGCGATGGCTTGCGCGAAAAACTGGACGAGATTTGTGCCTTGCTCCAGGGGGTCACTGCCCGTCTGGACAATCTGGAGGAAATTACCGAGAGCGAGGAAGGGTCTGAATCCGAGGACTCTGATGAGGACTCTAAGGATGGGACGGACTCTGAGGGTTCGGAGGACGACACCGGCCTCGAGCTCGGTCAGATCGTCAGGTACGAAGACGGTGGGAAAACCAGGCTCGCGTGCATTGTCGCGATTCATCACGACCATGACCCGGTGACGTACACGATCAAGTTTGAGGACGAGGAGAGCGGATTCCGCGATACTGAAGATGACCGTATTTCCCCATTGTAATTTCTTTTCTTGCACCTCCATATCGGAGACGATATATAACTTGTATGCCACCAAGGAAAGAGACGATCAGGAACATTCCAAATCTGCACCTTTCCCTGCATCAAGGGACTGGTGTAAAGCTTGCATTCGCGAACGCCATTGTCACGGGAAATCTCGATACCGTGCAAAATACTCGAATCGCCAAGACATGGTTCACGGATGCATGGGATAATCATGGAAACAAACTGCTCGCCTTCGCCGCAAAGATTGCGCTGCAGCACAGCCCGGTGCAGACGCCGTCCGGCCTGTCGCCGCACGCGAAGATCTTCCAGCACCTTGCGTCTGTGTGTGTTGGGTACGGTGAGCCGGTGTTCACGACCGCGAAGAACCTCAAAAACTATAGTGTCCTGCACGTGATTGGCAACCATAATAAGTCCAAGGGACAGGACGCGTCCCACTTGCTCGCGATCCTGCAGCGGGTTGCGCCGGGAGAGGCGTTGAAGAAGGCGTTCGGGAAAATGTACGAAGGTAAGCACCTGCCACACACGCTCGCATTGCAGCGGGGAAACGCAAATCTGTACAACGTCCTCAAGAAACACGCCAAGAAGACGAAGAACGCGTCGCGCGGAGCGAACAACAGCAACAACAATAACAACGTGCGCATGCGCACTGCCCAACCCGCCCAGGTCAATCAGGCGACGATGAACGCGCTGGTGAAACGGCTCATGCAAACGCACATGCAAACAGCCCTCGATGAGGAGAAGAAAAAGTTGCAGACTGAAATCCAGGCTGAAATGAAAACGTACATGGGCCAACTGAGGCAACAGGCCGAGGCAGTTGCGACCAGGGCATTCAATAAGACGGCGGAAAAAGAGCTGGGAGTTGGTCGACGAAAGAAAACAAAGCGCCCCGGTAACCCCTACGGATTCCGGACCACCCCGGGTCGTATGGTGTAACAGGTAATCGGTAACAATGCCAATCAATACGTACAAAATACGTACAAAATGGTTCAACAGGTGCGCGTGCACCTCTTGAATGAAATATCTAAGACCTGTTGAAGCCCCTTGATTACCTTCTCCGAGGAGCTGGGAATTCCTTCCTCAAGACGCCGTCGAATTTCCTTGCGTACCGCAGCGCGTTGGTCATGTGGCGCTCCACACTGCTCCTTGATTGCGCAGTATTTGCATTGTTGTTATTGTACACGTTACCGTACACCGCGCGGGATTCGCCACGAATCCATGACCCGGTATCGTTGTGTGACACCTTCCCCCTCCTCCCCCGAGCGGCCATTCGTTTGGCGAGGTAGGCCCCTCCCAACAATCCCGCTGCCATGGGCACTGCCATCAACGAGGATGACGGGCCGCGTCCACTGCCGGAGACCCCCGGCACCGCATAGCCCGTGGCGCTCGGACGACCAGAGCCACCGGAACCACCGGAACCACCGGAACCACCGGAACCACCGGAGCCCCCGGGAAGAAGGAGTAGACCACTGCCGCCCACCCCGCGGGGGCGACGCGGTGCTGCCCCGGCGATACCGGTTCCAGATTTCCCCAATCGTCGAGAATTCGTAGCAGGATCGCGTACCGCGACGGCCTTCGTCTTCCGATAGTTCCCACCCCCTGAAACGCGGGAGTTGGGAGCGCCGCCGAGTGCCTGTGCGATGAACGCCCCCTGATCGAAGGAATGTGCCGCGTTGACATACGCTTTCACATTGTTCTTTGTCCCTGGAACGCCCCCCTTCGACCTTTTCCCGAACCCGGCGGCGTAAGCACCTGCAGCCGCCACGGCACCGGAAATCACGGTGAGCGTGTAGACGCGCAACCGTTTCTTCAGCTGCTTGATCTCTTTCTTTTGCTTTATCAGGCGTCCTTCCGCCTCCTTGAGCGACTGTGTGACGGACGCAACGGACACGTTTGCCCTTGCCTTGTTCCGTTCGAGGTTGGATGCCCTTGCGAGGATACTCGAGATGCGGCTTTCCAACCGCAGTTTCTCGGCTTCCAGAGCGGTGGCCCTCTTCTCCGCCTGGAGAAGCTGACGACGGATCTCGATCAGTTCTGGGTGGGTTGCGGAGAGCGACTCGGCGGCGACTTCCACCACGGTTCCGGTGATTTCTTCCGGGATGGTTTTCTCGGGTTCAGTCGTCGTCAGAAACGCCTGCATGATGTGCGAGATCTCGTCATTCAGGGACTCGAGAATCGTGTGAATGGTCTTGGCGTTCGTGCCGTTTTTTGAGTAGAGTGGGTGAGCTTTCACCGATGGTCTGAGCAGGGTGTTCTTGATTTTCTTCATCTTTTTCTTGAATTCGAAGACACCCGATTTGACTTGCGCTATTTTGTCCTTCTCCCCGGTCAACTCGTTCAGGAGACCCTCCACGGCCGTGTTGATCTCTTTCAGGCGGGAACTGGTCTGTCGATTGGTGCCGAGTGTTCCCTGTTTGAGGACCGACTTGAGCGTGGAGAAGGAGAGTGCGGTCAATTTCACACGTAGTTTTCCGACGTCCATGGTATTCAGATTGAGCGCGAGCGGTGTCGTGTTCATCTCATCCTTTAGAAAGGCGTCAACGGTTACCTTTGATGGCGTTCCCGCGAGGAGACCGACCGTCTCGTTATGGAGGGCCACCACCGATTTGACGGTGGCCAGGGTCGACTTCTTACGATGCTTGAGGAACGACTCCATCATATCGTCCAAATCCGACACGGCGTCGCCTCCGCGCGTGATATCGATATGCATGGGCCGGAGGAGCGCGTGCGACAGATCGTCGTAGATGATTGCAGCGATCCTATTCGCGTTGGCGGTGGAGTTAGAGCGTGCCATGAACGCAAAGAGGGGTACCAGATCCATGATAACCTTGTTGAGGCCTTCTCCCTCCCTGTTGAGGTCGATGATGATATGTGTCTGACCATTTGCCGCGACATTTGCCACGTTCCTGAAATTATAGTAGTGGTAGGTGTGATTTACCCTTGACGAATCCGTCTTATGGAAGATCAGGTTGTGCACGAGCTGGGAATCGCGCGCCCGCCCGCCCCCTCGGAGCGCCGTCTTCAATGCTAGCAAGAGATTCTGACGATCTTTGCGCTCTTCGAGCGCCTTCCCAAGAACGTTCATGAAATGCGTTTCCACCCCGGATTTATTGGGGAGAGCGACATATGCGTCATGGATCGTCTTGACAATCTTGAGGAATTCGGCTTCTTGGGCGACGGCTTTCCTGCTGGGCTGAAAGGTTTTCACAACCTTTGGTTCCAGGCGTTTGACGATCTCGGAATTAAACAACAGCGTCTTCTTATTCGCCGACATCGTCAGCTTCCCCAGACCTTTTTTGCCCTGCGGTGTCGCGGGTGGCAGTGGTGGTGGCAGTGGTGGCGGCATCTTGTCTTCTGCGGAGAAAATACTTTTCTTGGCGGGTGTCAAGATGCTCATCGAACTCCTCTTCGTTCTAGGACTCGTGTGGGCGTTGTGGTACATCTGGTCATGTAACCAGGAGGTTCCCGATCGTCCCCGCCGACTCTGTCCCATATCACCACCCCCAAATCCAGCGGCTCCGTATACACCACTTCCGTACCCGAAGGACACACACAATTCCGACACGTTGAACCGGGTATATGATGTAGATGGCACCAGGATCCGGTAATATTTTCCTAGATATGATCACTGAACGAGAACTACTGTTCAATGGTATCCGGTAAATGCGCTGAATGGACGCAGAGATCGTCACTTGGTTCTGGTGCCGACCGACTCGTCCATTACGCCAACTGCACGAAACGGCTCTACTGTAAGGATGGAAAGACGCACAATTTCGCAAGTGGCGTGAACCCCAATGTAAACGCCTGCGGGTCCTCAAAGACACCTGCAACGCCTGCGAAGACACCTGCAACGCCTGCGAAGGCCCCGGTGACAAAATGCAACGAATGGGTACAGAAGTCGTCACTTGGTTCTAGTGCCGACCGACTCGTCCATTACGCCAACTGCACGAAACGGTTGTATTGTAAGGATGGAAAGACGCACAATTTCGCAAGTGGCGTGAACCCCAATGTGAACGCCTGTGGGTCCTCAAAGACACCTGCGAAAACCCCTGCAAAGACCCCCGCGAAAAAGTGCACCGAATGGGCGCAGCAGGGTGGGTCCCTACCATCGAAAGTCGACCGGCTCGTGCACTATGCCAACTGCACGAAACGATTGTACTGCAAAGACGGAAAGAAGCACGAATTCAAGGTGGGGCAGACGTTGAACGTGAACGCCTGTGGGGACACTGGTGGCACGTCGGATGGGTGCCCCAAGGTCACCGACGGGACTATCTACTGCAATTTCAAGTTCGCGGACGCGAGCAAGATCTCGGGATACCCCATCACCGTCGATTCGTGGACGGCGTGTCAGCGCAAGTGTTGGGATCATGGCGAGTCGTGCAGGGGATGGTACTACAAGGACAAGAAGTGCACTCTGAGCACAAAGGGAGACAAGAAGGATATGAAGTCCGCCAAGGGGTACATGGGCGGACCCAGGCGCGACGTGAATGCCGGTCCAATCGTCACATCGAGCGATGGGGAAGCGCCCGTGGATACGAGTGCGAATGTCGATACGTATGTGGAAGATTCGTATGGCGACGAGGGGGAGACGGAAGGGATCAAGCAGTGGCTTCAGGAAAACAAGACGATGGCCATCGCGGGCGTCCTCATCGTGCTCCTCTTCTCATTCGCGATCTCGGCTGGTTTTGCAATGGTAATGTTTATGTGATTGGAACTCAGTACATCATATAGTTGGAACGAAGCGCAGAATTCACCACGCGAGCATGGATGCCCCCACTCTCGGATTCAGTATACTGTCGAATAAGCAAATCTTCAACAGTATTCTCCGAGACAAAGCGGTGGAAGTGCACCGGTCTATCGCCCCGACCGATCCGGTTGGCCCGGCCGATCAACTGCTCTTCCAGTGACTTTTTCATGCACGGCGTCGCAAGCATCACGTGGTCCGCCTCGGTCAATGTGATACCTGCAGAAGCACACCGGATGGTCATCAGCATGACCCGGTTCGTGCCCCGGCTCGTCTGGAACAGTGAAAAGTTTCTGGTGCGCTTGGTCACCGAGTCCGTGCCGGAGACGGTGAGGCAGTCGATGTTCGATTGTGAGAGGATTTCCTTGAACCATGTGAGCATGTACGCGTGCGGGAAAAATACGAGGACCTTGGACCGCTGGTCGCTCTCGAGGACTCTGGAAATTTCTTCCACCATTCGAATGGCTTTCGTGCTGGGTACAATGGTGTCCTCGTCCATCTCCATCGCCTCCGCGGGCGGAGGGCACTTGAGCACGGATCGTGCGATGATCGTGCGCCGACACATGGGGCAGGATGCTCCGTTGCCCGCGTGAATGCTCAGGCACTCGGCGCAGAAGTGGTGATTGCAGGCCGTCCTGCACACGTCCTCATACGCGTCCAGACAGATGGGACACACGTCATCAGGGACCGCATCTGACTCGATATAGTCAGTCGTCGAAAAGATGATAGACTTGGTAGACTCGCCGCCGCCCGTGTTGAGGATCTTGTCAGCGGACAGACCCATCGTCGATACCCCCTGGAGGACATTGAAGAGCCTCGTCGCATCGGTCATTCTGTGCACGCCATACGGGTGACTGGTACGATACGAGGATGCGAGTTCCGTGTACCTCGAGCGCTCTTGCGTGGTGAGATCTACCGTGACGGTGTGCTCGCGCACCTCTGGCAAACAGAGGTGGAGATCACGCGTTTTTCTAAACAGGATCGGACGTAACGTTCGCCAGAGGTATTTCGGACACGCGATGTCACTGGGCGTGATATGTCGTCCTGCCATTATGCGTACCATCCACAGCGACTCCTGGAACAGCCAGTGCAATTGCCTGGCAAGGTTCACGTCCGGTGTGCCCGTCACGCACCATTTGTGTTGGACCCCGAGCTGCACCCCACTGACCATCAGATTCGGGATGGTATGTGACTCGTCTACCATCACGCGGAACCATGACTTGTGCGCAAAGTGGCCGATGTTGGAGGTGAGTGTGCTTGCTGTCGTGAGCACGATATCCGAGTTGATGAACGCGTTATCGAGACCGGATATGCTCTTCCGCTGACCGTAGTACATGTAGACGTCCGCCCCGGGCCATACCGACTGGATTTCTGCCTTCCATTGCTGGATAATGGACGGTTGGACGATGACCAAGGTCGCTGACGTGGCACGATTGTTCGTTGCCTGGACCAGGGCAACGCATTGCCTCGTCTTCCCCATCCCGGGCTGATCCGCCAAGAAGCCCATCGTCTTTCTGAGATCCGAGCATAACGATGGCGGTACGTATTTACACACGGCATCGTCTTCGCGCAAGAAGACGCCGTGCGAAAAGGCCTCGCCGGAGACCCGCGATCCGTAGAGCGATGCCGTTCCGTCCGCACATGTCTCATGCAGAATCATGTTCCGAACCGTTTCCTTCTGAAACTCGTACAACCAGTCCATATTGTTGACGATGTTCGTGCTCTCCTCGACCATCGACGCGTAGGACGTGTGTGATCGCAGGTGAAACATGGCCTCGGAATTGGCCATGGTGTTCATAATTTCCCCAATCCCGGCCGGCGTCATGTGCAACTGCCCGAACAGGGAGGTAAAGCTCTTTTCCAGTATGCACATTTCAACGTCATACATGTTCTTCGCGGTTGCGGGAAGAAGATCGGGACGGTTCGGGTAGAATGCAAACTTGCACACATGTGCGTTCTCCAGTCCCCTGACAAACACGCCGAGACTCATGGCTCCCGTCTCGCGATCGACCCAGAGTTTGTACACTGGGTCATCTGACTCCGCAGAGGATCTCTGGATAAAGGCCGAGAACCCTTTATCGAAATCGAACCGTCTCGATTCGAGTAGTGACACGTTCCTCGCGTGCTCGGAGACAATCCCCAGAATATTGGAAGGCAAGGCACCCGGAAAGACTTCGAACGCGAGCGACTCCGGTTTCACCTTGTTCCCACCGACGAGGCCCACCGAACAGGCCCCGCGTTTGCACACCCGGCTCGTGGGTGTCTCGTTCATACCATACGATTGGATGTGGAGGAGATCTGGATTGTTCGGGTGCTCGGTGAACGTGGAGAGGTACGTTGCCACGTACTTTTCCATATCCTTGATATTCGGAGAAAAGGGGACGAGTAAGTGCGACGGGCCAATACGACGAGCGGAGTAACTCCTCGAATTGTTTCTGCAAAAGTAGTATGCGGGTGCCCGAGGGACCACCACCACCGCGGTAATATACCCAGTGGCGATATTCGGCATGGTGGAATCGACCCCCAAATACGACGTCGTCTTCGAGAAGTCGATGTCGCGAATCGTCTCGGGGATGATTGTACCGACGGATTGTGACGTTTGCACCGTCTTCAAGAAGAGACATGTCATTTCCGGGGGTAAGTCCAGTTCCTCGATAACCTGCCCACACGTCATCCCCTCACTGTAGGTTCGAACCGTGAGACGACCCGGCTCAATGACCGCGGCGATGCCCGGGTACGCTCGAGGCGTCCACACGTACTCGAGGCGCCCATCTCGAGAGACGGGTGGGCAAGATTCCGTCAGCTTCTCATCGCCGAGGATTTGCCGAACGGTCTGCAGGTCAATGAATGCATCGCCAGGGTCGATGCAGTCGAAGTACAGGGGGAGTTTCTCGAAGCGAACCTTTCGATGCAGATCCGTCTCCCCGACCATTTCAAGTGACGGGCTTAGTTCGCCGGTCATTGCACCGATTTTCTTTTCTTTCTGGATGGAAAGATGCACTACGTCGTGATTCTCTTCATTATTCTAATCTGCCTCACCTCGTGGGCCTGGGCAGTATTCCCAGCGGACAAGAGGGAGGTCGCGACATTGGCCAGGGAAACCGGGGCCACTCTCCCGCAGGACCCGGTCGACGACCAGGAACCCCTGGATTCACCCGAGTATGATTTGGGTAGTCTTCGCGGTCTTGGGATCGAATAAAACTCTGATCCGGTCCCGTCGCTTGATCGGGGAGAGGCCGTACGTGTTCGGCACCGTCTCGACCAGTGCATGTGGATAATTAAACCGGAGACTGTCGGTCGCGTCCATCAGATTCTTTCCGATGAGTATCTGCCACTCATCCGGCATGGTTCCAGGGGCACCCATGCACCTTCCCTCTTCCGGCAACATGAAACAATGTCCCTCCACTCCGTCCATATTCTGCATTGTGGTGATCCTCGGCTCCGGGAGCACCACTTTGTTTGTCTTGAGATCGTACGAAATGACCACCGTCTCCTTTTCCGGGTGCAGATCGAACGTTCCCGCTCCGTGGAGCGTATCCCACGACCGAAGAACGATGTGCAGATCGGGGTACACCTCGCGGAACATGTTCACTGCCTCGTCCACGTCGTGACCGAGAAGCTCCTCGAAGGTCCAGCGGCGTTTGTCGTACGTCTTGCTGTCACATTGCTTGGCTTTGTACCACTTGGTCTGCACGAGCCCGAACTCTTTCACGTCATCGCAGCTCAGATCGACCTTCATTGCAAGATCGGTTTCGACGACCTCGATCGCTCGTCGCATCTGCTGTGCGCACGCGGAACTCTGGATGGATTCCTTGACCATGGTCAGGATACATCGCCCCAGGAGTCGCGGGAAAATGTCACGGGATCCGTTCGAGTCGAGGCCGAGCGTCATGCACCCAGACTCTTTCGAGTACGATGGCACGTTGAGCCGATTGCCGAGGAAGACCCGGCCTCGCCACTGCTGTGCAATGAGGGCCCACACCGGCTCGAATGGTTCGATCTTGCGCAGGTATTGTACCAGTGTCTGCAACTGGTTCTCGAGGGTTTGGAGCGTTTCGCGTTGAGGCGGCGTGACGTGTGTTCGTTGTTCGCACTGCATTTGCTCTCTCTAGCACAGGTCTCAAAAATAAAGTCGATCGGTTGTCAATCAGCCTATCCTAATACAACCTCCGGCGAATGAGCGGAGTGAAGTGGTCATTCTCCAAGTGGAGAAACACTGCCCTGGCCAGATCCTTCTTCGCCTTCAGCCCGTGCGCCTGGACCGAACACATTCTGCGACCAGGGAGCCTCTGATCTAGGAAGACCACGATGGGCCGGCCCCATTCCCGACTCATTACCTCGATCTCGGCACCCGTCCCCCAGGTCCGTGATTTACCCATAGCGAGGCAGTAGGCCTCCTTCTCTTCGTACTGATCGATCAAGTTTTTGCGCCGAAGCGAATTCCAATTCCCCCGGACACCTGCGACTGCCTGTTTTCTAATGGCTGCAGCATTCGGGCGCTGTGAAATGCCGTGCACCTCGGCCATGCGTTTCATGGAGTGGAAGAGACACGAGCCGTTTGCCGGGACTCGTTCCTGCGTGAAGTTGGCGCGGCGGAACGCGCAGATCTCTGTATCGCTGAACTCACGTTTCAATTTGATCATGTCCCACATTTCATTGACGAACGCCGCGTTTGTCCACATGTACGGGCTTGTCGCGCGAGACCGACGGTTGGCGGGCTGTATATCGGTCGATGGGAGCTTCTTGACGAGATTCCTGACGAGATTCTTGATGAGTTGGGTCTGGTTGCTGGTGACCGGCTTTGGAGATGACGACGTGCCCGACTGGGCATCTGGACTGGATTTCCGCTTGGCCTTGAGCTTGAACACTCTTTTTTGTTGCATGCAATGTACCTGGTATGATTTCTAATATACACTATAAACAAAATAAAGCTAGGAACACTAAAGTCGGGAAATGACTTGGCCATTTCCCGCTGCCTATTTCCTGTCCCGAACACTCGTGCCTAATATTCACATTTTGTGATTAACTGATTACCTTGCCTAGTATCTGCCCCAGGCCATATACCCGGTCCTTCCCAGGCCATCGGCACACCCTTGATACAGTTGAATCTGTTATAGTTCTCCTCCGAGAGGTGCTTGTCGCATTCCTGGGAAAACTTCGTCGACGGTTCCCATGCGGTCGACCAACCATCGGGGTTCTCCCGGAGCCCATCACCACCATGCAATCCGCGGAAGGGACCGCCGATGAGCTCGGTATTCCTCGCACGTTCCCTGGTCATCGACTTCTGCGTCACGGGCGCGACGTGCTCGTACTGCATCACGGCGTAGGTGCTTGGGTTCCATTGCGTGCATCCCGGCTCGACCTCGCACCGCTGTTTAAACGATTCGGGTGGCGGGTAGCTCACCTGGTGATTGAACACCTGGTCGTTCACTCGGCTGTGCTCGTCGTCAAACGTATTCGACATGGTTTATGGTTCCCGGCAGGAAAATATTCCCGAATCACTCCCGGCTCGGGGAGAAGAGGATCTTCTGGGTTCGGTTGGCGAGTCGCGCCATCTCCGCCTGCTCTTCTAGGTGTTTCGGGAGACACACGCGTTGGAACCCGGCGGCTTCCTTCTCGTTTCGTTCGGCGGTCCAGTGGTTCTCCGGTTGGTCGTTCTTGAAGGTGCGCTTCATACGGGTATCTTGCCTGAACATTGCTCTGCTTATCATCTAAAAAAAAATAAAAATTACCTGGTACAACGGCGAACCAATGATGAGCGATCCTCTCTACATCGATGATGACGTGGAGACAGTTCTCGACATTGCATTTGATCAATTCGAGTAGGATGGCGAACCAAATAAAGGCAACGAGCGAGATGATTGAGGCCGCGAACCTTTTACTCTCCATGTCGAGAGACTCTGCCCCAGAGCCCCGGGACGACGACACCAGACGAAGCACTAGGAGGAAGTTTACAAACTCCAAGTATAGTCAGTTTGACATGTAAACCGAATGCAAACACAAGCAATGTCCGCGAACCATCTCGACCCCGCGACCCATTCGCGACAAATCCATCCGCAGACCAAATACCTCGCGACCGTGAAACAGTATGAACAGCGGACGCCCGCATGGTACGATCGCAGGAAAACGTTGATGACGGCAAGTAATGTCGCCGCGGCGTTATACATCAAACCATTCGCGTCGTTCCAGGGGTGCCCCCGACAGGAAGCGATCAAGCAGATCGTCTACGGCACATTCAAGGGAAACGTGGCGACAAGACACGGACAGGCCCATGAAGATTGGGTTCGGGACCGGTTCGATGAGATTATGGGCACAAAAACCGAGGAGTTTGGGCTGCTGGTGCACGCGGACGTCCACGGACCTCAAAACGGCCTGAGTTGGCTGGGTGCATCGCCAGATGGAATCACGAACACGGGAGCCCTCGTCGAAATCAAATGTCCGTACAGAAGGGTGATCACCGACGAGATTCCACATCATTATGTCCCGCAATGTCTCGTTCAAATGGAGGTCTGCGATCTACCTCTATGCTATTTCGTCGAGTACCAACCGGCATGGCTCAATCGGGAAGGCGTCGACATCTTCAGCATCAAGACGATCGAGCGAGATCCTGCATGGTTCGAGAAGAATAAGCCGCTGATGAAGAGCTTTTACGACGAGCTGATGTACGAGCGCGAGAACTATACGCCACCACCACCGCCCCCGAAACTGATCCGCGATGCATTATATGACGACATTGCACACGCCAAAGCGGGTGCCATGTTGTTTGTAGAGGATGATTGCGAGGAATGTCCACAACCGCTGTTTCTTGAAGATTAAGGTTACATTTAAAATCCACCGTATCCGCCTCCACCACCGTACCCACCACCGTACCCACCGTATGCGGACGGTCCACGTCGTCCCCGGGTCATGAGGAACCCGATACACAGCAGAAAGGTGACGAGCAATGCAATGATTATGATCCACGTCGTCCACCCGGATCCGGAAGCCTTCGTCGTCTTCGATTCTGACAAGTCCATTATAACGTCTGGAGACGTTCCAGTGGTCGTCGTCGGTGGTGGGGGCATGCTCAGTCCCGCACCATCCAGTCCGACGAGATCCTGTCCCGGGGCGCCAGTGACCGCGTCGTACGTGACCTTCTCTGCAGGGTTATTGAAGAGGTACCTGTCTTCAGTTTGCTGTACGGCGCCATCGGGCAAGGATTGTGCCATCGGATCGGCAGGCGTCGAGGGCAGACTCGTCGGTAGACTCGTCGGCAGACTGGTAGGCGGCGCCGATGGGGAGGTCGTCGTTTCCCCGGTCGTCCCCTGGGGTCGAGGAAGAAGGCTTCGAATTCCTTGCTCGTCGAGCATTTAAAGAGGGCGGGAAATTATTTTCCTACTGACGGCATAGCATGCCATTTATTCAGTCAGCACTCGGGTCGGGCATCGGTATTACAGATTACCGCTCTTCATGCGCGGTCAACACGGGTCTGAAAAAGGATTCGAAAAGCTCTAACGATGGACAACTGCGTCTCTACCTCCAGGAAAACGCCAAGGAGGCGAAGCAGAAGCAGCTCGCGTACGTCCCGTCAACGCCATACTTTGATATCAACGGGTGCATCTACACGAGCAACCCGACGCCTGGACCTTCACCATACTAATCTGCAACAGGTACGCCCATCGAGATGAGCACCCCCTTGGCCGCCTTTTGTTCGGCTTGCCGCTTGACCTTATCTCTACCAACTCCACGGTGACCGTCTAGATCGACCGTCACGGTGAAATGATTCGTCTCCTGATCCCGGACCGACACGTATGTCGGCAGTGACCGCTTCATTTGGTGCTGGTGCCGCATGAGAATGTCCTTGTAATTTCGATCCACCATGAGATCGTCCCAGTCCACAAATTTGCCGTACACATTCAGAATGAATTGCCGAGCCTGCAGCATCGAATGGTCGAGTAGAATGGCACCGATCAGGCTCTCGAACACATCTTCGAGCACCTTGCGCGACTTATGGTGGCCGCGGTAGATGGACTTCCCCGCCATGATGATGAACATATCGAGCCCCAACTCTTTTGCAAACGTCGAGAGCATGGATGACCGCGTGAGCCTCGTCCGAATAATGGTGAGGAAGCCCTCGTCCTTATCGGGAAACTTCTCGTAGAGGAACCGCGCCGTGACGTAACCGAGGGCCGAATCGCCGAGAAACTCGAGTCGCTCGTAATGCGGCTGAAACTCCGAGTTGGGGTGCGTGAGAGCTGTGCGGTAGTGCTCGATATTCATCGGCCGGATTCCGATCGCGCGCTCGATGGTGTCGTGCGTGATCGGGATCATGCTCATTGGGGGGAGAGCATCCTCTTGCTCTTCGGTGAGCGTGCCAGGAGCTGGGACGATTGGTGGCGGCGGTTGGAACATTGATAAGATTCCGCGAACAAATGGGTTCGCTGATTCCTGGGGTAGGTGAGGAGAAAAAAATCCGATTTTTTTCCTTGGCGGTGTGTATTACAATGGCACCTGCTTTCATTTTGTTTTGCCAACCGCGCGACCCGATCGTTGAGAAAACGGCGCACCTGAACCCCGCCGCGATCATCACGAGCGACTTTCCACCGTACGTTCGCGACATCCCGAGCATCTTCGAGCAAGAATCGAGCGTCGTACACACGGGTGCTGCCGCAGTGAACAAGTTCATTGCTGTGCATTCGCCTCCACCGCCAAAGGCGAGAGCCCGCCTCGCGGCAATCAAGACGAAGGTCGAGGCCGTGGTCGAGGAGCCTGTCAAGCAGGAGCCTGTCAAGCAGGAGCCTGTCAAACCCGTGATCAAGCAGGAGCATGTCAAACCCGTGATTGATAAGATCGTCGCCATTCCCACATCGACGGTTGAGAGGCCGGTGGAGGAGAAGCCGGTGGAGGCGAAGCCGGTGGAGGACAAGCCGGTTGAGAAGCCGGTGGAGGAGAAGCCGGCCGTTGAGAAGAAGAAGCCGACAAGGAAGACCGTGAAGAGGACGGTGAAGAAGAAGTCGACCGATGCACCCGCCAAGTAGACAGATCGAGTCATTGCCTGAAAATGAAACAAAACAAAAATCCAAAATCAATTTACCGGGTCATCGCCGAACAAAACCATGTCATTCGTTCGCAAGGTCGAGAAGTACGATTGGGTCCCCGAGCCAAACGTCCCCAGGACGAATCGCAACGGGATCGCTATGTATGTTGACCCGCGAACCATTTTCCCCATCGCGCCGCCGATTCCAGATTGGATGTGCGATGAAGAGCCGGAAGCGATCACGGACGAGCACCATCATGACCTCGCCAGGGTGGTGGTGAACACGATCCACGCCGCGGCGGTGTCGCACGAGACGTGCGGGGAGGTCTGTGTCTCCGATCGTGCGCCGAGGACTCGAGCTCCCTACCTCGAACCTGGCGCATTTGCTCCTCGGTCGGTATCGATCACACCTGCACGCGAGGCCGCGTTCTATGTTGACAAGGACGATGCACTGCACGAACTCCGGACCATATTGTCGGTTACCACGTGCTCGAACGAGGACGTACAGGACGACATCGACTGGATTGTCGAGGAGCTGGGACGGTACTTTTTGATGGAGAACGATCTGGACCAATGCTCGTTATTACATTCGATTGTAAATGTGTTGACGTAAGTCTGTTTATTTTCCCGTAGAAACATACGCAATGAGTATATATAACACTCTATTCGCCATCGATTCTGTCATTGGCAACGTCGTGTGCGAGGAGGACGAGAAACTCTCCCTCGGGAGGTGCCAGACTGTGTGGTTCTTTCCCCCGATCCCAATATTCGGGCCCCTAACATCGTTTGCGAGTTGCGCAATCATCGGATCTATTTCTGTGGCACTCGTTCCATCCATGGCTTTTCCATGCATATCATTCCTCTCTCTCATCTGTTGCCTCCTGCCAATGGTCCTCATGCGGTGAAGGGGGGCTTCACGGCAGCGAACTATACCACACCGCCTTCCACAAAGTACCCTTTTCCCGTGACGTCGATGTTCTCGGATCTCGGCCGCGTGACCACGCTCAGATCGACTCGCGGGAGGCTGGCGATCTTTGACCGCACCTCGTCCCGGAGTCGTAGACGGTCCTCACTCGATTCCATCCACAGCCCGTCCTCGCTGACGAGGACACCGTACTGATTATCCGTCACGTCCTTGTTCAGGATCGACGAGGCGAGGAGATTGGATACGTTGAAGTGTTTGTTCTTCCCGTCGATCTGGCGCTGGACCCTCCGGGTAGCCGGGTGCGGCTTCAACGTGTGCCCCCTCGGCGTCCGGAGGACGAATCGGTCGACCCCGTCGCGCCGCCCCGGGACCAGCGCGTACCCGGTCAATCCCTTCACCACGTCAAGCGCGAACGATTCGGGCATGGGGTTTGGGAACCGTGCGAACGTTCCATTCGTGAGGGAAATTGGTTCGGCCGAATCAAATTGCAACAATTCTAGATACATTGAATCTGCGGCTCCTTGAGGAGCTCCAGATTTTTTTGGTTTTTTTGGTTGATTTTCTACGCTGTCTAGCCCGAGCCGTATTCAGCTTCGACCATGAAGCTCGATCCGCTTCCAGAAGAGAAAAACGGTTTATCGCTCTTGTTTCCAGCGGACTGCATCAGGTACGAGCGACTCGCCCGGCCCTTGACGCATGCAAGGTTGCGTATTTGATAACCGTTAGTCGCGTCACCGACCAGGATCCACAACTGGCGCGGTCCGTACTCGCGTGACCCGAGGTACGGCGCACTTGCGCAGTTGGTAGGCGCGGTCAAGAATCGCTTGTCACAGGCATTCCCGAAGTTCTTATACCATGATTCTAATGTGTAGGTGGGCACACCCTGATACTCACCGGCCTTCACGAGTCGCCAGACCCAACGGCCATCCTTAGCTTCAGAGAATCTCACGGTTCCATTACCGCAGCTGCTCCCTTCCACGACCATGGACAGACCACCAACAGTCAAGAGCTTTGCGCCAGAGACGTTGTCGACAACCGGAGCTGGGTTCAGGGCGGCCATATCGACGTCGGCGAAATCATCGTTACTGGAGGATTCGGAGGACTTCGAGCTCATGATGAAGAAGACGGCGATCGCCGCGATCAGGCAGAAGCAAATGGAGGAGACCCCGGACATCATCATGCCGGACGATCCGCCCATACCACCGCCCATACCCATTCCGCCCATTCCCATTCCGCCCATACCCATGCTGTAAGGATCCATAATTCAAGTAATGTAACAACTATGGAAGCACTCAAGAAAATATTCCTGGCCATGGTAAACGACATGGGAACATTGGTCCCAATTTCCTGCTCCTGCAGCGTCTTCGTGCTGGGGGTCTACTTGATGATGCGGAACGCGTCTCGTCTGTCGGATGACTTGGACCCGGGAGAGCACCGGTCGGCGACAATCTTCGCCTGCTTGGCGTTCGTGTTGATCATGCTCTCGGGCATCATCAATAAGGTTCTTGAGTGAATCTTTTCTTGTGCTTGTAGTACATGTCAGACGGTGGTACATTCAATCCAACGAGCCAAGCAAATCTGACAGGTTTCTGTCTGCTCCTTGTCGGCGCGATCACCCTCGGGATTTCATCGTACGTGACCAAGGCGTTCGACGGTTCGACATTGAAAAAGGGGGGTTGGATATGGACCATCCTGAGCGTATGCGTGATGGTACTCGGTCTTGCGATCTTGTTTTTATACGATTAAGTCAGACTAGGTATCTTGCTCGCCGCTGGAACCAAAGACCTCGTCACCATTGACGACGAGTTCGCTGGCGATTTCCGGGATGGCTTCGATTTTTGCGTGTTCGAGAATCAGGTTGAGCGCATCGCTTCGTTCGATGCTCTGAGTTCTGCTAAAGTTGGCGAACAGGACGAGGACCATGCTGACGGTCCCCACAGTTCCGGAGGTGAACCCGATGATCCGGGAAGCTTCACCCCCTGCAAGATCGGATGCCGCGGCGAATGCGAGGACGGTCGCTGTCGCGCTCGCCAACTTCCCTAGGGTTTCCGATACGACACTTGCCCGTCGCCACCTCGCCCGACCGCGGGTCATTTCCTTGACGTCTGTGAGGAGGCTCGGTTTGATGATGTCGAGGCAATTCTGGCGGAAGGCCTCGTCGTACACGACGGCTTCGAATGGCGTTGAGATTCCTGACCCTTGCTCGATATCTGTCCCGAGAACGTGTTTCTTCATATTGGTGTTTACAAGAGAGATTGGATTTTAAAATAGTCAATAATCCTCGATTTGCGGCGTCAGGAGAAATTTGAGCGTGCCTAGAGATCCCGCACTGAACTCGAGAACGAGGGGATGGTCCTTTTTGATGTATAAGGTGGCAGCCGCGCTCAATGCGGAAGATCTTCCGAACAGCGTGAGGTATTTCAGCGAGTAGGTTGACGTGATTACCTCGGACGTGCTGCTCTGGATACGGATATCGTGGCCAGTTGGTTGATCAACATCCGAATGGTCTCCGAGCACTGTGGTTTGGCTGGCAAAGTCGCCCTTGCATGAAAGGATGATTTTGTCCGGATGACTCTCGATGCACACGGTGGGTGCGAGATGTTGCATGTCTCGACACAACCGCTGGAAACCGACGGACGGGAGTGTGACGACGCTTTCGTAGGAGAACTCTGGCACGTTGATGTCCTGGATATCCGTGTCGAGGAGCTTGAGCGAGTAGATCGTCCTGGACTTGCGCTCGGCATTCTCGATACAGATTCCCAGTTCGTGTGGGGTATCGGAGCGCACGAACAGGGTCAGGATATCATTATTCCCGGTCGTCTTGACGAGCTTAAACATCGCCTGCATGCTCACGCCGAGTGGGATATCCGAACGGGCTGCATAGAATTCCTCGAAGGAGGACGCGTCCAGTTTGAGGTAGACGAGACTGGATTTCGACGAGTCCATGGACGTCGCCTTGATGCCCCCCGGTCCGACGATGAAGGTCGTTTCGAAGATGACATCTTTCAGCGTCTCGAAGAGGATACGGATGACCGAACCTTGCAACGTCTTGATGTATACGTCGCACTCCGATTTCGGGGGGACTGAAATGTTCGCAGACATGGTTCGCCACTTCGCGTTACACGGTAGATTGTTTAAATATCTGCTCCGAACGGCGACTGATACTCCAATTCACCGCCACTGTTGATGCTCCCGAACGCCAATTGCCCGGATCCGAGCTGGACACCTTCAAGGGTGATTTCTGCCTCGTACTTCTTCAGGAACTCGAATGCCTTGCTCCCAACGTGTGAGACCCCGGATTCGTCGACCAGGGTTGGAACGTATTCGATACCTTGTGCCGGGTACCGATCGATGTCGATGACTCGCGTATCGGCTAGGGATGGGATACGTTTGAGATAGTTTAAGAGTCGAGAACAATTCGAGCAGCGGTGACTGATATAGACGGCGAGGGTCATAGTGCTGTTTACGCTTGTGTTGCCCGGGCATTTTAAAACTGGTTTTTTTTCGTGCAGTATTCAAACAGATCAGAATGGACGACGTACTCATCGCCCTCGCCCTCGCGGTCGTTGTTGCCGGTGCCGCCCTGGCACATAGTCGGTCTGGGAGATGCGCCAAGAGACCCCTGCCGAGACCCAAGGCCCCGCCGCCACCAATTGCGGAAGACGAATCGGCCATGGGGGTCCATGGCGAGATCCTCCACGCCCTTCAGTCTACCGTAGAACCCATTTTCGCCGACGATCCCGAATGCCTCGCGCGCCCGGAAGTTGAAGATATCCCCGAGGTTGCCGAGGTGGAAGAAGTGGTCCGGCAAGTCTGTTGGAACGCGTCCAAGAATGGACTGGAGTTTCACCCTGGCGTCGTGATACGCCGCCTGGTGAAGCGGGACGATATCGGGAGGGAGACCTTCATCATCACCACGTTCGTCTTTGAGCGAAAACATATCACGAGCCTTCGGATCACGATCAAGGCGGAACGCCGGGCCAAGAACGGGTCGCTTCATATCCGTGCCATTGCCTACGACCCAGTTCACCAGGACACCGCCGATGCTCCACACACTGGTCCGGGCGAGATCACATCGACTCCCGGAAAGGTGGATACGTCTATCTATACCATTTGAGGACTTGCTTCGAGAAGGAAGCGGACACCGGAAAGATTTTCCCCGCGTACTTCAACGTACCAGTATGTCAAGCAGTACAATCATGCTCGTCGGGGTCATGGGGTGCATGGGAATGGTTTGCTCATGCGTCGTTGGTCTTTCGCTCCTCACGGCCGGTGGGCAAATGCTCGGCGGGGAAGCCGAGGTATCAACTGAAGATATGGGCTCTGAAGTACCACGAGCCGGTCCCGGGTGCGTCTTCCTCTACGAGGACGAGGATGGACAAGGACAACCGCTCGAAGCCTGTCTCGACGGGCGCAAGGAATGGTCCGTCGCAAACTTCAAATCGGTAAACGAGGGGTATAACGACAAGGCGAGCGCCATGGACGTGGGAAGCGGTGTTCGAGTCAGGCTGTATGAGCACGCAAACTTCAACGACGGTGGGAGAAAGAAGGGGAAAGTCATCATCAAGCAACGACCGGAGTGGGTCAATTTGAAGGATGCCGGGTTCGATAACCAGGCATCGTCTTTGAAAATATATAAAGTCTAAGAGGAGGCAGTCGCTGCAACCATCATCATCAAGGAAGACATGCAAAGAGAGCTGAGAAAGCTCCCCCCCAAGATCAGTGTGGACTGAGTGGACCCACCAGCCGAGCCCCGCATTTTCCGTTGCTCTTCTGCCAATTGTTCGTACTGGTCGTGTGCCATTTTAATACCTTCCGCATTCGTCTCGTTCCGAGCGGAGACTATGTTTTCGATATTCTCGGCTCGCCCACCAAGCGCGGATTTGATTTCCGTGGTCATGGAATACGTGACCATGGCGATTTCCGCGGCGATGCCCGCGATGAGTTGAAAGACCATGACAGATTGGTTCCTGTCATGGGATTTGAAAAAAACTTCCGCTCAGTTTTTGTGTCGTGGAACGTCGCAGAGGAACTTGAGTCCGTCGACACGGTCGCCACAATTTGCTTCTATACCCACCACGACTTTACCCAGGGGACACTGTCCAGTGACGTTACCCTTGAGGACCGGCTGCAGAGACGTTCGGGGTCCTCCGGGTCCCACACGACTCCCGCTCGACCGGCCACCGATCCACCCGGACTCTTCACCGGTCAACCCGTAGAGGTTCAGCCCGTGAATTTCATTGTTTTTCGGGTTGACGCTCCATTTATAGATACCGGCGCCTGCGGACATATAGAGATACTTGTACAGCTTCCTGCCGAACTGTGGCTTGAGCAGGTTCTTGCGAGCATCTGCCCAGCCGATGGTCTTTGCTGTGAGGGTGGGTCCCATCGACATGAAGACGGGAACGATGGCCGACAGACCCGCCCCAAACGTCCCGATGGCGACGGTGATTGCCGCGAGCATGTACCCAATAAACTCGAACGCGGCACCAGCACTCGGGTTATCGCGTTTCCCGCACGTCTGCCCGTCGAAGAGCCTCGATGCCGCATGGGTATCGGGATTGTAGCACCACGCCTGCAGAGCATTCGTATGCGTTCCCTGCCCATAAAACCCGATGACGTCTGAGACGTACGAGTTTGCCGGGCACATTGCGCGGTACGTTTTCCCACCCTTGCCGCCATATTGGTTCGACTCCCACAAACCGGGAGGGGTTCCCTGTTTCATGTGTGGGCTATTCTTCCACGCGGACGGTGATGTGCCCCCCTTGGCGGACATCATGGCAACGGAACTGCTCGACGATGAACACATGCTGCAGATAGTGCATAGCACGAGACAACATGCAAGGACCACGAACGCGTCGTCGTCGTCTGCCATGTTCAGCGTTCTACTCCTGTCCGTCAAGGAAAAAATCATCGCCAGGACAGGTAAATGGGCGGCGAGAAAATCGCCTTGATATAATCCGACGGCGTCGGATTGGCCCCGAACCCGCTCGCGATACCGACGAAGCTTGCCATGAGCGCCGAGTGGACAGTGCATACACACGAGACGCAGCACGCACACGAGATGACCAGTGACATGACCGGTGATCCTGCACTGGCGATCATGACCAGTGATCCGACGAACCAGACCAAGAACGCTGCAATAACGATACCGCTTGCTACGCTGCGAGAGGACTCGTCTCGGCGTTTTTCACAATGGCACGTCGTTTCGTCATTGACCCTGGAGTAGACGATTTGCTGTCCGTCCGGGCACTTTTTGATCTGGCAACTCTCTTTGATTTTCTTCCACTCCGGACTCATTTGTCTATACACTGAAAAAAATCCGATTGATCAAGCGAAATGGTTCGCAGAATGATTCGCCTGATTCAATGGTTCGCGCTCATTGTCGCGATCCTTTCACCGGTAAATGGTTCGCATGGACGCCCATGCAAACGGGGACGTCATGCAACCCCTAAGATGTACGGTTCGCCATGCGTGGAGAGGCCCCCAACCCCGATGCCCAGTCCAAAGCCGAGCCCCCCAACCCCGATGCCCAGTCCAAAGCCGAGCCCCCCAGTCCCGATGCCCAGTCCAAAGCCAAGCCCCCCAGTCCCGGAGCCGAGTCCCCCAGTCCCGGAGCCGAGCCCTCCAGTCCCGGAGCCGAGCCCTGAACCCTCTCCAGAGCCCAGTCCGGAGCCCTCTCCAGAGCCCAGTCCGGAGCCCCCTCCAGAGCCCAGTCCGGAACCCTCTCCAGAGCCCAGTCCGGAACCCTCTCCAGAGCCCAGTCCGGAACCCTCCCCAGA
>Ga0181598_1000263_pt1 | contig 50188 bp, 34 predicted proteins | sample 041ome_4_FD_153295 | JGI IMG/M metagenome (GOLD analysis project Ga0181598, IMG submission 153295) | Coastal salt marsh microbial communities from the Groves Creek Marsh, Skidaway Island, Georgia - 041404US metaG (spades assembly) | ecosystem: Environmental > Aquatic > Marine > Intertidal zone >... | reverse complement strand
AATTCAGCGAAGCACCTCCCGCCGTCCTCGTACCGGAGTTGGACGAGAGTGATCTGAACCCAGACGAAAGATATGGCGGGAGTTTGGGTCAAGACAGCGTCGTCATAAGTAAGGAAGAGTTCTACGACTAATACTTTGTTCGCTGACCACGGTTGCAAGAAATTCACCAGGCCGTATTTCGTATTTCCTTGGACCTTTTAAACAAGAAAAGAGCCAAATAGTTGATGTAGGTATGGTGTGACTTTAGGCGATCGTGTAAACACAACGCAGTGAAAATTAATTTCGATGGATACCTTGTACAATCCGACCTATTGCATCTTCACATAAAATACCAGTCTAACTCGCGCACTGCGCGAGATCCTGCGTCCAATTTTGCCGCCTTCTTTCACATGGTCGTTCACGGACAAACTTCAAGTCGCTAGAAACCGTCGCGCGAGCCATTACGGTGAAGTTGGGTTGAACACTCGATAACGCGGTATCTACGCCTAGCTTGTGGGCGCTGACACTTCTAGAAGGCCAGTACGCGTAAGAAGCTCTCGTTCTCAGACAAGTTCCGAACGAGACCGATATGAGTATGAAAGATTCAGACGAGTAAGTTGAGCGTAGTGTTTTTAGAGGGACCCCGTGACACGAAAGCGACAGTTACGATTATCTCTTCAAGATAGTCCTCATCGGAGACTCTGGAGTTGGAAAATCAAACCTACTTTCGCGTTTCACCAGGAACGAGTTCTGTTTAGAATCAAAGTCGACGATTGGTGTCGAGTTTGCCACTCGTAGTGTGCAGGTATGCATGATATAAATTAGTGAACGTGGTGAACAACGAATGAGTTTGGTCGTAAACTAGATAGATGGAAAGACTATCAAAGCTCAGATTTGGGACACCGCTGGCCAAGAACGATATCGAGCCATCACGAGTGCGTATTACCGTGGAGCAGTTGGTGCTTTATTAGTGTATGATATAACGAGTCTAGGTGAGTTATGTGCGAGTTAAATCGACTTATGTATTTCAGACATGATGCAGACTCGTTCAATGCCACTGGCAAGTGGCTCACTGAGCTCAGGGACCACGCTGATTCCAACATAGTTGTTCTCTTGGCCGGAAACAAAAACGACCTTGCACATCTACGCACAGTTTCAGCCGCACAAGCACAACAATTCGCCCATGCTGAAGGTTTGGAAATAAATATGTCTGTATATTTTCATCTTGAATATCGCTATGTAGAGTTATCAACCGTTGAGACTTCAGCCCTCGACGCCACGAATGTTGAGCAGGCATTCATCGATCTATTGACGCAAACGTATTCGGTCATGTGCAAGGTATGTTATGATCATTCCTCACTGTGGGTATGCCATTGCACCTTTTTGTACTTACAGTGATAAGAAACAGGCACAAGACGACGTCACAGCAACAACTGCACGCCCGCAAGACTTCATAGAACTTTCTGATGCAAGCAACCAAAACATGAAGAAGTGCTGCCAGTGATCTAAGGTTGTCGCATCGTAGTTACGACTCTCGCGGTTTCCCACGGATTCATCGGCCGAGCCAACACACTGAGAAAGTTTACTCTCAACATTACACGCTTAGTGCTATTTTGTAGGTCCTCAACTACCTGAGCCTACGCGCTTCGCGTTCGGACTCCATCAAAGTCAGGATATCACCTGTCATAAAATTAGCACCATTGTGAAGCGAAGCGACTGTTTCATCTTACCTTCTCGAACCGGACCCTTGACGTTGCGCATGATTTGCCGGTTTTGATCGTCTAAGAATTTGACCCTAACTTGCGTGACCTGTACATCGAATTTCAGTCAGTACAGCTGATCAATTGCATGTGTCATTCAAATATTCGAAGCGGTTTCTGCCCGCCGGATAATCGCATTTCGCACCTGGCCTCTCGAGCCCGTCCGACCGATAACTTTCATGACGATGGCCCTAAAGTCGCGGGAAAAAACGTGGGACACGGTCAGTATTCACGTTCGCCCTTCAATTCGGAGAGAGTAAATATCGCAGATGCCACGGAGTAGTGTGCCGATACGAACAAATTCTACCACCGCGTGCAGGTGACTTCGCCCTCCTTGTCGACTGCGCACGTTGCTTACTTTTTTATTACGTCCTGAAGCGCCGCAAAGCAAGCCAAAACACAAGTCAGTCAGTGCATACGTACGCGAACCGCGACCACGAAGAGCGTTGTTTGCACGTACCATGGTAGTGCTAATGCAGTGTCGCCGTCGAGTGCACTCGCAGCGAGTCGCAGCGTGCGGCTGGTGTGTGATCACTCGGGCCGACCCCGGTATGTGAAAATACCCTCGGTATCGTGATATCATATCACACGACGATATACAAGTATGATATCATACTAATATTACTTTTCATAATATGTAATATACCCTCGCAGAAATGTGAGATGAGTAATGTATTCAAGCTCAATACGAACTATCATGTCAGAGGGGTTATGTTGGATAAGGAAACTTGGATAGATCTTCGTGGCGCGTCCGGACGCGGCTTTGATCGGCACACTGTGTTGCACCCGACAGCTGGTGCAGAACTCGCGATATTTAGTTCGTTCCCCGCAAAATGGTAGTGAGCACAATCCGTGCGCAGACTCGCCCGGTTGCGAAGATTCAAGCCAAAAAAACCGCGTCCGCGAAACCTACGAGTCGTCCGCAACGCAGCGTGAAGCTTGCGCTTCCGGTGTCTATCGCAACGGGTAGGTACCGTGCGCGCGCTTGATGGAATTTCGCATAATTCTTTCTTCGCGTGCGCGAGCCGTGCTGACCTTGGCTTCGCTCACTTGCTCGGTCGTGTAGCCTGATCTGGTTGTACAAGATATTGTGACTTATCCTTTTTTTACTTAGGTTGCATGACTCTGGCAAGCGAAGCGAGAGCTGAAGAAGCTGCATATACCATCAGCGCACAGGTGCGTTCGATCACGCGACAACGTTTCGCGACTCCGTTCTTTCTGTTCGATGGATCTCACATGTGTCTTCCCAGGTGGCTCAAATAGCGGCTGTCCCAACCCCTTTGCTCTACTTTGGCTTTCTTACTTCTTCGCTTACCTTTGCGGCCGGGGCGGTGAGTACACATATATTCCTTTCATACTTCTCCTCTAACTTCTTCATCGTCAGTACATCGCCCTCAGCAAGATAAAGTTGATTTAATTTATTTGACGTAAAAGTGCGCGAGTTACGCGTTGATACATCTAGTAAATGCATTTGTAATACCGTAACTACGTGTCGCACTCAAACTGTTCTGTGAGTTCAACGTCAGGTGGTTCTCGCGCGCGTTTCTAGGTTTCAATGCGATTTTAGTGACTAACCGAGAGCAAGCATCACAGTGGGGTTTGTCTGCTTTCTCTCTTGTCGTCGTTGTGAATCACTTCAATTCGATATAACATCGGTGGGTCTAGTAAAGATGTTCTGAGGGCGCACGTGGTTTACCTTGTATGACACGTTTGATCAGAATTCACTGGCAAACATGGGGATGCCAGAGTTGCTAACTGCGAGGTGTGTTGGGTGCTGAATGACAGCGTCAATCAGCCCGTACTCCACGGCCTCTTCCGCCGACATAAAAAAGTCTCTATCTGTATCTTCCATGACGTCTGCAAGCGGTTTGTTCGTGAATTCGGCAAGGTAGCCATTGAGAGTGGACTTGTGATGCATGATTTCGTTCGCTTGAATCTCAATATCTGCTGCTTGACCTTGTGCACCGCCTAGAGGCTGGTGGATCATGATTCGGCTATTCGGTAGACTGAATCGTTTGCCTTTTTGACCCGATGCAAGTAAAAAGGCTCCCATCGAAGCAGCCAATCCGACGCAGACAGTTGACACATCAGGACGAATGTGTCGCATGGTGTCGAACACAGCCATTCCTGCTGTAACAGAACCGCCTGGGGAGTTCACATAAAGTGTAATGTCTTTCTCAGGATCGTTCGCATCCAGCCACAAAAGTTGTGCAACAATAAGGTTGCAGCCGTCATCATCCACAGCTCCTCCCAGTCGAATGATGCGCTGATTCATCAACTGGCTGGCTACATTTTGGAATCTTTCCACGACTAGCGGCGAAGGGCCTTTCCCTTGCTGCGCTTGAATGATGGCACTAAGTAAAATTAGCACACATTTGGTCTGTTCAGTATAAGCCTGCTTACCTGGAATCGTATACATACGACGGGCCGTTGCGTGTGGCGTCAGCGTGCATACTGCGTGTCGATCTGCGAGCGGACGAAACTTGGGTCAGGCAACTGTAAGCATAGAGAACAAATTCGAGGATTGTCCTTTTATCCTATTCAGTGTTTACATTAGATCCCGGATCGTCTTACCTGCTTTGTGTGCGATCGCAACTCTTCCTCTCGGTAGGTTTAACTCGCCGGGACGAAATGGACGACTTCGCCGCGCTCAAGCGCTGAAGCCCGCTCATCGTAAGATCGCCAATCGTGGAATCGCACTACCGGAGAAATAATTTGGATCGAGATTCGTCGCAACGGACGACTCCGTTTGGTCTCGGGCTGCTGCGCTCCGCTATGGCGGGCACTCGTAGTCCGGCGCACGTCAAAATAAAAAGAAACCACCTTGCGATGCCGTGCAATGAAACTGTGAAATGAGCGATAATGTACATGTACTGAACCCAATCTCGTATTGTAGTGATGCTAACGCCTATGCATACACTACATGACCTGGACCTACATATAGACTTAGCGCGTATGAATATCAGTATGTATTACTTTCCACGTCCCTAATATGTGCGCGCCGTCGAAGTGCTAATAACTCGCGACGACGCCACAACGCGCGCGTGGCGATCGAGAAGTGTTAACACCCCATACATTAGGGCGTGGAAAGTAATACATACGGATAAGCATCAGACAAGCACGCACGGCACCCATCGCGACGTATAAACCCGAGGTTTCTCACAAATGACTCCTTCTGGGGTAACCTATGTGAGTTTCCCGTATTCTAAGGCTAGTTAGTCAAAGTGGTTTTTCATTCTGTGTTTGCTTTCGTTGTTGGCCTCCAATATCATAGCATTGTATAGCACCATGATCAAACCACTCTACATCAGATAAAAAGCTGCGCACACCTGTTGGGACGGCTGGGACGACTGGGACGGCCGGGGAGGAGTCCGCCGAGATACCACTTTGCAACTAGCAAATCGTCACGTTCCGAGAACGGTCCCGGCGCGAACAAGAATAAAAGCTTTGAATATGTCTGGTAAAGGTGCAAAGGGTTTGTCCGGCAAAGGGCTTTCCGGGAAGGGTGCCAAGGGCACGATGTCGTCCAAGAAGGGAGACAAGCGTAAGCCAACTTCGCGCTCCGTGAAGGCTGGTCTTCAATTTCCCGTTGGGCGCATCCATCGTTTTTTGAAGGTAAATAATTCAGAAATCGATCCTATGCGTCGAGTACCGCGTTGGCGCCGAGCGGAGTAGTGACTGGAGAGTGTCTCCTTGACTTGACCGTTTAAAATTTGAAAATCGCGGAGACTTTTCTTACTGTCGTTGAGCGCTTGCGTGTACGTATCCATTCATCCTGACGATTTTACGCCATAAACAGAACCGTGCCGCTTCCGGTGGGCGTGTGGGTGCCACTGCGGCTGTGTATTCGGCCGCCATTCTCGGTGAGTTATTGGCCAGCAGGCTAGAGCAACAAAACTGACTTTACTTAACAGAATATCTTACTGCTGAGGTTCTTGAGCTCGCTGGCAATGCGTCCAAAGACCTGAAGGTATTTAAAATTGTTAGCATCTTGCGACACTGTACTCACACTACTTAAAGGTGAAACGTATCACTCCTCGACACTTGCAACTTGCCATTCGCGGTGACGAAGAGTTGGACATGCTCATTAAGGCTACCATCGCCGGTGGTGGTGTCATTCCGCACATCCACAAGTCCCTCATGAACAAGTCGTCGAAAAAGGGTGAATAAGCACGAAATATGAGAGACACACTATACGACTACAACAACAACACACCATAGAGCTCTATGGGAGAAGTGTGCACTTGTACTTTTTGTAGGGCGGAGGCTTGGCACTGTACACGGTGCCATCGATTCCTGTAATGAAATAACAGTCGAAAACGAACATAACATAACATATTATAACATAACATGTGTGCGTAACGATTACATCTTTCAACTCACAATTTTTTACACCACGAGGAACTTCGAAAGAAAAATGTCACGGTGACGGTTTTCCTCAAGCACGCCCACGGCCAGAGAATCGACCACCTCGACCTCTACCACGGCCGCCGGCGCCGCCACGACCTGCAGTGCGGGCACCTCTACCACCTCGGCCAGCTCCACGTGCAGTTCCACGACCGGTATTGCCCCTGCACGAGCTGAAAATATGCATAACATTTTCCGTCAAAGCAACTTACCTCTGCATCGCAGGTTGCGTGAATCTTTCAATTGGTAGAAGCTTATCTGGACTGATGTAAAATTTGTCACCTAAGATTAAATTCGACTCAATATACACTGTCAAAGATTATTTAAAATCACTCGTACCTTTCTTGTAAGAAGACGCTTTCACGCCATCCGAAAGTTTAACCGTGAATTTCTGTTTACAAATTGAGAAGTTACAGGCGCAGACATTGTTCACACCCACCACTTCGTTAATTGTACCGAAAATTTCCTCAACTCGTCCAATGAGAGCCTTACTTTCGAGAAAAATCGGACCATTGAAATACGGAATCTGTGTTTGTCAACATTTGTCAGGATTTGTACCGGACTACGCGCTTGATGGTACCTTTTTGTTTGTCAAACTCAGAACTAGCTCTCCTTCGCATTCATGCATTAATTCGCCGATTTCTACGATCACAGTTGAGGTTTCAACGATGTCGCTTACACAAAAAGTTGTACCTTCAACGGTGTCGGGAGTTGTATCGGCGATAAAACCACGGCCTCGCCCGCTACTTCCGCGACCGAAACCTCGACTAGCTGATCTGTTTCCCGCACTTCGCCCTCGTCCAGCAGGTGCTCGCATTATTCGTTTGAATAACTCCAATGTTCGTGGTTGTGTCGTCACGCACCGCAAAAGCCAGCCGCCGCACCGTCTGCTCGGAAAGACCATTCCCGCTTCGGAAACTAAATAAAACACAGTGAGGGATCTCATACTATACCAGTAATATTTCTATATGTACAATACATGGCCCTTTATCGAAATAGAGGATAATTCGACTCTTATATGATCCGATGGATACATTTTGCAACAGTCTTGTTTCCGCGGGCTCGACGTCGACGTCCGTGGACGCCGCGCGCCGCAGTGAAGTGTGTAAACCGAATCGCAGAAGCGTGATATGCTATGTGCGACGAGTGAACATACATCAACTAAAGTAGGGTTTGACTTATCGATAATCGAGGCCGCGTTGTCGAATATTTTCAGTTGTTATTCGTCCTTTTCAACGCTCGGAGCAGCCAAGATTCTGACTCGGAAAAATGGTGCGACGTCTACCTTTTCCTGAAAAAATTGTATGAGCTCGGTGTATAGATATGCATCGGCCCGGTTTGTGTGCCGGCCACAGCAATATTCGGCATGAGTCTGCTTGCGGTTCGACGTCAAGTCGAGAACTTTTCGTGCATCCTTCGGAGACTGTTTGAGTATTACTGGACTAAAATCCGAAGTGAAAGAAACTAAGGAACTAATTGGCTTAGATGCGCGATTGACAACGCAACACACGAGCACATTTGATTGATTCAAAGTTGACCGGAGCGGAGGTCCACCACTATGCAGGATACATTATCTTGTGTACGGCTCTTGATAGCTCTCTCCACTAGTGCACTCGCCACGTCGTGCATCTTACAAGTGCTGTCTCTTTTCATCATGGAACGAACGAAGGTTATAGCCTGTGCACTGTTCATGACGTCCCAAAGACCATCAGTGGCGATGACCAAGAAATCGTCCTCCTCTGAACGTTCATAGACGCGAACATCTGGTAGAGCAACGACTGGTGGTCTCTCAAGAGTGCCTATCCCAGATGCACCGGTTGACTTGAATTCCTGCAGTAGCTCTACCCTACCTCCCTTGAATTCATAGTCACCAAATGCCCTACTGACCGCTAAGATCCCGCAAACGCGCATCTGTGAGACCCATCCACCACTTTCAATTATACGCGATATCTCAGCACGACCTGCTTTCGAGGACCCAACTGGTCGGTGATCGTTGCTCATATCAACTGTTCTTCCATTTCGACCTAAAACGGCCCTACTGTCGCCAACATTCGCAGTGATGATGTAATTTTCGCTCACAAAACAGACTGTCGCAGTGCTGCCGCTCCAACACTCTGGGTCACCAAGAGAGCCGAGGTGGTCAAGTAGAGCAGAATCTGCCCTTTCGAACGCGCTGGCAAGGGGATTTTGTTCATCTACCCCATAATCCTTCAACGCATCATCTTTAACAATCTGATCACACATTTTTATCCCTGCTTCGTCAATGAAATCTAAGAGGTTGCTTTTTAAATATGTAGAACTTGCGGCGCCACCGTGTCCATCAAAAATTCCAAAGTAAAGAAGCTTCCCATTAAGGTTGCGCATACACCAGGAATCCTCCATCTCGTCACGTGGGCCCTCAGAGTCATGACCTCCCCAATCGGTAGCTGCGAGTTTGTTCCTTCCAATCTTTTTCACGCTACTTTTGCCTTCCTTTGTACTTGAGTCTTTTCCTTGCTTACTTATGTACTGCAGGAGAGGCACTGCGGCGCAAACACAAAAGGTAGAAAGCAACCATGAAACGTCGGCACCATCTTCAATAGTGTTCAAAGACATCAGCGCGATATTCATGCGTTTTCGAGCTAGCCTTTCACTTCGGAACCGTCGTTGTCTGCGGGGAGTGGAAGGACGAAACACGCTACGAGCTGAGGCGCTTCCACTGGTTAGCACGGGGATTGGCATCAAAGTAGGAAAGTGTGTCAGATACCGCGGCGATATATTACACGAGTTTGGAGCTCAAGCCAATGGGATGCGACAGTGCACTGTTGAAATCGCTGCCAAGGGTTTTGTTGCGTTTCACACCATCAGACCATTTCGAAGGGAATTTGGATATCGTTTTACCGGATTATATACGTACGTACACGTACACAGACAAATGAATATACAAAATTGGTACAGTACTACTGGTATATTCATTATATGAAAACGCAGAGAAGAACAGTTTGCTGGACAACTTCCGGTCCGTTCCGTCACTAACTGCTTCTCGAGATAGGGCAACATCGCCTGTCGCTAAACTTGCCCTCATGACCGCGGGAGACACACGCTTCTTTCAATCTCAACGAAAAGGTAGATGCCCTGTCATAAAAGAAGCCGAAAGCTGACTTCTTTCTTTTCTAGGCGAAATTGCTGAATGGCGCGACGAACTACGACGTACTGATTTGCTGGTACAAAAACAAGCTGTAAAGAAAGGTAATTTAGTCTGAACGGCCATTTGCTAATAAACGATGGTGATATTCTATCGCAGTCATAGCGGCGATGACCGTCGGCAAGGACGTGTCCTCCCTCTTCCCTGATATGGTTCAGTGCATGCAAACTCCAAATCTCGAGTTGAAGAAACTCATATATCTTTACTTGATCAATTATGCGAAATCAAAACCAGAACTCACAATTTTAGCTGTGAATACATTCATCAAGGTGAGCTGACGCTCGTAGAAAGTTTATTTTGACTAAACTGCTTCAGGACGCCCAAGATGCCAATCCGCTCGTCCGTGCCCTTGCAGTTCGGACAATGGGATGTATACGTGTCCATCGGATAGCAGAGTACCTGTGCGATCCGCTGCAACTAGCGTTGACGGTAACTCTAACGAGAAATAAAGTAAAAATTATCTCAACCTTCCACTTCAGGATGGAGACCCATACGTGAGGAAGACCGCAGTGCTTTGTGTGGCAAAGCTCTTTGAAATCGACCCAGAATTAGTTGAAAGTCGGTAAGTTCACGAATATTTAATAGTCTTTCTAGTCTCATACTTTGCTTCAGCGGTTTCATTGATACGTTGAAGGAACTGCTGTACAGTGAAACCAATCCCACTGTTCTGTCCAACGCCATTGCCGCTATGTCTGAAATATCTAGTTCAGAGCGATCTTTCTACGTCGACGCGAAGCTCGCAGATAGATTGAGTACTTTGCTTACGGAGTGTACAGAGTGCGTTCGTTACACTGATCATACGTTTCTACTAATTATCGAGTAGATGGGGTCAAGTTTACATACTAGATGCGCTTGCAGCGTTTTCAACGTTCAATTCTCACGAAGCATCCGCCATAGTAAAGCGCGTGAGCGCTCACCTACAGCACTCAAACGGCGCTGTCGTTTTAGCGAGTATCAAAGTGTTGACAAATCACTTACAGGTACGGGACTGGGAGCTTTCTAATTTCTTGCTTCTGACCATGTAGCAACAGTCGATACCTGATACTTCGCAACGCACGATCAAGATGCAAATAGCATCATCACTCGTGACTCTCTTGGGGAGCGAAATGGAAGTTCAGTACATCACACTACGATGTGTGCATTCGCTGCTCCGATCCTATAAGGAAGAGTTACAAAGACACTTGCAGGTAAGACCCCCCCAAATCGTTTTGTTGAATTTTGTAAATTTTGTCTTTGTAGGCTTTCTTTTGCAGATATAACGATCCGTTCTGCATAAAGCATACGAAATTAAAAATTCTACTCGAACTCGTTTCAGACGACACAGTCAGTCAAGTGCTGAATGAGCTGAAGGAGTACTCTTCCGAGGTAGACTTGGATTTTGTGCGACACGCCATTCGTGCTATTGGGGTATGCGCAATCAAGTTTGAAAATGCCAAAGAGGAATCAGTTGCGCTACTTCTTGATTTAATTGATAGCAAGATCAATTATGTCGTCCAAGAAGCTATAATTGTCACGAAGGATATCATCAGGACCTACCCCAATCAGTTTGAGTACACTATACCGACCTTATGTTCTGCTCTTTCCTCGTTGGATCAGCCAGAAGCAAAGGCAGCGTTGATATGGGTAGTGGGAGAGTATGCTGCGAGAATCGAAAATACGACTGCACTTATAGAAAACTTTTGCGAAACCTACATGGATGAGCCAGATTCGGTTCAGCTACAGCTGCTCACATCTGCGGTAAAAGCTTTTTTGCAACACAAAGTTGCCAGCACTCAAGGAGTTGTTCAACGAGTTTTGCAGAAAGCTTCTACATCAGAGAATCCTGATGTACGTGACAGAGCTTTCATTTATTGGAGATTACTTAGTAGTGATTCGGCGTACGTTAGCGATGTTGTGTTATAGTTTCAAACCCAGAAGCAACCAGCGTGAGAGAACTTTTTTTGCCCGAAGACAGTACCTCATACCGGTGCGACATAAAAGACAACACAACCGTCAGAAATGTCAAACGTACAAGGTACATATTCGATGACGTTCGCTGCCACTTCACGAAGCGCGCCTCGCGAAAGCGAGGAAAGCGGGAGACCTCTTACTCGAGTATGCCTCGAGCTCAGTCGGTGACATAGCTCAGTTGGGAGAGCGTTAGACTGAAGATCTAAAGGTCCCGCGTTCGATCCGCGGTGTCGCCATTCCTTTTTCAAGCTCCATTGTTTTTCTACCTTTTAAACGGCGCAAGGCTATTCCAGGCTCCCCCAACCGAGTACAATTTTGCGTACTTAAGAACACCGAGAGCTATCACAAAACATATGCTATGAAAGCGACATAAAAAAGCACAGACAGTGGTCGAGGCGACTAGCACCTTTTCACAGCATCTGCCGGCGTCAACATTCCACGAACAACAGCTGCAAGCGTTTCGTCTGCGGCTACTCACACTCTCGATGTTACGTACGACGTGTATGCTTCGGCACAGGGTGCGGCATGTTTGCAAGTCAAAAAGAGGAGTCCGCGCTGACAAGAGCGTTCAGAAAAGGTTTGTGCGCAAGCTTAAGACAAAAGTTTGTCCAAACCGCTCAAAATCAGCAAGGCCTTATTCGCATGTTTCGAACGCATCCAGTTATGTAGCAGTAACAGATGGTGACCCTTTGCCGACTTACAGCTTGAAGAAGACGATTGCTACCTTAGTGTCCCAAGGCGTCGCCATTATAAACCCTGTGTTTCACGGAGATGTAAGTGTAAGTGAGACAACAAAAACTTCTTTTGGCGATTACCAATATAGTGGTTCAATGCAGTTATTTTCAGAGCTTTCGACCATGGCAACAGATTATGGAAGTCCACGTGAATTGGCCGTTGCAATTTCGAATTCACTTGATGCCACCGAAGTTTTTCACAAAGTGGAAGTCGCTGGGCCAGGATTCATAAACATCTTCCTTTCCGACAAGTATATCTCACTTAAGGCATCACAAATGTTCAGACAACTGAATCAAGAAGTACCGAAGAATAACAAAAAAGTGATTGTTGATTTTTCTTCACCTAATATAGCGAAGGAAATGCACGTTGGGCATCTGCGTAGTACAATAATTGGAGATTCGTTGTGTCAGGCTCTGGAACATCGTGGCTTCACTGTATCCCGACTCAACCATGTAGGTGATTGGGGAACACAGTTTGGTATGCTGATTGCGTATATGCGCGAGCACGGTGATGAAGGCACAGTTGGCTTATCCGACCTTCAGTCGTTTTACAAGCAAGCGAAAGTTAAGTTCGACGAAGACGAGTATTTCAAACGACGGGCTCAGGTAGCGGTGACAGAGCTTCAGGCTTATGAACCAGAAACTTATAGAGTTTGGGAGCAGATATGTGAAGCTAGTAGAAATGAGTTCGAAGCGATTTATGAGGAACTTAACGTTGAGATAGAAGAACGTGGTGAAAGTTTTTATAATTCTTTCATTCCGAAAGTTCTCGAAGAGCTTATTGAGAAAGATATCGCAGTTATGAATGATGGTGCATTGTGTATATTTAGTGATGATTCAGATGTACCACTGATCTGCCGAAAGAGCGACGGCGGATTTAATTATGCGTCGACAGATCTTGCTGCACTATATCATAGAACACAGGTTGAGGATGCCGACTGGATAATATATGTAACAGACATAAGTCAAAGGCGACACTTTGACGCTGTCTTTAGCGCAGGTAGACGTATTGGATGGCTCAATTCCAAGAAGGATGTTGCCGTTGACCACGTAGGATTCGGTCTTGTGACCGGAGAGGATGGCAAACGGCTTCGCACACGGTCAGGAGAAACCGTCAAACTCAAAGATCTTTTGGTAGAAGCGAAAGAGCGCTGTTTGCAGCAATTTCAAACTCGAGGCACAGACTTAGATATGGAGACACTTCGGACCTCTGCGCATGATCTAGGTACAAGTGCAGTAAAGTATGCTGATCTTCGCAACAATATAAGTACTAATTATGCATTTTCTTTTGCAAGGATGTTGGATTTGAAAGGGAACACGGCCGTCTATTTGCAATACTCTTTCGTGAGAGTGAATTCTATTCTCGAGCGAGCCAACCGCTCAAACGAATCTTCCGCGAACTGCGTGGATCCAACATGCTCAACGCCTCAAGAACGTGCACTACTTCTTCACCTCTTGAAATTTGATGATGCTGTTGACTCTATGCTTACGGAACTGATGCCGTCGAAAATTTGTGAATTTACGTACACTTTATGTGTTCTCTTTAATAATTTCTACACGGAATGCAAAATATTTGGCGTGATCGAAGAAGAATCCCGGCTGACAACATGCTTGCTCACGTTAACTGTGATGAAAAAGTGTTTCAAAATCATAGGGATGCGACCACTTAGAAGAATATAATTATGAAATCAAGTTCACTCGTTTCAAAGAGACAAACAAAAGAGATGTTGATGCTGGGCTAAACTAATTTAGTACAGGAGGCATCAGCGGATGAGCGTATTAGATTCTGTTGAATTTTTGAACGCTCTTCGCAAGAAAAGAATTTGAGAACTTTCTCCATCTTCTTCGTGTCTTTTGATGAAAACAAAGCAGCCAGATCTTCGATACTCCATATATTTGCCAAGGCAAACGGAGTTAGATGCTTCGTAGTGCTCGGTAACTCACGTGCAGTCATCCAGTCAGCTATTCTCGTCATTTGTTCGTGCGGATTTCTTTGCTCTGCTGTGCGCTTAGGTTCTTGTGTAACACGTATTTTATTAATTCGTAGGAAAGCCTCGGCATATGGCGCCCAAAAAATGCGAGCATGTATGTCCAAATTTAATGATGACAGAATCCCTCGCAGCAAAGCAACGACTCGAACTAACATAAAAGTTTCTTGAGGGATTCGTGACAACTTCATTTGGCGAATTTCGAGTGGAAGTTCGTCATCGAAAGGGTTCATTCTTGCCTCTGGTAGGTCCATACGGGTATCGAACAGAATGTAAGCAACAGTAGACTTCAGATGGCGGTGAGCGTTGTCGACCTTGATCCCTAATTCTGTCAATAATTCACCGGCATATGGAGAATCTCTAGCGAGAGCGACGACGAGTTGTGCGAGCGCTATTCGCGTTGATGAACTCAGTACTTTTACCTGACCAAAGTCTAGTAGCGTTAGCGAACCATCGCGACCGATGAGTATATTACCAGGATGTGGATCACTTTGAAATATACCAAGCTCAAAGATTTGATATGCATAAACTTCAAGAAGAGAGTGCGCAAAGGCTGTTAGTGTTGTTTTGCCTAGTTCGATGCGCGATTCCTGCGAAAGAAAGTTTGATAAGCTGCAACCCTCCATGAAAGTCATCGCGATAATATCATTGGAGCTAGCGGTTGGCAATGAAGATGGTACATTTATACACTCAAACTTAGATCGGATAGATGTCCCCAGTAAATCCATCATAGTCCGCTCCCTGTGAAAGTCAAACTCTTTCGGTATCTGCATGAGTGGGTTAGGAACAATCAAAGCGTGCTCTTCAAGGACTCATACCTCATTTTGATACTCCAACAGAACGCTGATGTGATCAAACGGCAAACGTATATTTAATGAGTCCAGAATTTTCGAAACTAAAAGCATATTTGACATATCAAGTTTCATCAAGTTTTCACTGCCAGGGCGTTTGATTTTCAGTACGATATCTCCCTCTACCCCGACCATCGTGCCACGGTGAACTTGCGCGATTGTTGCGCTAGCAATAGGTGAATAGTCTACGTTTGACAATTGCTTGCGGATGCTGCTCGACATATTGCTATCAATGATCCTCCGAACTTCTGTTGGTGACACGGGCTCACAACTTTCAAAAACAAAAGCTAGTTTTCTGATGTACTGTTTAGGCAAGAAATCCTGCTTAGTAGCGAATACTTGCGCCACCTAGGAGACATTAACTTCGATTTCATTCGAACTTTGTCTGACGAACCTTCAAGTAAAACCCTGAAAGCTTTTGAAGCATATCTGCGCACTTCTCGGCGCCCCAGTGGTGTCGCATATCCCACAACAGCTGCAATATGTGTCAGTCTCAAATCCAAATCCAAATTGATGTCGACATGCCTCAGCCGGCTGCGAACTTTTCTTCAGCGGAATTGTGCTTGTGATAACGGACGTCAAGTATAATCAATATCGAAGAAAACACCCTCACATGTATTTAGTCTTCAGGTATCCAAAAACGATCGGTAGGAAGTGCTCGTAAAAAGCCAGCAAACGTCCAATGCCCGGAAAGAAATTTGGGATAAATACCGCCGCAATCTATACGACACTTCAAGTTCGCCAAAATCGAAGTTGACTCGAATCGTACCTGGTTATACAAACACGGTCCGAAGTATTTTTGTGGAAGAAACGCCTGCAAACGTTGAACCTTTACGTCCAAGATGACCCTCTGCACGCAAATATTTGTTTACTGCATTTGGCTATTCGACGACTGGTAGCTCACCATGTACAGGAAAGTCCGGAAAGTCTTGTAGGGCGCTGCGTGATTCGTTCACGATTCGTTCAAACACTTGACCACGCAACAGTACCTGGTTGAAAGCAACGTCCAATCGTGCACACAAGGAAGCGAGCGAAGCCTGCCAACATGTCCGTGGTCGCGTAAACATAAAATTAATCACTGACTTTCTCGCTAGGGTCAGTTAAGGTCGTAAGTAGTTCGCCCTCGACGCTCCGATGTGCGCTGTCGGTCGCTGTCGGTCAACAGGAAGCGGCTTCAACGATTTACACAAAAGCGTCATCACACGGATTCATATGAATAGGAATATGGTATGATATTCAATGTTTTGATTATGAATCCGTTCTCGAAAAAAAAGGAAACAGCTCTTTGTCCCCCAAGGTTTGAGTCGTAAACCGTTGATGAATATTCACATATTTACTGCACCATCCGGGAGTCGAACCCGGGTCTCGAGCTTGGAAGGCTCATATCCTAACCGTTGGACTAATGGTGCACACGTTCCACAGCGTGCACGAGGGCTTAATAAACTACGCGTATACTTTAGAGTGCGTCTTGAGCCAGCGCGCTTCAGAGCGTCTTCGGCCATTGATTGCGAGGATTTCGCGTTGAAAATCTACAAAATCTACTGAAGAACATTGACACTGACCTTGAGGATCTTCTCTTTGCGTTTAACGGTATTTAAACTGCCGGCGACCCAACGTCGCGCGGCGGCCTGGAATACGTTAACATATTTTCGCGACTTCATCCTCCACCGCATCCGGCGCCGCGGTGGAACTGCGTGTCCATAGCGAATCAGTGCGGCATCATCAACGGTGACGATCGCCCCCCGTCCCTCGTCTTCGCCGCGAAAGTCGCGCCAGTAGCGACGCGCAGCGACTAGTGATGTCGCGTCGTTGGCGCGATCCGTGTCGCGCGGTTTGCGTACCGTCGTATGGGTAAACATCATACTTGTATAAAATTTCGTTCTACAGCCGAAATCCTTCCACTACGCACTATATACTGGTACCAGTGTTCCACGGAGGCCATTTAGTTCTACCAAAATCGGGTTTTCTCTTACCAAATCCTCTGGCTGCCCCACACACACCCTCTCGCACACGGCGCGCTCCGCTTGAAATATTTTAACGTTTTAACCATGCATCAAGTTCGCCACGGGATTGAAGACGCCGGTCCTTTGCGTGGTATCGATAGGCGACTGCTTGCGTGCGTTCACAAAAAAATACGGGCTCTACTCCCTATACAGGTTTCGAGCTGGCGAAGCCTTCAATCAGGTCCGGCGGAGAGGGACTTTCAAATAATAGCCAGCACTGGTAAAGGGAAAACCCTATCATACGCTCTACCGACTTTGAACACGCTCGCAAAATTTGCGAACAAGGAGAGGAAAGTTCTGGTACTTGTGCCAAGCACTGAACTTGCCAAGCAGGTTGCAACCGAATTTCACCCGTTCGCTGAAGCTATCTTTGCAAAGGTTGCAACTTATAATACTGCGCTTCAACGCAAAAGAAGAACGACCGCGATTCTATCGCGTAAGCGGCGCGCACAACTCGTGACAGAAAGAGCTGAAGTGAAGCTTCGAGGCCGTCATGTGCAGTGCGACATTTTGATTGTCACACCTAGTCAAGTACAGAATCTCTCGAGAGTGCTTTCTCATACTATCTTGAACACATGCATAATAGATGAAGCAGATAAACTGACTCGTCAACTTCATCAAGGTTGGTTGGCTCACGTGAACTCTATCGCCGCTTCGATGAAGCAAACATTGCGCACACACGTGGGTGAGCGTCGGTTTAAAGTGAAGCGTACCATTCTGGTTTCTGCGACTCTTCAAAGCGATGGTAGCGACGCATATCGAGTGAATACACACGCCATGAAGAATGTGTTTGAGTCGCATTTCTGTGATTTGCACCTTCCACTAGGACTGAGGGAGTTATGTGTTCTCACAGCCCCGAAGCAAAAAGTCGGCACGTTACGGAAAATTCTTAAGCTATTTGAAGGAGAGTCGATAATAGTAATTACATCTTCAGTCATAACTTGTTCCTACGTTTGGGAACAGATGAAGAAGCTAAACCGAGCCACAAGACTAGTCAAATACAGCGGTTGCATGTCAAAAATGGAGCAGAAGAGTTCGCTTGAGGCTTTCCGAAGCGGCAATTCCAGAGTAATGATAGCATCAGATGCCGCTGCACGTGGCTTGGATATACCTAGTGTAGGGCTAGTTGTCTTATACGACGCACCTCTTCATGTTGAAACATATATCCACCGTGTCGGGCGGACAGCACGCGCAGGAGCTACGGGCATAGCGATTACTTTCTGCTGCAACTCAGAAAGACAGCAATTCGAGTCACTTTCATCGTCTATACGACGTCATACAGCAGTCGCATACCACGATGCACAAGATTTTCTCGATGAAGCGATATCTGAAGAGCTACGAACGGCGGAAAGTGACCCAACAAAGACACGATAGATATTCCGATTTCAAATCATTGAAACCTTCATTTGTATATTCATCGCAGCAAGTTCTGCGGCTAAATATTTGAAAACATATGGTAAAGCAACCACCTCAATTGAAGAGCTTGTCTCGCAAACTTGGCACCTTGCAATACTCGAAGCAGCTTTTAAGGAGCCCGTTGCTGCTCTCGGCACCGTAGAGATGATGTTACCGCATGTCGTGCAAACACTAGATAAGTGCGTGTCCGATGATAAATGCAGTCGATCGCGAAGTAGATACGCAGCGCCATGTGCAAGAAGAGAATCTCTCTCCATCTCCCCGAAACGCACACCACCGCCAGCTTTGCGACCTTTGATTGGCTGCTTCGTTAGAGGGTTGACTGGCCCAGTTGATCTCACTTGGAATTTATCGCTTACCATATGTCGCAAACGTTGATAGTACACTAAACCAATGTAGATATCGACTTCGAATGGCTCTCCCGTAACTCCATTGATCATAGTTTCCGAACCGGTGTAGTTGTATCCAAGATTTCGAAGCGTTTCACCTTGTGTATCTAATGGGCTCACCTTTTCTGCTTTGAATGCAGACGCATCGACAAAATCACCAGTTAAAGCGCCACTTTTAGAAGCTAAACTTTCGACTAACATGCCGATAGTCATTCTCGATGGAAATGCATGTGGATTTATCAGAATATCCGGTCTAACACCAGATCGTTCGATGAAAGGTAAGCCTTCGTCTGGCCACAAAAAGCTTAATACGCCCTTCTGCCCATGCCTACTGCTGAACTTATCACCAATAACTGGATTTCGATTGTATCGCAAAGTGATACTGATCTCATCGCCTTGAAGACTGCTCTTTGACTCACGGCAAACTCGCTTGATCTTATCCACACATGCTTCGTCAGCACCCTTCAGCTTAACATGGCGATAATGACTTGATGCTTCATCAAAAGTCTCGTATATTGTTGACGCCGTCACAAGTCTTTGTCCCACATAAGGTAGTCCATCCTCATCTAAAGATGTAAGAGCTTGCCGCATTTGTGAGTCATTTCTCTGAAAGCGTTCATTTGATCGCAGCTGAATGACATTGGTCTTGTACAATGTTGAATGCGCAAAACCACGTTCAACAGCAGATTTGTTGACGATCATCGCATCTTCCATATCGTATCCTGTATGCGATAGGACGGCTACGACCGCGTTTGTACCCAGTGGGTAACTGTCTATACAATATTTGTCATACGTCATGGTCAGTGCAATAGGACGTTGTGGTATATGTAACCGATACAACTTTGTATCAGATCTACTCGCGAAAGTATGTAACGGCATCCCCATTGTCTGCTTCGCCATTTGGCATTGGTACATGTTTCGTGGACTTTGATTGAAGTCCGACCACGGCGTCAAACTTGCAACAATACTCAACACTTGACCTGGAGAAATTTCGCTATGTGACTTTGGTTCATTGTTTGTGGTAACTTCGGGTGAAAGCGCTATATTCAAACTGTTTTGCTCCATTGTGCCAATGAGTTCGACTGTCCCTGTGATTTCATTTCGCACAGGTCGAAGTAGACGTGAACTGCCCGAGAATATCACCAAACATGGATAGGCACCGGAAATTTCGGAGTCTGGCAAGACAGCTATTTCCAACTCTTCGGTGATAATCGATTCGGAAGAAACTTTCTGGTGCCGCAATGTCGACGCAACCGCCCAGACGTCGTTTACTGGTATGTATCCTAAGACGAGACCATCAACTAACACAGGGCACATTTTTATGTCTTTGATGCCCTCAGGAGTAAGTAGCCGGCAGTATCGAGATATAGTTTCTACAACGGCGTCAAAGACCTCATCAGAACGCCTTTTGTAAGCGTTTGAACCTATCGCAACCTGGCATGATGCACTCATGTGAGTCAATAAACCGCACGGTGAACCATCCGGTGTGTGTACTGGACACATGAATCCCCACGACTCAGGTAATAGCTTTCTCACTGTGGTTGTTCGAAGTTCTGCAAAATATGCACCGCGATGGATCGATCGGAAATGGGATATATACCGCAAGTAGTTGAGCTTTTCAGCTACAATTGTGAAACCACTTGTCTGACTCAGGCCTAAACCTGTCTTGCTTACCAAATTGCCCGTTGCAAGAAAGTATTCAAGTTGACGACCTACATCTATACGTTTTATAGCTGCCATCACGAGCGTATTCAATTTATCATCTGATAAGTCAGCGATGTTGACCCGATCAATCCGTTCGAGTTCCGATTTGACACGCAGTAAAGCTTCATTGAGCTTTTCATGCAATATGTTCTGCAAAAGAAACCCTGGGAGTAAAATTTCCTGGTGAACAAGAGAATCAGGATTGTCCTCCCTGCAGTTTCCAGATACCAGCGACAATAGCTTGTTCAGCATGAAAATGAGTAGATCTGATTTTGCTCCGTTCGTTCGTAAGTGAACGAATATACAACTGTGCATAATGCGCTCTCCTACTTCAAGTATGCTAGAAGCACGTCCTGGGAAAACTGCTTTGAACATGGAGCCTACATACTCTAAAGCATCTGTTCGTGTGCGAATCGTTGCTTGAAATGCCGTCTCAAAAATCTTTTCCAACGTTTCCTGAGCATAACCGAATTCTACTTTTCCACCTACAAGTACACCCTTCAAGACTCTTGATTGGAGCTCGTAGTCAGATAGGTCAGTCAGTGCTCGGAAAACAAGTGCCAACGGAAGAAATATTTCCTGGCGCCCTAATGTCACGCCTACATTCACCGATCCGTCCGAAAGATAATGCAGACGCACAGTACTAGATCGCTCACATTCATCAACGCATCGAATTGCCGTGGCATACTTGGTAAATCTTGAGCCTCTAGTTCTAAACGAGCTACGGACAAGTGCCATCACATAATGTCTTCGTTGCTGTATGAGAAGACGAATCACTCTTTCAATGCCACTCACAATGAAATAACCTCCGAATTCATTCGATTCTTCTCCACGACTGACGAGTTTCTCTGCGCTTGCGTCACGTAGCTCACATAGCCTAGAGCCAACCATCACAGGAATTTGGCACATGTTGAATAGTGTGGTCGAGGTCGGCGGTGAGTCGTTGAGCGACCATGATATTGAAATCGCAAGAGGTGCCGTGTATGTACTACCGCTCTCTCTACATGCCTTAGGCGTCGTCCTCAACATGTGTTTGGTATCACGCACTTCTGGCCTGCCTGCTTGAACGTCGTCAAACCAGCATTTTAAACTATTTGAAGAGTCGATCGTTACGGTCACTGGTTCAATACTTTCAACAATTCTCGTCAAACCGACTCGTATAAATGTGTCGAACGAGTCCACGTGTGCTTTTGAAATGTTTTGTGACGCTTCAGCGCTGTCCCTTTTGGTCATGTTGAAGCACCAACTTAGGCTTTCGCTTTCGTTTGCCCTGAGACCTGATCCTGTTGTTCGCTTTGCCTGACTAGAATGTGACGAATCCCTACTTCGAATCCCTCTTTACGTGATGTGTGCCTCCGGACCGAGCAGCAGCCCGGCGTCTTCCCTGCCCGGCGGCGGCGGTTGCGAAGTCACGATTTAGCGCGGAGCTTACTTTATCATATGATATTTATTATACCCGGATATGACACATATATAGATGACATAATAATGTAACTATGCGAAACCTACCCGTTTACCAGTAAACGTTTAGCAGTCAGAAGTATCTATCGGGATGGGTATCACATATGGGCAAACATTGCAGTCCTATGGAAGCCATTGGTTCTGGTTTTCAGTATCTTGCAATACATTGTGCAGTTGCTGTTTGTGTTCCATCAACATATCAAGACCAACAAAAACGAGTTGCTGCAACTCATGTTTCTCGTGGGTGTGACGTCTCTCCATTTCAAGCAACCTCGCCTACAGTAAAACTAATTTAACGTGCAAAATGGTTATCTTTTCTCGTCTTGCCTTGGTCTTGTTGACGCCCTCGACTTGGAGCGGAGTTGCTTCATTCAACTGAGTCGCCTGTGTAAAACTGAACACCTCTGCCTATAATGATATGATACGCAGGCGAACCTGTTTTTCTAGCTCCCGCAATTTTGCTTTTAGTTCATTCAGCGTGAAATCGACCGTCTCTCTCCCAATCCTGTACGAAGTCTCTGCATTCTCGAGATCGGCTCGGAGCTGTGAACACGTATATACTCTGAAATGCGGTTTCATCATTGTTGAATGGGATCTACTACGTTTCGATTTACCTCTCTTTTAAATTTGATGAGATATTTGTCTTCAGTCTTTCTTGGCTGGTCAACTGTTGGCAAAGCTTCCTGAGGTAATTTCAATCAGTTTCATTTTGTTTTTATAGAGGAAAAACATACCTTAGATTTGCATCCTCCATGTTCTGAACGCGGCATGCTTGTGCATTCGAGATTGCCTTTAACTAAGCGTATTTTTGCATAAGCAAGTAGCCATCATCAACTCAAAATAACGTACATAAAGTCTATCTTGCACAACTGAGCTCGTCTCAACTGCGTCAGATATTGGGAGCTCCAGCCGCAGTGACCAAATCGCGTGTTCAGCTGAAAGCTGAGACAAATTTTGTTTCAGCTTTCCAATTTTAGTCCGAAGTGAAGCTGAGACATTCTCAGTCACAGGGGCTGGACACTGAGAAATATGCGTGTCCTATGGATGTAGTGTGACTTGGACTAGAATGTTTGCACCACAAAAGCGTACCGCTGCCTGACTACTCCACCGTAAAGTTGTACTTTTCTGCGAAAGAATAGAAGTAAGACAATCTAAGCAGAGAAAGTTCGTCGAACTTACTCCCTCATGCATGTGCATGTTTCGATGGACTGAAGCACAGTGCGTGCTGTTCTCCTGTAGCTGCTTCATGTACTGTTCGGCTTTCTGAGCGTGCGTAAGCTTTTCTTGTCTTAGAGCGGCCTAAACACTATTAGATTTTCCATATGATGAGTCAAAGTTGTAATACCAGTCTAGAAAGTATCAAATCGTCATTCCGTTGCGTGATCTTTGACTCAAAAAGGGAGCGCTGTAACTCTAAGTTTGCCTGTCAGAGTTTGGGTCAGGTGAACGTGTTTCTCGTCGCTTCATGACTTACATGCTCAAGTTTGGTTCGATCACGCATCCACATATCATTTTGTTTGTGAACAGTTGCCAACAGATTTTCACATGCCTCCGAACATTTCTGATCTTGCCCGCAGAGGAAGAACTGCACAAATAGAGTTACCGTAAGGTGCAGACACCAAGAAGAACTCAAAGTTACCTTGTAGGACGAAGTAACGCGATGAACAAACGATTCACCTTCAATCGCGTGCTTCTATTTTTATTTTGTCACCTCAGTAACGCGATACACGGTTACTTCGAATTACGTACCTGAGTTCTCCCATTGGCTCCGTAGTCACCAAGTTGAAGAAGCCAGCTGAACGCCAGTGATAGTGTTGGCAGATTTGTCGCTAAGTTCTGAAGCAAACTGCATGTCTTCCCAACTTGAAACGGATAATGCAAGTACCGTAGCAGTATCACCAAATCTTCTTCTGCAATGATCTGATTGCCGCGCTGGATGTCGAGAAGTTTGAACGACTTTTCAACAAACGCCTTGAAATCTTTTGCGTCTAGTTGCCGATTTGTCGGTTTACCAGGCAGATCGACTCCGCTTAGACGTTCTGCGATGGATCGCACACATGACTGTATATATCTCTGATCCGATACCGGACGAGGATCGAGTTTCATTGGGCGCAAACGGTGCGTTGTGACGGGCCCAGTACTTACTGCAACGGTCAATATGAAGTACCGACAATAAAGATTCTTGAAGGTTCTTGTTACGAGATGCAAGGCGCGGTGTGGCTCAGCGACACTTTGGATTTCATTTTTTTTGAGACTAATAAGTGGAGTCATTTGGCTGAAGTAGTTCATTCCACACGTCCGCCTCGGCAACAACAGAGCCGATACTTTTTCTACTTGCTCGGAGTCCGCGAGTAAAAGTGTCCGCAACATACGTGAAGCAAACAGAGGAATTGATGTGCAAACGGCCGCGCACGAACTTTGTTTTTGGGGTTTTGATCGACATCCAGTGAATCATCACATGTTTATCTACAACGGTCTATCGTCGCCGACGATTCGGAGTGGCTTTGCTAACGAAAAGGACAAGTTCATGCCCTCGTGGCATTTGCGCGTGGTACTATGATCGCATCACGCCTGATTAGATTGGTACTGTTCAGCCATTCGCTGTAAGTTGGCCAAATTTTCCGGTCCTTCACGGGTGTTAGCGACCATCGCACTGGTTTTGGGCGGAGAAAACGTACCCAACTGATTCACAATGCCCGGTAGAAAGTCTTCCAAACCTGTTCATTCTGTAAGATGTCCGCTGAAATAATAGTGAGCAACGCTTACGCTTTGTCTCAGGGTGTCCACTGACGACATACGCGTTTGCTGGAGGAGACGCTTGCACTGGGCCAAAAGTTAGACCTTAAACTGAGGGTCCAATGTCATGAAAACCCTACCTTTTGGATTCACGAACTGCGTCACGGTATCCGAGTGGAAAATGTTGACCTCTTGTACACCCGGGATGGCGTTCATGCCCATCTTTTTCAAAACTGTTTGCAATCGCTTGTCATCGTTGCTCACGGACTTATGCATAGCCTTCTTCTTCCTACGCACACGGTGATTTTCGGGGTTCGTCTAACTCTGATGTCGCTTACCGTCTCATAGAACCTTTCCCTCCCATCCGGACCGCTCCGGCTAAACGCTGTAATTTTTCGACATCCATGTCCGGTAGCGGCTACGAGCGGCCAGTTAGCGCGTCGGTCAGTATTCAACCGAGTCGGCAGATGTGAACCGGGCCAGTGCGCGGTCTGAAAGCCTCACATACCTCTTAAACGTGCTGATGATAGGCCGGACAAGATGCGGCAAGCTTAATTTCGCACTCTTGCGCTGGGGAAGTTTGGAAAGTCACAGAGCGCCGCGGTATGTGCCCGCAGCGTTTGTCCTTATCGCCCCCGAAAAAAGAGACGGCCTGAAAAAAGAGCCGCTCTCTTTTTTCACATTTACGGAAATACAGTACAATTGTACATCGTACGTACACTTTTGTTTGATCGTCATCGTATCGTACGACGCGGAAGCGTATCATCAAGTGATGCAGGAAACGCTCAATTCGCGCTTAATTTTCAACTCACGACTGCACTTCTTCGCGAACACGACACACGCGACGTCCCGAGCTAAATGTACACGCGGCTCAAGTACGTAACGAGCGCCGCGCGTCTCGTCCTTCGAAGACAGTACTTAAGTGATGCCGCCGTTTCCGATACGCGGCCGTCCACGAGTCGAGTATCGCTCGCAACGTTGCACGAAAAGTACAAACAAGGCAAACCCATAACTGCCATAACAGCCTACGATTATCCGAGCGCCGTCCACGTACGTAATTGCCTGAATCTGTGAACGTTGAAGTCTTAACCTAATACACATGTTTCAGGTAGACAGAGCGGGTTTCGATATAGTACTTGTGGGTGACTCAGCGTCGATGGTGGTGCATGGGCAAGATACCACGTTGCCGATGACACTTAGTGATATGATTGTACACTGTCAAGCAGTGAAGCGAGGTTCAAAACGATCTTTAGTAGTCGCTGACCTTCCATTTGGATCATACGAAGCTAGCGCCATGCAGGCTCTGCAGTCGGCTGTGAGACTAGTAAAAGAGGGTGGCGTAGATGCCGTTAAACTAGAGGGTGGAAGTAAAACAAAAATTGAAGCTACTAGAGCTATTGTAGAGGCAGGTATTGCCGTGATTGGGCACTTAGGTCTAACTCCTCAATCAGTCGGTGTACTTGGCGGATTTAAACCACAGGGAAAAACGGCCGCGTCGGCAATAGAGATCTTCAAGTCGGCGCTGAAGTTGCAAGGAGCAGGTTGTGCAGCTATTGTCCTAGAATGTGTGCCAAAACCGCTTGCGGATGCCATTACAGCAACCTTAGATATACCAACGATCGGAATCGGTGCTGGAAATGGTACGAGTGGGCAGGTTATAGTTTTCCACGATCTCCTAGGTTTCCTACAGCATCCACACCACGCAAAAGTTTCTCCTAAATTTTGCAAGCAATACGCCAATGTAGGTGAAACTATTCAGCGAGCTCTAGGTCAGTATATCATCGATGTGTCGACGAAAGACTTTCCAGACGATCAATTTACGCCGTACGAGTTTGATAAAGGAGAGTTCGCCGAGTTTACAAAAAGACTTGCCCAAACAGGTCTGGCAGACACGCGTTAGTAACATTCCACACTTCAGTTCGAATATATTTACAAGTTTCTATCCACACGCACGACCGAGATATAAATGTTGCTTTTTCGAGGCTTGAAAATGCTGCCTCGAAAATGCTGCTCTTGCACTGATTATGTATTCTATTACCTTTCCTCAAAAAGTGACTCGATGTCCTACTGTTCATTCAGTTCTGCAATCTCAGCACCCGTGAAACGCTTGACTGCAATGGAGTTGTTGTTCTCTGTAATTTGTAGTAGCTCCACTGAGTCCCTGGAAAGAGTAGTCACATCCATGATCTTTCTTAGCGCTGTCAGTGCAAGCTTCTTAGCTTCATGTAACGACAGTTCTGGACTATAATCGGACTTTAAAATGGATTGCGCGGTTTGGCTGTTTGCTCCTATCGCGATAGCCTGCAAAAATGTTTTGGAATTTGTTTGAAATTATGTAATAACTAAAATTTACCTTCCACCCGACATAGTTTCCGGAAGGGTCGCTCTGGTAAAGTTGAAAACCCAAATTATGATCCCTATATTGCGTCAGAGTCGTGCTAAATATTACACTTGAATGTCGTACCAGCCAGCAAAAATGAAAGATACGCCGTATGGGCGAAGTCCACCAAACTGAGTATAACCTTGTTTCTGGTCAGCTATCTGCTGAACAAGCAACTCAACTGGAGCCGGTTGCCCATACTTGTACTTGTAACGTTGTGATATCAATCTAAGATGCAGTAAGTAAAACTTTTGAAGTTGTCTCATGGTACTGACACACCTTGCAGAGTTGATTAAGATTTCGGCATCAGCGTTGACGCCAGCAGAAGCTGCAACGATGTGAGCGTCTATTCGGTGTAGCTTCTCCGTGACAGTACTTTCTAGAAGCTGACGCAACTATGAGCGAGCAAGAAACACCTGGAGGGATGAGAATACCTTTGACAAAACCCGTTTTTCTGTAGCCAAGATGACTCCCTTCTCTGTTTTGATTCCTATGGCCGCTCCTGCGTGGTTTATTGCTTCGACCGCGTATTCAACCTGATGCAGTGTGAACATTCCCTGTAGAAGAGGAGAGCCTGTTATGAGTATCACCTGATAAAGTCGACCTTCAGGGCTGAAAGTCGTCGTGCGGGAATCATATCTTAGACGAGCTGGTCAGACTGAACCGCAACACGGTAACAGCAGAACTCACCTGCGCGCCATTCTCTAGATTACAGCGTAGATACGTGGGAACTTTCGTGGTAATGACTGTCTTATAGTTCTACCACGAATGCAAGGGCGCTTGTCGCGTTCGCAAACTGACAACAGATCGTTACGCCGGTGTGGCTTTTTGTTCTCAAATAACGATTTTCGATATTTGGTAAGTGACCGTCCGATATTGGCCCATATTGAATCTGGAGTTGACAGTATATTTTGCAGACTACGACCGGCGTGATTTCTTATCGACGAATAAAAACCTCGACGATGGCCGCCGCACAACAAAAAGCAGCTCGTCCAGAGTGTAAGTCCAACAATTGGTCACAGCACGAAACTACTACAACCAACTTGAACTTTATAACTCCACGGTGCATGATGCCGGCAGGTTTTAGTACACCGTGTCGCGGGCTGCAAGCCAAAGCACTCACAAAGCCGTATTTGAGACAAAAACACACACGCGGCGCTGGGGATGTGTCGAAGCCGAGCGGAACAACTAAATGTGCCTCATCATTGATTTCTCCTAGCAGCAACCGTGTTCAGAGTCGTCGACGCACTATCACTTTGGTAACAACTGCAACTTTCGTTAGCCTTCGGGACCAACGTTTTCTGTAGGTCATACCCAGCCTTCAAGGCGATGCTTCTTCACAGTCACCACCGGACCTACCCTCTTATATTTTCAAAGAAAGAATTGTTTATCTGGTATTCTTTCTTTGCCTCTTCTGAATATAGTCGCCTTACGAAGACTTTTAGGGCATGACGCTCGTACCTTCAGTGACAGAGCTGATTTTGGCAGAATTACTATACCTTCAGTACGAAGACAGCACGAAACCCATTCAACTTTACATAAACTCTACTGGGACATCAAAGGTATAAGCGTTTCTGATATCTCACGGAAGCAAATGACCGTGTTCATGCGAAGGATGGACAAAAGTACGGATACGATACCGAGGCATTTGCGATATACGACACCATACAGTACATCAAATCACCGGTGCATACAGTAGCAGTGGGTACCGCGTGGGGTGAAGCCGCTATGCTTCTTGCGTCTGGAGCACAGGTAATAGAAGCTCAGCTAGTTACCAATCACGAATAAGTCTTTTGCTTAGGGTTATCGTTCTGCACTTCCAGCCGCAAGTATCATGTTGAAACAGCCAATTAGTTCATACCGCGGACAGGTACGAGCTTGGTCTAGTAATCACGTCATTCTCGTTTTAAATCTTTCATTAGGCCTCCGAATTAGAAATTCATAGACAGGAGATGCGAAACACGAAATCTCAAATGATAGAGATTCTTTCCAAAGCATTGCAGAAAACGGAAGCAGAAATTGCGAAGGATATAAACCGTCCAAGATACTTCGACGCGCAGGCGGCTAAGGATTACGGCATCATCGACAAGGTGAAAAACTTAACTAAACGGGATGATTGATTTACTCTTGAGCTTTCGGACAGGTCCTTGATGGTTAGCGACACTTGACTAAAATTCTTTTCGAGCATCGATACTTTCTGTGTTATCGCGTTTATGACAGTTCTATGTAATGACGTAAAAACCACATCAAAATTACAAAAGGAGATACACCAAAGACTCTAAGATCCGATCATCAGTGGTGATTCATATATCTATTTCAAGACCGGTGCGCTACTCCAGTCACCCAAATGTTGATCATACCAACATGTCCACAAGCGCTGAACGCATACCACTGATCGTTTCGCTAGAACCTCTTCCTTTAAGCCCCAATACACTTTCGATGACCTAAACGCTCGAATTCAGTTGATGGGAACTAATGTCATATGGTTAACTTACTGCAACCTCCGTCGTAGTGGTGTCGAGTCCACAAAATGCGCTCCAGTCATTTGCCGTGAGACCAGACGCAATGACGTCACTACCTCTATTGATCGTGCCCGCAACGAGGGGAATCTGCGGAGGAAGAAATTATACGGGTATTGTTGTCATGGTGCACACCAACCTGCAAAAGCGACGAAAGTTCTTCCAAATCAGCAAGACTAGCTCCTGGATGTACGATTCCACCCTTGTTTGTGAATCTACAATAGCTCCCAACTAGCATATTCCCTGCGATGGACTGATTGCATTGTTAGGTGGAGCCGCAATAGTGGATTATCACTATACCTGTCGAAACACTTCTACACCTAGTACATCAGAAATTATTTCCTCCGTCTCCTGGTCAATGTCGGGGTGCACCAACGCTACGTGATCATTGCACGCAATACAATTGCCAAGAGCTGTGATAAAATGAGTAAAATGGTAATATAATTGCTTTGCTATTCATACCTGAAAGTCGCTCGTGCGTTCGTTGAACGACGATTTCATCGGATAAACTATTGCGAATGTGCAACGCCTCTAGAAAACGCTGTCAGTATTATCGACCAAAGTGCTTTCATAAGGCAAACCTTGATCACTGGCACCAACCGGTAAGAGCAGACCATTTTTGTTCCCTAGTAATCATCAGCTAGCAATACACGGCAACGCACGCGGACACATACCAACCGACATTCTGCCTATCAAGCGAGTTCCACCAAGACTCGCTTTCACAACGGGAATTTCTGATGCCAACTCACTCTCAAAGACGCTATAGAAAGATGTACACTTAGATCAATCACCGTATACATGTTACGTCGCGCATTTTCACCTGTAAAAGTTTTCCGAACCTCCGATAGCTACCAAGCAATATGCGTTCGTCAGCTGACTGAAGACTCCGATTTCATTGCTGTACGAATATAAGTTAAACATGGAAAGGGCTGTACCTGAACACACCTGTTTTCGAAGCAGTGACGAGTTGCCATGTTCTGAACTGTTTTGCGTCTAGAACAAGCTCCGCCCGTCCATTCGACGCCAAGTCTTCAAGCTCAAAGTCGTGGTGGCGGCGCGACGTTCCGATTTTTCGTTTCGGAAAACGCACAAATGATGGAGCACATCTGTATAACTATATGCGACTTTCCGATGATCGGTAGATAGTACAAAGTATGGACTCAGACTCACTCACAGAGAAGAACAACAACCGCCGACAAACGCGTCGCGTGACTTGTACGTCTTGCACGCGACTGCGGCGTCATGTTAATTCGTGGTTAAACGTGTCACGCGTTCAGTTTCGAGAGCTCTGCGTCGTAATACCTTGCGTTAATATCAGTGCACACGTGGATCAGAAATGCCCGACGCTTCTCCAAAGCGGGAACACGTGCGTCCAAAAGGCAGAGTGCACAAGGAGAAATCTGGCTCGAGGTAACTTCGGAAAACAGTCCACTCAAGCTTCATCGAGTACTTCAGTACTTACCTGTAAAATACAGCCCAAAAACTATGTTGAGAGTCAAATCAGCACCTCGAAAGTCTCCCTTCTACAAGAAAAAGTGTAAGTACCGTCACCACGAGAAAAACTCGCACTCACCCAGACGAACTACAGCTGCCATGAAAACGGAAAAGTTGATGGATAAATACGCCCAACTACAAAGGACCGGTAAATTAGACGGTTTTCTGCGAAAACGCAGAGAGAAAAGGGCGAGCAAAGGGCAGAAGTATTTACCCAAGAAAGTCGCGTAGATCGCGAACTTTTAAGAGTGTTTCATCCCGCAGTGCGCACTCTGTCGTTCTTTGGTTTGTCCACAAGCGAAATGGATGTCTTCAAGCTACCCACAACGACCACATCATGAGTTCGTCGCGTAAAAAATTTAGAACGAAAACGATGTTCAAAAGCTATTTCCAATAGAAGTGCAACATTTCCACACTTCTAAGCACGATAAGATATGCTAACAATCACTACTATGGAAGTCACGCTGTTGCTGTACATGGTCTCGAAAGTGCAATATTTTAGACTGAATTCCTGACCTCCAAGATGCCTCGTCTTCGACGTCAACGTCTTCATTGCAGTCTATCACTAAAATTGGAGTCTGAATGGCGCGATTAGTTTTGAAGTTAGATGAGAGAAAGAATGCTGACCTTGATCGTTCTACCGGCGATGTTTATGGTTATGTCAGCAACAGCTGAGTGCTGGGAGTCGCAACGAGCAGAGCCTGCAGAGCACCTGAGAAACTATCATAATATTACTGCGAACATACTCACGGATTCGGTTGTCCATGAGCCATTTTTCGTGTTTATTGTGCAATAATGTCAGGTAACTGATATCGATATCCAACTCCTCGCCTCGGGCGCGCTTTTGTAAACGGCGCAAGCACGTCTCAGGATTGGCGCGCAAGTATACGAAACCATCCGGGATCAGCGTTGGAAAAGCCTGTTCTCTAGATCTTTGAATTTGGATGAGTCAGGCTTCAACTGAAAGAATTCACCTGGATAATTGGCGCAAACCATGCGTGATATAAACTGTATTCAAGCTCAGATAGCCAGCCACTTTCACGCAGAGCTTCTGTAAAAACATTTTTATCAGAGAACACGCTTCGTTCTATGACTCGCAGGGGAAAGCCAGACTGTTGCGTATTTTTCTCTTGTATGAATCGCGTCATGAACACAAAGTGTTGAAATGTGTATGCATATCTGTTGGGATTTTTGTAAAACTCATCTAGAATATTGAAGCCTTGTCCGTTCCCATCTGGTCTTTCGACGTGCTGCCAGAGGTTAACAGGTTCCGGAATTAGATTGACAAGGTCCTAGTACAGGATTCAAAATTAATCAGTCGACGCGCTTGGTACCCAACCTCAAGACTGCTGTCGCCAGGAGCCAATATCTCTCTCAAGAAAGTCGTCTTACCCACGCCGATGTTTCCCTCTACACAGAGAGTGATCTCCTGCACGGAACAATATTAAAATTTCATTCGAGGAACGGACGAAGAATAACGCACTTTTGAGGAAATATTTGCCAAATTTCTTGCAGCCCCAACCTGAAAACGACGATATTGTGAGTGTAGTTTTGAGTTCTTATGGAACTGTCTGTTTCCAACTGTCTGTTTCCAACTGCCACCGCAAGAAATGGAAAGTTTAACGCTGACGTGATCTATTGAAGTTGCTCGTAAGCGAACACATGATCGTAAATTACTGTTCATCGTCGTACAGATGCGCGGAAATTGTGCGAGACCATTCACAAAACATTGTGCTTCCATCAGCGTCAGCTACATTTCGAACACCAACGGTAAAATCGTCCGGTAAAATCGCTGTGGCCGGTGTACACAACTGAAATTCTCTTGCTGAAATTCTACTTTTCAATATAATGAGAGTCAATTAATCTATGTATACAACGTGGATATAACTATTTTCAGTTCATTTTAGGAAAGTACGACTTGTGGTTTTCGACTGATTATGGCTTCACGAGTGCGATATTCATCTCTCTGCAGACGCGCTCACTTGACATCGGCCAAAACAAAGGGCCAAACATTCCCAGCCATGAACATTTTCAGATTTGGTAAGACAATCAATCAACTCTGTGCAAACCTTTTTTCTAACAACGCTTTACATTTACTTCCATAGCGGGTGACATGACGCACCTTGCGAGTATTCTGGTACGTCGAACGCCCGATCGGCGAAGAACTCGTGCGATATAGATACGTTCGATCCGTCATCTGAATATTTATATGATAGGCGCTGCTCCTCAAGATCCAGGCAACCAGATCATGTGTAGGAGTTTCACTGCGAACACAAGAGCTTTATGCTATCGTGTTTGTTACTCGATATTTGGATTTGTTCTTCAGTTTCATATCAGTTTACAACACGATCATGAAGTTGTTCTTCATCTGCAGTAGCTGTTGCATAATTTGGTACATGCGACAACACAGAGTAGTCAGTCAAACGTATGACCGGGAACAAGACACCTTCCGTATTATCTTTCTCGTTCTTCCTTGTTCTCTTTTATCTGTGTTCATCAATCACGAGCTTTCAGCGGTCGAGATCTTGTGGACTTTCTCCATTTACTTGGAAGCTGTCGCTATACTACCTCAGCTCGTTTTACTACAACGGACAAAAAATATCGATACTCTTACCAGCAATTATGTTTTCCTACTCGGTGGCTACCGTGCACTGTATTTGCTCAATTGGATATACCGATACTCTACCGAACCCGGATATAGTCAGTGGATCGTTTGGATCAGTGGATTAGTTCAAACTCTCTTGTACTGCGACTTCTTTTACTACTACCTGGAGAGTTGGAGAAAAAACGAGCGCCTTACACTCCCCTCTTGAGCCTCAGTGTGTGTACCTGACTCAACCCAGTCAAATTGTAGTGGATAGCTCGCTCTGTAGTTCGAACATATTCTGTGGAATCCACACATGGTTCACTCTGTGTCGCCGCATTGGGTCAATGTGGACAAAATTACGCACAAAAGAACACAACGACGCGTCGTGATTCGTCGGTTCGAGTCAAACCCCTTAACCACTCGGGCACGTCCGCTTTTGTTCAGTGCGCGGACGGCAGGATTCGAACCTGCGCAGGCAGAGCCTATTTGATTTCTACGCATATTGCCACCGTGTTAGAGTGCTAATGCTCTTTTAAATATGTGTAAAATAGTAGCCGATTTACGATTTATGAAGAAGCTCCGCGAGCGCCGCGAGGACGCGTCACTGGGCGCGTTCACATGCCAGCAATATCTTTCCACCGAAGCTCTGTTTATGTTTTCGCCAAAAAAGTAGAGCATGTTGCCGTATCACGCTACGAAGCCGATCGATCACCCGCTCGAAACTCACGAAAATCGCGTAGATGACAGGTACTTGCTGGCAATATCTTGCGTCGTCGAACTGTCGCTTGTAATGTGCGCAAAGCCACACGGTAAGGTCGTGAATTATTTCCAATATTCGTTATTTCATGTTTATTACTTGTAGGCGCAATGGTAGATTTGATCATCGCTTCGACCGCGGCTTCCTTCTTTTGGCAAACCTTTGAGTGCCGAACGGTGGAATGTCCTTCACAGCTCATCATGGTGTGTGTCAAACTTTCGTACGATTCGTTGGGGTTAGCGTTCCCAGGACTTGAATTTTTGCAAAATTTGCACGAACGTGTATATCATGCGGCCCTGGAAAAAAATACTACACTTGGGGTTGCAGAGCCAAAACCACCAGCAGAAACTTTTTTGGACTGCCTCGCCTCACACGAAATTGAAGTCTTGGAAAAAATCGACTTTGACTGTGTCGCGAATAATTCATTCCAACACTTAGACGTTCTTGATTGCGAGATCGAGAGTCTAACTATGTTCTACAGACTTCATGCTTTGCTTTTGTGCTTAAATCTTTCGAAAAGTGCTTGGAGGTTCAGTCCACCAAATTTGGCAAACGTTGCGGGTGACATATGGAAGGTAGTATTCGCTAAGTGTACGTTGACAAAAGATCCGACCGATTCGAACGATTTTGTGAGCATTTTGAATGACCTAATCGTCCTATCTGAGATCTTCGATACCCAAAATGGGGCTGTGAAGTTGATCGGATGAACTCAACGTCCTGATTTTAAGTGATATTATTTACTGCAAGTGGAAAGTACTACATGTGTGGAAAGACACCCAGAAAATTCTGTTTCCCATGTACAGAATCTACTTGTTGCCAACAGACCTTGTTTTCGTTCGCATCGTGACGAATTCCTCTGCACTCGATGGATGGATACCGACTGTGCTATCAAAGTGCTTTTTGGTAGCACCACACTGTAGTGCAGTTGCAAAACCTTGGAGAATTTCAGGCGAATCAACCCCAACCATGTGCACACCTAATACGCGATCAGTTGCCTGATCGACGACTAACTTCATGAAAGTCTTTTCTTGTCTTCCTGCTAACGTAGACCGCATCGGTGTAAACTCGGAGCAATATACGTCGCAGCGGTATCCTTGTGCGACAGCCTGTTCTTCAGAAAGGCCAACTGTTCCAACAGGAGGTTGAGAGAAAACAGCGCAGGGGATATTAGAATAATTTGGTTTTGTAAGCTGCTTGTCCACGACGCTACTCACGAAAGCCATGCCCTCCATTAAGGCAACAGGAGTCAGATTCACTCGATTTGTAACATCACCGACAGCCCACACATTCTGAACAGATGTTCGGCTGTATTCATCGACAATAATAGCCCCATCTGCATCTAACTGCACGCCAATACCTAAAAGACCAAGATCTGGACGCGAAGTATTGGGTTTCCTCCCAGTGGCAAACATGATTGCGTCTGCATGAATGTCACCACTGCTCGTGCTTAGTGTCAAAGTGTCATCTTCTGAACGAGTGATAGCCAACGGAGAGCAGTTTTGACGAACGTCTATGTTTCTTCGCCTGAGATTATCATTCACCGTCTTACGCAAGTCCGTATCAAAACCTCTGAGCGGTAGATCTTGTCGGAACATCAGTGTCACATTCACTCCGAGGCCCTGGAAAATGCCTGCAAACTCCAGTGCAATGTAGCCGCCTCCAACAATCACAATTCTGTCAGGTAGCTTATCCAAAGCCAAAGCCTCATCTGAAGTCATTCCGTATTCTGCTCCAGGAATATCAGGCTTTACAGCAGTACCACCAGTCGCGATGAGAATCGAGCTCGCCGTAAATATTTGAACATCGCCCTGATATTTGTCAGTGTATCATACAAAAACTTAGAACGAGAACGCACCTCAGGGGAAGTAACTTGAACAGTGTTTTTATCCAGTAGCCTACCAGAGCCAATATGCGTATCAACGCCCGAATTATCAAGCAGCCGTGAATATATTCCGTTTAATCTCACGATTTCTTCCGTTTTCGCTCGCAACAAGCGATCCCAACTGAACTGTGGCTTGCCAGGAAGCTCCCAGCCAAAACCTTCAGCGTCAGAAAACTCAGAAGAAAAGGCACTACCATACATGAGCAGTTTCTTTGGAACACAACCACGTATGACACATGTACCTCCAAGACCACCCGTCAGCTCTGAGCTGATAGGATCGAAGGGTAACTCGCAGAGACCGACCTTTGCTTTTTTCTGGGCTGCCATGCGGGATGCACGCACGCCGCCGGAACCACCACCTATTGACGCCGATTAGTTGACAAGTGACAAAGTTCCCCGAGAATCTACCTATAACGTATATATCATAGTCAAAATTATTCGGCTGCATCGCCGTCGAGACTATATGTGCGTTTCTTCGTAGCGCACGACCAGTTGGAGCCCGTATTACAGCAACAAGACAAGAGCTTCTCGCCGCAAGCCTGGGACCGGAAAGCGGAAACGCCATATAACTTCGTCGCTCTCTGAAAAAAGCGTGTGTAGACCAAAGCTACAACAGCTACAGCCGATGTACAAACTCTTAATATGCTCGAATTGAGCACCGTGCACGCGCGTGTCTGCCAGGTCAAACACAGTAAAATTGTGAGGGTTTTGCAGTCAGACGGGAAGATTTGATGGCGAGGCACTACGCGGAAACTCGACATTGATAGACTAGTAATGATATTTCATTCAAATGCTACGCTAACTTTGCCTATGGTGTACACAAAACTTTCATGCACCCAAAGTTCCAACGTTCCGCCAGTTTAATAAGTCGTGATCCGACCACTGAAGTGAACTTGTCAACAAAAGGAACACGAGTTAAAGGGAGACGTTACCTTGACAAGAACCGTGTCAGGATATGCTCGAACTGATCCTTCAATAGTGATCAATTCGGATGCGCTAGCTCGCTCTATGCCAAGATTGAATTCGTTGATAAGATCGTCTGCGACGTCCACATCGTCGACCCAAATTGGTTCAAACCCTGGAACGGTAGTGAGGCAGGCGTCTCAACAAAACTTGATGAAAATTACCATCGAACCAACTGACGAGAAACTGGTCCCGTGAAGCCACTGGGCGCTTTTGTATAATGGATAGTGGGACAATCTCTTCGAACATGTAGCTACGAAGGGTGGAAGATACTGCTTCCATCGCAAGACGCTTCGAGAAAAGTGACGTTGTTGCGGGAGTGTTCTGCAAAAGTGTTTCCACTAAGGTAAGCGCCTAATAAAATTCAGATCAGAAAAAAGTAAAAGCAATGAGATGCATAAATACCGATCGACCAGAGTTGTCTTCTAGACTAGGATCCGCCCCAGATTTCATCAGGACCGATATGACTTGCTCATGCAGATAACCCGCAGCTATATGCAGTGGTGTATAACCATCTTGATCCTAGTATAGCACGTTAGCTATCACAAAGAGAAGATATAGTGCAGTTACCAGTGCATCAATCTCAGCACCACAACTGATCATGGCTTCGACGACAGCGACGTCGCCGCGACCGCACGCATAGTGCAATCCACTAATAAAAACATGAGTGAACGTACAACTGACGAACGAGATATTTACCTCCGCAGTTGCTTATCTCGAGCCAATACTAAAACTTCGCCTCCCTGCGCCAAATGATCCTGGGCGGCGTCTCCTCCCTGAATGCATTTGATAAAAGTGTGACGAAAATCTTCCCCAATGAACTTACCTCTCGGCAGGTTTTCCACCAGGAAATTTCATAATCTCGGCGAAGATCCTCAGAGACATCCGAGGAGTGAAGCCTGTAAGTTTGGATATCAGAACTGGGAAGACTGACGCGCATTCGTAGCACAACACGACCACTGCGAAGACAACTTACCAGACTGCATCTTCGTCTGCCAGCCTCACTAAGAACTCCAAGGAAGCTATGTCGTATTTGCCACCGCTGTGCATCCGGCATCCGATTATAGACTCTGCATTCGTAAATGTAACCCCACGAGAGCTCGCGCGGGCGACCTGCAGAAGATAAGTCCTGGTTGTAGAGGGAAGTCGTATGCGTACACTGGATAAGGGGCGCGTCCGACACAGTCGACAACGGGAAGATCGTGAGTACAGAACATGCGTCCTCGTCATCGAGCCCGAACCCGGCGTCGACATTATCATATCGTCTCACTGTGATGAAGCAACGTGAGAAAAGCTACGACGTTGATCCGACGCCCGCGCCTGGCGACGTGAAAAGCGAAGATGATAGTTCGCAGCAGCTTAGACAGAATTCGTCAGACCCGTATTTTGGTCTACATTTCCACTGTTTCTCGACTTTATCGGTCCGGTTGGCACAAGGAGTAATCCTTGTATTACATCCAGAATGAGTGGTATGTGTGCGTGGGAAAACGATCGCGACCATAGCGCACTCCAGCATGTGTAACGCCCGCCGCCTCGCTCGTATTAGACCCACCAGTCAGCCCGCACGTGCCGTCACTTCGACACGCGATGACCGCGTCAACGCCGCGCGACAAACGCCTATATCGCGGCGCAGGGCCCATATGCTCGAACAATCGTCTCCTTACCATCGAAGACGGTCCGTACGATTCGACGCAGAGCGCCGTGTCCGCGCTGCACCGCGTCGCGCTGTGCGACGGGTTGCGATTTAAGTCGAGCGGCTGCAAGCGTTCGGGCAGGAAAGTGAACTTTTACACGTGTAGTACGATCGACGACTCGGACAGAAACGCGTCCTCGACGGGGAGATGCGCGTTCGAGGCAGAGATCCGGCATTGAACCGCGACGGACGAGTACTTCATCACCAAGTACGTCGGCCATTCGTTCGGTTGTACCGCGCTCTCGCCGCACATCGACAGAGAAACGCGAGCCGAGCTCGTCGATGACGTGCAAATGCAAGCCATATCCATGCAACGAGGTCACAACGCTGTTCAATCGTGTATCGATTACTTGTTCCGGCGCTACTCGTACGTCGTCGACGAAGCGCCGGCTGCCGCGTTACTTCAGTGCGTGCGGCGACGAAGTTCGGTGGCCACTCGCAGAGAGGCTCTTAAGCGCTTCGCTCAGACGAAAATGCGATCGAAATTACAGGGCGAACTCGTGACCTGCATCGCGCACTCGCGCGAAGTCATAACCTCGTTGAGCCTGACCGAACGCCCGACGTCACGCGACATTCGAAAGTATTATCATGTGTTCGGATTGCTGCACACGCACTGCAGTCGTCTTCCAGATTTCGACTCGCTCGCAACCGTATGGATGGCCGCAGATACGACTAGCAGCGCCGTGCTCATTCATGCGCTCGAGCTCGGCATCAAAAAATTCGACAACGCACTGCGCACCGTTCGCCCCGCGACTGCCTCACAAACTGAAGCCTTGCACAACGCTCACGGCCATCTTCCTCCTTACGATCTCAGTGAAGCCGAGGCGTTGACGGCTCTTCGTAGTATAGCGCGTTCTGCCCAAACACGTTCGTAGCGAAGCTTCTTTGTTAAAGATGTCAAACATCGTTAACTATGTCATCTTTCCATAGTTTAAACCTCGTTTGCCTTTTTCACCATCAAGCGAAGCGAACCTATTGGATTTCACAACCCTCGTTGACGTGTCACTTGAGGTCCAGCTCAGCTCGCCGTCATCGTCAGGACGCGGAAGAATCACACTGCGTTGCGCGCTGACCGGACTTCAAGAGCAAGAACAAAATCGGTCGCTAATCCACAGCCAGTGCAACGATAGCAGTACAGTTCCTCTCTTCCGACAGCTCTGGTGTGTTTCCCAGCTCATGCCTGGCTCAGAGCCGCCGCCCACCATGGACCGGACGGACATAGCCACGTCTAGAAAACTCAGCCCGGAAGGCACGAGTCAAGGCGACCGTGAAATGATGAGCTGGAGCCTTGCTTACGCGAGCAGGATACTACATACTCGAAAAAAATCGAAAGGGAAGCGCAAGTTCACATTTCAAGTGCGTGCTTTTATTACTTCATATTTTTTTCCTTAAATGTGCCGACAGCCAGTTGCCGACCAGCTTACAGCGATCAATGTCGCCCCGTATCCTGACAGTGCGTTTGATCTCAATGTGCGACAACAGGCATTCGGTACTTGTCTACAACACGCCTTGCTTCACTGGCAGGAATTATGTTGCTCAAACGACTTCAACAGTTTCGCAGCAAAGGCTTCTATCAGGTGCCTCAGTCTACCTCAGCTCATTTTACACAAAAAGGAAGTAATGGGAGCTCTTTTGAATGGCATTAGATCAGGAAAATGCTATTCTCTTGAAGCGCTCTTTCATTGTCTCGTTGCCATAGCGAAAGATCTTGGTGCTAGCTTTGTCACATATTTTCCACTTTCAGTTGAGGCAATCACTTGCTGTCTGGAAGGAACTATGGAATTGGACGCGAACCACGTGGAGTCGGCGTTTCGGTGCCTCGCTACGCTCTGCACATTACTATGGCGGTCAGGCAAAGTTACAATGCTGCATATTTTAGAGTGTACGCGGCATATTAGAAACCATCCAAAGCAACATGTGCGCAAACTAGCAGCCCAAGCGGTTGCTCCGGCTGTACGAAGTTCGACTAATGAAATCATCTTAGCTAGTGTCAGAAATCTCATCATGGAACACTCTATACTGTGTGAGTCAAGTCAGCAGGAACACAGGATAGAAGCAACGACATTCATGTTACACTACATTGCTGTTGGTCATGCGAGCGCGCTTCACTCAAAGTCGGACAGCGTGCTGAGAGCAGTTTTCGATCCAGACTTCGTACCTGAGGTACGGGGAACTGTCCGTCTAGTCATAGTTCAGAACTTACTTGTTTCACTTGATGCATCTCTACCCAAGAGCGCCTTCAAAGAACTATGGAATTCATTTTTACATGTTATCAGTTCTTGTGCTGCTCAAGTGGGTAACAAGAACATATCAGAAGTCATGTACTTATCTGAGATAGCTATATCCATATGTTCTACAAGGTTCGAATTGTGTACAGATAGCTACAATAAGCTTTCTGATTTCGTACACGCTTACTTCTTGTTTTGTACAACCAGTGCAAAACCAGTTGAGCAATCAAGTGTCACTACTTTTGTGCGGCTGCTGGCGGCACTTTCTTCACGTAACGAGTTCAAAGCAATGCCAGTGTTAACATCTTTTCCTTGGTGTGATCTGATACGGACTATTGACAACTCTTCGATTACGCTGATACTAAGGGTGCTGATACAAAACATTGAACTGGGATGCGTCACAGCTCATTACATGAGTGAAGCCTTACTGATAGATTCGTCGCACTTGATTTTTCTTAGAGGATTCGAAAACTCTTTAATGTTGGGCAAGATTATTCAAAAGGTGGCAGAATTTTCGAAGGATTTACACTCGAAGTTGATGCGAATCGACGATGCACTCTTGAAGTGGCACTTCGAGTGTAAGCTGACATCGCTTGATTTTAGTGAAATATGGTCAACTCTCCAAATTTTACCGTATTTTGCCGACACTCGACTGGTGCAGAGCGTCATTACTACCATGGTCTCATATGTCAAGCGTTCAAAAGAGGCAAGTGTGGATCAAAATGCCCTTTCCAGTGGTGCATCGGCTCTTCTCATGTCTTCACTTGAAGCTGATATACTTTGTCGAGAACTTGATACATCTTCAAATTGCAAGTTCTCGTTTGAACTTATTCGTTTCACTCTCTCATGTCGTATTTCTTCGCCGGCTGTGTGGTCTTCGTTAGCACGTCTAACTTCTTTGATTATACGGCGAGCCGATGAAATACCAGCCGAACTTATGCCAAGTGATCTGACAGAATGCATACGATCCCAAAATCGTCTCCTAAGGGTTTCTGTTCTTGAGTATTTAGCGATTATTGCAAACAATCATATGGGCATGTCACCCAAGTCGACTGAGTGTGTTACAGCCTTTTTGTATATGAACAGGTTGTCTCGTGATAGTGGAAGTATACTCGAATATTCCAGGAAGAGTATCAATTTGATCAGATCCTTGACTCGGAAACTCAGCGACTTTGATGCCTCTGATCACGTTGCGGTGTTGAATATGGCTCTGGGAGCGTTGTATCTTCGTTTCAATCCACTATGGGATCCACTTGTAGAACTGATTGGTGTCTTGAGTGGATCCGATTCTACAGCGCTTCAGTTATTACAGGCAGAAATCCTTCGAACCAAGCAGGAAGTAATTGCTGACCACGATGTCCAAGAAACGATTATTTTGTTCCCCACCGACAGCGATCAGACACGTGATGAAGTTTGTGAAGCTCTCAATCCTCAAGAGCGGAGTGTAGAACAGTCTCAACGTTTACAGCTGTTGATTACGTCTCTGCAGTACTGCACACTTATGGACCAAACTTTTGTACTTGATCTCTTTTTGGATGTTTATTCAGTCTGCCGTAGAAATGAATATAGATATGTTGCTACACGGTATTCAGGCATAATTTTAGCTCTCTTAAAGCTTATGCAGAGTAAAGATGAGGTTCGTTCTCTCCTTCTTCGGACAAAATTAGATGCGCATCAGTTATACGAAGGCGTTTTCACAGCTTTGAAAGCTTTAGTGGGTGATGACAACGCGAACTTGGCATCAGAAGCGCTGAAGTGTATGGGCCTTTTGAAGTTAGATTATCTCCCTAATATTAGAGTTTCGCAACTATGCTTGCTGACGGATGTTCAGTCAGTGAAGCGCGCGTTAACTTCAATACAATTCGAAGAAGGTTCAGAGGATTCTGAAGTTTCACATGAGTTTCCTAAGATCCAAGAACGGCACCGGGAGGATGTCATCAGTATCATAGTAAGCATCCTGTCAAAATATATTCTCTCAGGGAAAACTTCATTTAGCTCACTAAAGTCGATCATTTTGAGATGGTTCAGCTGTTTGAGATGTGCTGAAATGGAACCATTTATACATGGGCTGTTTGTACCCTTGATGAGACCTCATGAAATCAGACTACGTCATGGTACTACTGTATTCTCTACTCAAGCGATAAACTCAGCGATATCAGAAGCTTCACATGGTACTTTGATCGCATTGATGTCACAGCTGCGAGAAGTGCATAAAGCGGTACCAATGCATTTGAGAAACTCCACGGATCTTATTCTTTCGGTGATGTTCCAAATTTTCATGAGAGCATGCAAGCGTCAAGATATCCAAAATGATGAGTTGCTTCGACTTAAAATCTTGCGGTCAAATTCGCTTCGGATGATTGCGCGCATTATGCCGATTGTGAAGTTCGAAGGTATAGAGCGCCATTGGCTCGATGCGAGTGAATGTTTGATAAATACTGTTAAGGGCTTGGAAAACGAATGCTCCGGCTCACAAGAACCCGCAGTGCTGTGCCTGCTTTCTTCAATCACACAACGTGTAGATCTCATCAAACTCCTCGAAACTCCCACCGGTCACAAACTTCTCGAATATGTTTTCGCTGTATTGAGCAGCCCAAAGACATCTGAACCATGTAGAAGAACAATTTTGAGCATGATCACCATGCTCCTCAACTCCGTAAATTCTGAGTTGGGTAATGATTGCACTGTCGCAAATCTATCCGAAAAAATCGCTGCAGGCGTTCGTATGTCACTTATAAACGAGCTAAAACGCGGAAGAATACCGACATCAAAGCAATTTGGCGAAGATATGCTCTCTGAAATTCAGATTCTTGAACAATTAAGCAAATTTGAACGCTGCAGTCCGTGGAATATTTGTATGTTCAAAGATGTGTTAGAGATGGCGTGTACGAAACGTCTGAACAGTGGAAAACGTACTGAGTTGCTCGTTATGTTAAACTCTATACTTTCAGCACTATCTTTGGATGAGCAACTCAGACGTGAGTCAGTTGAGAGGTTAGCATTTTTATATGCGACATTGAGAGCACCGTGCTCTAGGAGAGCATTGTTAGATCTCTTCAAAGCACTCGATTATTCGCAAGACGGATATAGAGTTCGCATACTTCATGATTTGAATGCTTACTTGGATGGGCGCATTGGCGAAGTGGATCACGGTAGAAGAATTCGGGCATACGCCAAGTTGCAATCACGCTGGGGTGGAGAAGATGAAACATCAATGCAACTGTGGATTTATAACTCGCTGCATGATATATGTTCAAATGACAGCATTCTTCGTAATTCTGCAAAACTATTGATATATCGGTGTTTGGAAGTTGGTTCAACAGCGTCCTACAACTTCCAGCATGGGCCAAGTTCACGGCTAGTGGTGAACACTGTGTTGCCCTGGGTCGCAGAGCTACTCGGTAGACGAGACCCTCTTATTCGCAATTGTGGTATAGAACTATTAAGATATGCGGTGGTCCGAGGGCATATTCTTGATTTTTGCTGTTTGTGTGATCAGAATGAAGAAGTCGATGTATTTCTGAACCTGTGCCACATCCAATCTCACAGGAGAGCCCGGGCAATACGACAACTGCATGCGCCTGAAGTTTTAAGCTCTGTGGAGCCCAGACTATATTGGACGTATGTGATTCCTCTTTTCATGGTGTTTTTGGGCGATCCAAGTGCAGATGTCGCAGCTACGGCCGTAGATGCTTTGGGTCACACGGTAAAAATACTCGAGTCTGCGGAATATGTCAAGGTTATTTGCCGCCTGTTGCACCTTGCGCACAGGGCCTCAGAATTACAGAAATTTCATCTGCGCGGTGCGACTTGCATGCTAGAAAATTTGAGAACACACTATGAACCTTACGGCGATTTTGATGATCGGTTAGTTCGCCGTGGTGAAGCGGCAGATTTGGGGGCTTTATATTCCACTGCACTTCCACTGGCACAGGCATGTATTACTTTGAGACGTGACGCTCAAAGTAGCGAACAAGGCTCAAGTCAATATCTACAGACAAGTGCAATTTCATGTGTTTCGAGTATGTTGGCACTTTTTGATCATGAAAAATCCGAAGCAGGGACACTTTGTATGCTCAAGTTCATCATCGAAAACATGAGCAGTCGGTCAGAGAAGTTGCGCGATAATGCAATGACAGCTCTCAAGTTCATTTCAATCAAATTGGGCGAAAGGCACTTGCCGTTGATCATTCGTGTTCTGCGAAATGGACGGACAACAGGCTTCCATCTCCATGTTCTCGGCAAAGCGATTCATGTGTTAGTGAGTAACTGTGTGAACATGTCTCCAGAAATCGCCACAGTCGTTTTTGTGGAAATTGTTCCTACCCTGCAAGCAAATCTCTTCGGAAGCGCGCGAGATCGTATGGATTCAAAATCTACCAAACCCGTTGCTGAGGCTAAACCAAGTTATTCCTTGAAAACCATAAGCTTAATTGCCGCACTTTTGAAGGACGGAGATTCTTTGATCAAGTTTGTTCGTACATTTGTTAGGATGCTACCAGAGTCACCAGACAGCAGAAGTCAAAAGAATTTCGAGCTAATTTTACACGCTTTACATGAAGGATTGTTGCGAAATGCAAGTCTAGGGGTTCAAAATCTTACTTATCTTGCTGGTTCGCTCGTTGAAGAATACATCACTTCCTCCACCGTGGATACCGATTGTGATACGGACACAAGTTTGCTTGCGTCAGAGTATTGTGTGAAAATTCATCAATTCGCAATCAGTTTACTATATGATGCACTCAAGTGTGCGGAAAAATTGCGTGATGAAAGACTTCCATGTGAAAGCGACCTCGAGGCTTTGAAAACGACGATCGCTTTGATGATGCGATGCTTGCTGAGCACGTCATATGAAGTACAGGTCGGGGCAACGCGCATCTTAGCAAAACTTTTACGCTCCGGCTTGCTCGCGAAAGAAATTTCCGCAGAAAACTTAACTAAACGGATTATTCGTACACTTAAGTCGTGCAAGTCTGTGAAAGACCATCTTGCTCAGAACTGCTTGAAGATCCTTGCACACATTATGAAAACTCATCACCAGATAACACTCACATTGCCACAAGTGTCGTTTGTGCTGTCATTTTCATTTAAAAATTTGTCAGATGATGCGCAGGACCTGAAAAACTCGTTTCTGTTACTCAATTCTCTCATATCGCGGAGAGTGGTCCAGAACGACATGTATGCTCTTATGCATGAACTACTGTTGACGATTGCGAAGGGTCAATCGATGCAAGTTCGAAGTATGTGTTCGCACGTATTCATTCGTTTCGTGTTATCGTATCCCATTGGTGAGAGGAAAGTAGAAGATATGCTTCGAACGCTGATTTCTTCTTTAGAATATCCTCAAGCAGACGGTCGCATGTCTGTGCTGTCAACGATACATGCACTTCTTTTGAAGTTGCCCGAAGTCGCTCTCAAATCTAACGGGCCTCTCTTCTTCTTTCCACTAGTGCTCCGCGTTGCATCAGATACGCATTCACAGTGCAGTGAGTTGGCAAATAGAGCACTCGATTGCTTATTTTCACGAGTCGATGAGACGCAAATGATGAAATTTCTCTCTTGTACGATCGTATGGTCAAAAAGGCAAGATATGCTTCAACGTGCGGCATACCAAGTTTTACTGTTGGGATTTTCTAGACATGCCAGTATTACATTTGAAGTGTACTCGCAAGTTGAAGGTCACATGATAAAAAGAATACGTGCGGCTCTTCAACGTAAAGACGGAGTGGACTGGTCTATTACGTATTGTCAGCTGATTTGCTTTGAACGGGCAGTCAGCCATCGAAGTCAATGTCTGGATAGTGAGCATTCAGACGCATTCAGCAGTGAAGCTGATTTCGCAATGGTACACATCCTTCCACACGCCGTTTCTTACGATCATCTTTGGATTCAGGCATCTGCGTTGCGCGTTCTCAGATCTTACCTTCAGGCCGAAACTCGAATGGAAAAGTCTTTCACAATATTGTCTGACGTCAATATTGAACTCATCGTTGATGCATTGATTACGGTCATTGAACGACAATCACGAACTAAGAAAGTCGAGCATGCAAACATGGGCGATGTTTTGTTATGTTTGACGGCAATCATGACTTCAGTACACGCAAAGGCGATCAGCGAAAAATATAGTTCACAAATATTCCATAGACTTCATAAGTCCGCTTTTTCGTCCCCAGAGCTCAAGCGTACAATACTCCAATCGATGGCTGCTTTAGTCTCCGCAAACAAATCGCCAATTGATTCGAGTAACATGGTATTATATCATGCATTGCTTTTATCTTATCATTGCATGGATCGAACAATAGAAGGTTGCGACACCAAGGAAGACTTACAGAGCTATGCAATCGCAGGAGACATATTTTCCAGTCTGCAGCTGATACTGCCTCCCGAGATTTTTCTTGTGATGTTCGAGCGTGTGAAAACTGACTTAACTAAGAAAGGAAGAAGCGGTACTGTGATTAGCTAGTTACCTTCGCGATCGTTTGTATGATATTTGTATTTAGAGAAACGTAGTCGAGTTGTCCCTTTACCACACCACAATTCAACATCCTCAGACTTCGCCTCTTCTCAACGCTACGATTTCATCATCGACCAAATCGACATCACGCGTTCATTCACATAACGTTCTCAGGTTCGAGCAGCCTCGTTAATTTTTTGGCGCCGCGAAAAATAGCGGTCGACACGTTCTCCAACCGAACACAAGATACGAAAAGCGCTTAACACAGAAAGGTAGGCACGCAGTATCTACACGCTTCCGCGTGCAGTTCAAGTGGCGTTCCAACATGGGTAGAACAAGTGTTGCGTCACCCATCTGCTCGTCCATCCACATCCTGAGCTCAAACTGCCAGCTACTTTTGTCCAGGGACTGGCGGGGAGAGGTGCCGTCTGAATGCTTGAAACGATTAATACAGGATCTTGCGAACAATTTAGAGAACTCTGTCTCCGCTCCAATCGTTGCCGATAGTCAATCTGATCTTCGTCTCATGTTCGTTCCGCACAACGATTTAATTATCGCATGCGTTGCGGCAAGCAGCGCCGACATCGGGACTGTTTTTACTTTCCTCCACAGACTAGTAGGCATATTCTGTGCATATTTTGAGTCTTTCATGGAAGAATCTGTGCGTGATAATTTCGTTATCATATATGAGCTACTCGATGAGGTTGTCGATAACGGTTATCCTCAGCTTACAGAACCTGCAGTCCTTGGGGAGTTCATCAAAATCCGTGCTCACCGTCTTGAGGCACCAAGCCTGCCTTCAGCTGCTACCAATACAATTTCATGGCGAAAGAACGGGATTTTTTACAAAAAGAACGAAGTCTTCTTAGATGTTATTGAGAGATGCAGCTTATTAGTCGATGGAAATGGAAAGGAAACGCATTCACAACTTACAGGGACTCTTACTGTACGCTCTCAGTTGTCTGGCCTACCAGTGTGTCAGCTCAGTCTCAACGAACGAGCTACACGGAAAGCCTTCGACTCTTCGCCAAGTGGTCATGGGTTTCTTGAGGATATGACTTTCCATCCTTGCGTCGATCTGGCGACGTTCAGGATGAAACACCTCCTGTGCTTTACTCCGCCTGATGGAAAATTTGACCTCATGACATACCGCACGCTCCACCCTGCAAAGCCACTCATCAATATCAATGCGACAATGTCATCGACAAACTCCAGCAGAATAGAGTATGCTGTCAGTCTTTCGACTCTCTTTAAAGAACAAAATATTGCTAGTAACATTCAGGTTGAGATTCCTGTGAGCCCTGATACAACTTCTCCAGAAATTCAGTGTAGCTGTGGCACTGTTGTGTACGATCCCGAGAAAGATGCACTTTTGTGGACGCTTCGAAATATCAAGGGTAAACGAGAATTCAAGTTACAGGCTAAACTATGCGTACCATCCACTGGAATTGTAACTCACTCTCCTGGAATGACTCCGGTGAGAGTTACTTTTGAGATTCCTTACAATACAGCGAGTGGCTTGCAGGTAAAATATCTCAAGGTTGTAGAAAAAGATGGCTATAGTGCTTTGCCTTGGGTACGTTACATAACACGCTCAAACGGTTATGAATTCCGATTCAGAAAATGAGCTTCCCTTTACACAACTGTGTTGCAGTTAATTAGTCAACAAGAAAGACCAAAAACAGCTGCCACTAGTGAAACATCAACCCGAACTGGCATTCGGGGCATCGTCTTCCCATTGTCATACCTCGATCGAATCAATGAATCTATCGCGAATAGATTATCTAGTATCATCTTCAGATCCGCTTGTGAGACATCAGCACCGGTGCGTGCACACTCGAAACGTTCTAGTAAAGTGGTATTTTCTTTAAGCAGCTTTTCAATGCTTGGAATAGCAGGCTCCCCATCGCCTCTCGAATAGCCGAGACCAAGTGTGTCCGTTCCGACTCCCACATTCGTCGCGTGGGAATTAAATCGACGCATTTCGATGAAATCGCCCAGAGGGAGCTTGGAGGAAAACTGCGCAGTTGGTATTTCAGAGTTGCCCTTAAGCCAGCGGACGCGAATAGCGACGTCGCGCGCGAGTTTGTTGGGTAGAAGAGCCGCAATAGAAACACATGTTGCTAGGTGCGATGTTTGCGGATCACTGGCTGAACGCCTCAGCTCTTGCGCCAATATGCGCGATTCAGTCTCTGTCCAGGTATTCCGGGACCCCATGCGCGCGACTGGTTATCCCCGTTAGAAAAGCGTCAATCGTCCTACAAGGAGAACATGTGGGCACGCAAGATACCGATGCGCACGAAGCACTTGCCTTGAACACGCTTTCTCTCCCGTTCGTGCGAGAAGCGAGTTGCTCGTTCACAGGGTCTTGCCAAGTCAGGAGGTTTTGTGCTTATTGTACTCTTTGGGGGTAACCTATAGGCGAGGTGTATGTAACCAGTCACTATAAAGTGCCTACTGGTAGGTTACGATTCCACATAACCTATATGGTATGTGGAATATGTACTTTACTTCATATGTTGAAAAAACACGCAAAAGCGAGAGTTCTCCCGACGCACGACCAATCATTTTTCACTATTTAGAAAAATGCTTGATTTTGATTGGCTACGTGATGAGCTCGCACGCTTCAAGGAGCCACGAGCGCATCGCTCGGCAGACTGCGACGCGAT
>Ga0181598_1000256_pt1 | contig 50712 bp, 58 predicted proteins | sample 041ome_4_FD_153295 | JGI IMG/M metagenome (GOLD analysis project Ga0181598, IMG submission 153295) | Coastal salt marsh microbial communities from the Groves Creek Marsh, Skidaway Island, Georgia - 041404US metaG (spades assembly) | ecosystem: Environmental > Aquatic > Marine > Intertidal zone >... | reverse complement strand
GTGTATCACCTTCGACGCGTTCATCAAACCAATGTAAGCCTTTTCGGGAAGGATGTCCGAGTTCTCCTCAGCTAAACTGAGAAGCTTCGCGGTGAAATCCTTCGGGGAAAGGGTGCGCCACTGGTCGAGGTCGGTAGTATGAGTCATGATTCAATGATGTGATAGGTACTTATTTACTGGGGGGGAATTTACTCATTTTTTAACATGCCTGCCAGACGCTCTTGGAGGCTATATGATTGGTCAGATACCCTCGGGTCGAAGACATCTCCGTGTTGAATACACACATCACAAGGCTTTTCGGGTTCAGTGTGATGTGTGTGTACAGGTATGATTTTCTCCGTCTTCGCGGCGGTGTTTATGGAAACTTTTCGCTTTTTGTTCCCTCCGTGCATACCACAGTAGTCACTCCCATCGATACGCTTGTTCGTACATTTTTTACCCTTACCAGTGGTACCTATACAGATTGTAGAGTCGTCGATGGATTCAGACACATCCTCGACAAGTCTTTTGGTTAAAACCTCCTTAAGTAGGTCTTTAATTTCCTTCAATTCACTCACAATATTCTCCATGTCCATGGTTCACGATGTGTCAAAATCAATGGGTGTCCGTTTACTGGGGGGGCATTTGTCCAAAAATTTCACAGCTTGGGATGATGACAAAAAAGTCATCGCGGCACCAAGGGCACCTAGGGTTTTAGACATAAGGTGTGATTTCGCCGTTCGCATGGACGTCTCGCTGACTTCACACACGAAATTACCCCAACGCCACACAGACAGACAATCATTCTGTGTGTAGACCCACCGAGCCACGATATAACTCGTGAGTGAACCGGTATAGAAGACGAGTATTGGAAACTGCGCAAGCCATGTAAGGTTCATAATAATATAACAAATCTATTCCTTATATGAAATACACTCGTGAAAATACGAACAAAAATTTTGAAGTCGTCGTCTAATCTTCTCCCACTTGACCTCATCCCTTTCCACGAGGTAGGACTTCATCTCACCATCATAACTCTCAACAAGAAGCACGTTTCGCACCGATGGGTGCATCATGGACAGGTACACGCGACACTGTACCTCCTCGTAATCACGAAGACGGTTGAATAGACCATTCGTTCGTCTCTTCATCTCAATAAGTGTACGAGACCCATCTTCATTTTGTCTGATGGTGTCCACCTTACCAATCACTTGATACAACGTTCCATCTATACAACACACATTGTACTTGTAAAAAGTCCCCGGAAATGATTGGGAACTTGGCTTTGTAGATGATGATTTCCTGTAATAATCCTTCACCAATCCCTTTTCAGCTGGAGTGAGACAAGACGCCTCTACGTCATCGATACAACGCACATCTGGACACGTCGCCAAAGCATCCAGAGCCCGCTCCTCTTTTGTTTTCATCGTAAAAGTCTCCGGACTGTGCTTCAACCACAACTCTTCAACAACATCTTGAGGCTTCTTAAACTGACTCATACCCATGATACCAGAAACATCAGAAGCCTTGATGGTGATGCGAGAAATACCCACGGGTTTGTGCCTATAGGTGCGCTCCTTCAGATGGGGGTACACCTTCCCACACGCACGCGCATCATTCAACGCATCGTGCGCACCATCGAAGCCTTCTCCAAATGTGTTTGTGTACAAATGAATGAGTTTGATGGGACTAAACATCTTCTCCTTGTGCATGTTGTTCGTACACACGTAGTCAAACGATGGGATAGTCATGCCAATGCGCAACGTCTCCGATAACAAGACATTCTCATCAAAACGACTGTTATGGGCCACGAGGGTTTCTATAGGTCCAATAAAATCTAAGAAATCTTTAAAGACTTCTTTAAATGGAGACCCATGTTCCATCGCATAGTCATGGCTAATCCCGTGTATCTCCGTCGCACCTACGCGATACCCATCGGGCTTGATTATACGATGGAAAGATGCAACTTCGCGACCACGCGACGAAAACTTTACCGCGGCGAGCGACACGATACGACACGTGTCATACTTTTGGATATTCTTAAGGGTGGGAGATGTGCGTATAAGCGGCAAACCCGTGGTCTCTGTGTCCCACGCAATATACATAAGTCTTACATTAGTAGGTAGGTCTAGTCTTTAATCGGAGATGTACTCCTCCTCAATATCCTCTTCATTTTGTTCATCATCTTCATCCTCTTCCATGTCAAAATGATTTTCCTCATCGTTATCAAGTTCCTCATCCATCTCTTCATCCTCATCCTCCTCCTCTTCTTCGACGGAGACGATTTCCTGTTTCTCCTTTTTCTTTTTCTTTTTCGTTGAAGAGTCGGGTTTGAAAATCTTGTCCAAACCTTCTTCATATTTTTTCATCTTTGTAATTCTGCGATCGTGCGTATCAATCAGTCGCATGAGATACTCGTCTGAGAACCCCAAATCCTTATAGGCCCGAACCACTGATTCGATTGGAGGGGGGATACCCTGTGAGTAGTAGTCGTGGTAAAGGTCGTGAAGAGCTGTAGATAGACGACAATTGACGCGTTCTTGTGTCTCATCATATTCCAATACCAACGACACCCAGTCGTGCGAAAAAAGCTTTGGATCAGTGTTCTCCACAGATGATGACGTTTTCACGATCGCGTCGGGAATCTCGTCCAACCAGTCGGGTTCGGGCAAGCCACACTCCTTGTAATGTTTCTTTATCAACACAATGTAATCCTCTTTCCTGTATACAGGTTGACGCTTAAGTTTGTTAACCTTTGGACGTTCCTTTATACCGTCAATGACTTTTTGTATTTTAAAGGTAGACATCGTCCGATGGCTCCGGTGTCTCGGTGCGGCGGTTACTGGGGGGTGTGCTGTTGAAAAAATGTTCAATCTCCGCCCGAATCAATTGTTCCGATTGTTTATTTTGATGGACATGAAAGGGTCCCCATATTTCAATTTTTTTACGGTCTCTGTCATACCATAGGAAATCTAAACCTAATACACGAGTCATGTAATAAAATTTAGCACCACCTTTACCAACAAATTTAAAAAACTCATCTTCATCATACTCAGACACATCCATCTCCGAATAGTGACTTATAGGAGGGTCATACATCTCTTTATTATTATGTAATTTTCTTTTTAACCCAACTCACAATACCAGGTGCTGTGATTAAAACATTTGTGTCGTACGAACACGTGTACCGCCCCTCCAACTTTGACATGACCTCACGCGCACGTTCGAGTGATGGCAACGCGTCGATGTCCACGAATTCCGAACCCACACGCGTACGACACATTGGACACGTGTCGTCAAAACTCAACCAACGAACGGCGCAATTTTTACATAATCCGTGTCCACACACAAAGTATGCGGACGCGCGTTCTGTATAACATACGGGACACATATAGATAAATTTAAATCACATCTATAAGTAAGATGGATGCATTACGTATCCATGGTCTGAGATACATCACACAGAGAACAGTACAACCGGGTGATGCGGTGATGTTTGACATAGATGACACCCTACTCACAATGTTCGGGAAACCAATCGTACCCATGATTAAACTTCTCTGGGACGCACAGGCGGCGGGATACATCGTAGTCATCATCACAGCACGACCGCGCATGGAAACAGTCATTCAATGGACCATGAAACAACTCGCCGATAATGGAATTAGCTACGATAAACTTGGGTTCATTCGCGCCGAAGAAAAGATTGCATTAAAACAGCACCTAGGATATAATTTCATACTCTCCGTCGGCGACCAGCTCACCGACCTCACAGGCTCGCAACACTGGCTCAACACTTCCAATTTTTACCACAGTTGATACACGACACATAGGTCGTCATAGGTTCATCTGCAGAACGCGTCTGTAGCTGATAGTAGCTCGTCTTCTTAGATTTGCAACGTTGACACGTAAAGAACCCTTCTACATTTTTCGCCTCCGCCAGCAACGCCTGCTTTCGCATATCCTTGTACATCTTATCCTCCATACACGTGTGATAGGGACCGCCTGGATGCAACTCGTGGGGAAGCATGTCCACGACATCTTTCGTCTTCAACTTTTTTTCTAAAATGTGCCGTTTTAAAGTTGGCGACCTCTCCAAGTTTTTTATGATTTCTAAAAATTTATGACGATACGTGTTGAGAAACCACCAATCCTCCCACGATGGTTCTCTCACACGACGGACACTATAGTTTAATATGCACTTCTCGAGGTTGATGGGTATGACGTCATCCGCGGGAAGTCCAAGGGATTCGGCGAGTTGTTCAAGCGCATATGCACGAGTGGCATTCATCTTACAATAATAAGCAACCCTAATCTTTAAGGAAGTGGGAGACCTGCATAAGGGTCGTTGTTAATCACACAATCTTCCCAGTTTTCGGGAGAACATGTGTCAAAAAATTGCGAACGACGACGCATCGGGTTTGTATCGACGCGGTTGTCCATGATGTACTTTTCACATCGCCACATCAACGCCATCGCGATCAAAATCAAGAATAACACGACAGCAATCATTATACATTTAGTCCACATTTTTTCCTGGAACCCACGCGTCTTCGCTGAGAACAGCACTCGTGTACTTCATCGCGAGTTGGAAGTGGGCCTGGGCGAAATCAAGGGGTGACGACAGTCTACAATTGAACGGATTAGAGTTAGCGACGGTGATGATATCCACGCGGTCGCCACCTGTAGCTTTCGCCATAGCCTCGCACACGTCTTTAAGCCATAGGACATGTTCTTTATTTTTAGGGTCAAATTGTGAGACAAACATCTTTATAAATTAAATGGTGCTAATCTATAAGTAGACGCGCACTTGGGTCGGTGATTGTCGTCCAACGGGGACGCCAGATTTCACTGATGAGATGGTCGTGGCGACATCCAAAAAATTTCCAAAAAATTTCACGATACCACACCTCCTCCTTTGTCAACGGTTTATTATGCTCACTACATATGGCCTGGGACACAAGGAGTGCGTTGTCGTTGACGAACTCTCCCGCCTTGTCGCGAAGGAAACAAACCCATGCACTACCCACGGCGTCACTCATGCCATCTTTTTGACGCCACAGGATTTCCTCTGGGAGATAGCCTATGAAGGCTTCTCGCAACACTTTTTTTTCACACGGACCCATCTTTTGTTTTTGATTCATGGCGAACACTTCACGAATAAATTTAATATCCAAAAATGGAACGATGAGGTCCAACCCATGGGCACTCGCACACCGGTCCGCACGCAACCCATCAAACTGATGGATGAGTTTTAGACGACGCATGCTTTCCGCGGCGTGTTCGTGCACAGAGGATGCGTTTTTAAAGTAAAGGTAGCCACCGAGCAACTCATCCGAACCTTCACCAGAAAAGATGTACCGACACGTCGTTTTCTCTTTGATGTACCGACACAACAACCACATTGGAACAGAGGCCCTGATTGTGGTCGTGTCGTAGCTTTCCAAACTTTGAATGACTTCAGGTAACACTTTAAAGCCCTCATCCACAGTGAAGGTGACTTCGTGATGTTTGGAACCTATGAACTTTGCCACCTTACGCGCCGCCACCAAGTCAGGACTGCCCTCTAAACCAATAGAAAATGTAGTGATTTCACCAATCATGCGTTGGGCGATGGATGCAATCAATGAACTGTCCAATCCACCAGACAACAAGAAACCAATATCCCTGTCTGTGTTTTTCAAACGAATGTTCACAGATTCTTCCAACACCTCACGCAACTTGTTTTCATATGGAACATGCGTCTTAATGTGCCAGTACCCAGAATGGTATGGAATGAAATCATCCACGTAGGAATCATAAAATGTCCCTGGGGGGAACACAAACACCTTACTGTTCAAGAATAACAACGCCTTGACTTCACTCGCAAAAGCAATAGACCCGTGTGCATATCGCGTGTAAAACAGTGGACGCACACCAACAGGGTCGCGCGCTGCCATCACGTGCTTACCATCGGTGTACACAAACGCAAAGTCGCCGCGCAACTCTTCCAACGTGTGCTGTATACCCATGTGTTTCACATATGAACCGATGCACTCACAATCACTCGTACTTTTATTCTTCACATGTGTGAGCTCTTTATGATTGTAAATTTCGCCATTACACATAAACATGACGTCATCGTAAGTGAACGGTTGCATCCCCGCCGGTGAGAGGTCGTTGATAGCCAACCTATAGAAATCCATACGACACTGACCCAAGGTACGCGTCGCGTAATCATCTGGACCCCTGTGTTTCAACACACCTTGAGGCACATCTCGTCCCTCTCCGAATAGACAAAGTATCCCACACATATCTATATGTATTTACTTAATTTTTAAATTATACTCAAGAAAAGCGGCGTATTCTTCTGGGTCCACGTATGCATCCACCTCTTGTCCTGAAAACGAGACATTCATCTCCCTGTCTTCAGTAAACTTGAACTTGTGTACATACAGAAAGTGTGAGTTTGTCGTTCGAGCCATGGCGTCCAAGTCATCCCTGTCGCGTGTCTCAATTTCAAAAAAACGAGAAACGTCGTCAACCGTTCGCTTCTTAAATGTACGAGGCACTTTCACTTTAGCCTTTTCCTCGGTCATGTCTAAAACGGGGAAAACACCATTACGAGACCTGAAAAGAGATATGTATTGCACGGCATTCACGGCAGTCTGTCTTGAACTGAAACACATATACCTCATTTGGTCACCGTGGTCCTTCATCGTGAGAAAAGTCCCCGAAGGTTTAAATTTAATAAAATGAAATTGTTGCATCATCATTCTTATATTACATAATGAAAACTATTTTTTAATTCGCATTCTTTTAAATGGTGATGTAGGTGGAGATGCATATCTTTTTTGTTTTTGTTTCATGCGCGCCACTTCATCGTTAAAGGTATTCCTAAGGGCATTGAACGTGAGTGATTTTCCAGTTGGGGTCAAGGTGTGTTTCAAGTAGTAGTTTTTTCTCGTCTGCGATAAATTTGAACGTAAGACCCGATTGACAAAGTTTTTTTCCGCAGCGTTCATCTTTACTTTTTATTGTTATTTTTTTTGTACTTCTTAAATGGAGTTGTCGTAGATTTATTGGAAGCCGGTGAGTTACGGGGTGGTGGTGTGCGGATGAGGTTTTCAAGGAAACGTCGCCAGTTGTTGTTGTTATTGTTTGCGCGTCTCGGTGTGGGTCGCGTAGGGGTCTGATTCCGACGTGGACGTATCACCGGAGGGGGCGTATCCCGACGCGGGATGTTTTGATTTCTTGGCGTCGACGTTCGTGAACGCGGTGGGCTGTTAAAGGGGTCTTTATTAGTCATCTAAAGAGTATATAATATATTTATATAATAATGCTCATCGCCGATATATGTGGACTCACAAGTTCTGTCGTCATATCTCTTATGTTTATACCCGAAGTCATGCACGTGTATAAACATAAAGATGCAAACGCCATCAGCTACATCTTTTTACACCTCAACCTACTCGCGAGCGTTCTCGCCCTGGTGTACTCTGTGACATATAATGTCATACCCATGACAATCACGAATATAGCTGCCGCACTGTTTTCACTCGTGTTGTATCATTATAAACTTTTTGTAACTGTAAAATAGAATCATATGGATTTTCCCAAAACAGCAGGACAATGCCGATACATGCTAGCTCTTCGTGGAAGTAAACCTGTGGTGATAGCCACGGGTCCAGCGGGAACCGGCAAAACTATGCTCGCGTGTCACGTCGCCATGGACCATATTTTTGATACAAAAAGAACGAGGGTCATATTGACACGACCAATCGTTGCCGCAGATGAAGACATGGGGTACCTGCCGGGAACGATGGAACGAAAGATGGAACCATGGACACGACCAATGTTTGATATTTTTGAAAATTACATGTCTAAAGTACAAATTGAAAGAAATGTTTTCATCGAACCTTTGGGGTACATGAGAGGGCGAACATTTACAAATAGTTTCATCATCGCCGATGAAATGCAAAACGCTACACCAAACCAAATGCAAATGCTCATCACCCGCATCGGACCTGGAACGAAACTCGTGATCACAGGTGACTTGGACCAAAGTGACCTTGGAGATGAAAATGGTCTTCAACACCTGATCTATAAAATGCAAGGACTCGACCTTACATACATGGAACACGTGGAGATGGGGATTGATGATATTGAAAGACATCCAACTGTGAATGAAGCGTTACGGGTGTTGCACCTTTAAGACGGCTTTATGTGCACCTTTCATGAATGGATGTTTCATCACATCTTTGATGACACGTATTGAACTATTTGTAGGTGAATAGTTGCTTTCAGAAAACTCTTTGAAAAAAGCAGCCACTGTAGGTGGTGGAGATACGAGCGCTTCGCCCAAGTAGTGGATGAACACATCTGCATCGGGGGCTTGTTCCATTCTCCAATCCTTTTTCAACAATGGACTGCGAATACCTCTCATCTCAGACAACCCAAAGTCTGTCAATAACACGCGCATCTTCCCCCTCTCCTTGTTGACTAACACGTTTCCTGGGTGAAGGTCATAATGTTTATACGAAGGGTATTTCTTATGAATTTTACGCAACAATTCAAACACTTTGTACACTATAGCTTTGTAATCCGACGCCGTTAAAGATTTTCTGTATTTTTTCAGGTAGTCCTCTAAACTTCCATGACTCGCGTATTCATAGTACATGAATTCCATCTTCTTCTGAGCGCAGTACCCGTAGCGATACACCCTCGGAGCCACACCAAGTTCAGCTAACTTTTTACCAATCTGGTACTCGGACTTTAAACTTTTTTTAGAAAACTTGATGGCAACCTTTGTCTTACATTTATTTTCCAAACATCCATAAAATACAGTACCATACGCACCCTCTCCAAGTTTGCTCACCCCTCGACTGATTTTGAGAGTGTCCTTGTACAACAACTGCCCTGGGCTACATTCCATCAATTGTAATAACGCATTGCCCACCCTATTTTTTTGTGCGTCTGTTTTTGCTTCATTTGCAACACGAACAAGTGTGTCTAGACGCATCTTAAAATACAAAAAGAATTTATTTTATTCACACACTGAAATAAAAAAACTCACTATACTAATAATGGTTCTAGAGCGTTCCGAAAAAGTTGAAAACATCATACAAAGAATCTCCAACAAAACAAATGCACTGAGTAATAAACTCGGCAAACAAAGACGCGATGTCCAAATTCTTCGCATCATCATGCAACATGTGGGTCGGCGAAACTTACTAACTCGGGAAGAGCGCAAACACAAGAAGTTGATGCGTGATATTGATAATAACACGAAACTACTCAAAGAGTACACGAACGTGCTCAAGTCATTTTTCAAAAACTCGAATAAATACACAGACCAGGAAATTAATGGTTTATACCGCAACACGTTCAACAGAATCGTCAATTATGTTCAAACTTTTTCTCCATAAAAAGTATACAATGACATACCAAGAACAAGAGTGCAATTTTAAATATCGCATCAAAGCTCTCGAACGCATCGTCGACGGCGACACCATCGACGTAGCCATCGACCTTGGATTCGATGTGTGCACATCCCAGCGCGTGCGTCTGTTAGGTATCGATACCCCTGAATCACGAACGAGTGATAAGGAAGAAAAACTTTTCGGCCTTTTGTCCAAGAAAAAGTTGAAAGAATGGTGTCTCAAAGCCGTCGCCTCTGATAAGGATGACATCGAGATTGAAATCCGTTGCCCAGAAGCCGACTCGCGTGGTAAATTTGGACGCGTCCTCGCCGAGGTGTGGATCTCTGAAGACGGTCAGTGGACAAACGTGAACAAGTGGATGTGTGATAACGGCTACGCCGTGCCGTACACGGGTCAGAATAAAGCTGACGTTCAAGCCCTACACATGTTAAATAGAGAAAGGGTTAAACATGAGATTGAATAATAAAAGTAAGTATCATGCTCACCCTTACACGAGCATCCATTGATTATCCTACGATTAAAAAGAAACTTCGTAAAAACACTTTAGTTTTAAGTAGTGTTTTTACGACGTATTATGGTATAACTATTGGTGAACCAGGTGTAGTCTCAGCCATCGTTGGTGGCGGGGCATCGCTCACCTATATCGAACTCCTGTCAAAAAACGTAGACACCCTTGACTTTTCAAAGTCTGCCATACTCGTACCGTTAGCTGTAGCGCTGATGGAGAAAGCTATTCCTTACGACTTTAATTACGAAGCAACTTTAGTGACTTTTCTAAGTTACCAGTTTGCTGTCCTATCATTATTGTATGAAGAGGTGGTTCAAACAATTATAAAGAAAAAATAATGATGATATAATAAGAATGTTCTCCATTGTAAACAAAACCGCTCCACCACTTAAGGTTACCACACCACCAGAGAAGAAGCATGAAACCTACTCCGGATTTGTGCGAAAATTGAAGACTGGTCAACTCGACGAAGTCATCATCCAGCCAAACACCAGTCGTGCTTTTTTCGTAGAGAAGGATGGCACCCAAGGTGATGCACGAGTTGTCTCAAACCCAGCCCTTTGGCAACTCATCATTGACAGCGAAGCTGACGTCCGCATAGATATGGAGGCACCAACGAATATTGCGGATACCATATCTATGTTTTTTCTGCTTCTGCTCAGTTTCATCATCGTCAGAGCCTTTTTCTTCAGTGGCGGTGGACCACCTATGATGCAGATGCAACAGGAGGTTCAGATGAAAGTGGACGACGAAGTGCCCACGCGTTTCTCCGATGTTGAGGGTATAGATAACGCCAAAGATGAACTGGAGGAGATTGTTGATTTCCTTAAAAATGGGGAAAAGTATGCCATCTCTGGCGCTAAAATCCCCAAAGGTGCCCTACTCACCGGAGCACCCGGAACGGGGAAAACCCTGTTAGCTCGGGCAATCGCCGGGGAATCGAGCGTTCCTTTCATCAATGTCTCAGGCAGCTCCTTTGTGGAAATGTTCGTCGGTGTTGGGGCCAAACGCGTGCGCGACCTCTTCGACCTCGCGCGTCAACACCAACCGTGTATCATTTTCATCGATGAAATCGACGCCATCGGGAAGAAGCGAACTGCCGGTGGCATGGCTTCGAACGATGAGCGCGAGCAAACCATCAACCAGTTGCTCACGGAGATGGATGGCTTTGATGTGAACACACAAATCGTCGTTCTCGCCGCGACGAACCGCCCCGACATCTTGGATGAAGCACTCCTCCGACCTGGGCGTTTTGACCGTAAAATCAGTGTCGCCCTCCCAAACGTGGATGGACGAGAACGCATCTTAGGCGTGCACGCGCGTGATAAAAACATCGCAGATGAAGTGAAACTTCGCGATGTCGCGCGACAAACAACGGGGTTCAGTGGCGCGGACCTCGCGAATCTTCTCAACGAGTGCGCCATCCGCTCCGTGAAAGATGGTGTCGGTGTGATTACATCAGAAATCATAGAAGACACCTTTCAACGCATCGTCGTAGGTGCGAAAGGAATGACCACCTTTTCCGAAAAGAAGAAAATCCTCGTGGCCTATCACGAAGCAGGACACGCCGTCGTCGGTGCCTTTTCCCCTGGTTTTGACATGGTGAGAAAGGTGAGCATCATCCCCCGCGGAGACGCCGGTGGTGTCACCTTTTTCCAACCACACGATGATGTCGACCTTTATCCAAAGTCATACTACATGGCCCAACTGCGCGTGTGTCTCGGTGGACGCGCCGCCGAAGAAGTCGTCTACGGCCCCGATGAAGTCACCACTGGTGCATCTGGAGACTACGCGTCGGCGTACCAGCTTGCACGAGAGATGGTCACGCGCTATGGGTTTGGTAAAAACAACTACGATTACAACAACTTGAGTCCTTTTTCGGCACGCGTTGTTGACAAAGAAATTGACACCCTTGTCAAAGAGTGTTATCAAGAAACGTTGGCTTTACTGGGATTACACCGAGCTGAACTCGAGTTTCTCAAGAATGAACTTCTTGACAAAGAAGTCGTGGACGGTACGTGGGTCTATGAAACCCTCTTGTGCAATGACCAACAATCTGGATGCCATCTTAAAGATTAAGCACTCTTTTTGTAATATAAAGATGAAAGTCATCTTCGCCCTCCCTGGTCGTGAATTCTCGGGTCGCTTTCTTGCCGCGTGGACGGAGACGTTCACCACACTCATGCGAGAGGGTCACCAAGTTCTATTGGTGAATGAGTACTCCAGTTTTGTCTCCTTTTCACGAATGAAAACGCTCGGTCTCGATGTCTTGCGAGGTGCCGACCAAAAACCATTTGGTGGTCAAGTTCCCTACGATGTATGGTTCACCATAGACTCTGACATCGTGTTCAATCCACAACAGGTGCTCCAGCTCATCGAAGACACGAAAGAACACCCGGTCGTCTCTGGGTTGTACCGAATGTCAGACTTGCAACACTTTGCGTGTGTACAAGATTGGGACATTGATTATTTCAAGAAACATGGGTCATTTAAATTTTTAAGACCTGAAGATATTGTTGGTGCACCTAAATATAAAAAAGTGTCTTACAACGGTATGGGATTCATGGCTATCAGAGCTGGTGTCATCGAACAGTTGAAATACCCCTATTTTAGCTACCCACTCCAAGAGATGACGACAGATGAAGGTACCCTCCTCCGGGACATGTGTTCGGAAGATGTTGCATTTTGTAAAAATCTTAAAGATGCTGGGTTTGACATTACAGTGAATACACAAATAGTTGTAGGACATGAAAAGATGTTGGTAATTTAAAATTGAGCACATCTAACAAAACGATTTTCAGAGTCTCCAAATATCGTTGCAGCCTCTGGACACTCTTCGCACACTTCACCGACGAATCCAGTGTCCACAGGTTCAATTCGTTTCGCGAATGGCTCATACGCGTTATGGCTACAGTGAATCATAGCTCTGTAACACACCACCTGATAGACGTAGGTGTACAAAAAGATTTGGTCCATATTGTACCTATCCTTTGGTAATGGAACATTCTTATAAAAGTTTTGCATAAGTGTGAGACCATAATTAAAGTGCATCGGCGGTGCATTCACATCTCTCAACCCCGAAGGTGTACCTATGTACTTGAGACAATTGTTGCGACATCCCATGGTTCCACCTAATACTGGAACCTTGTGCCCCGGATGGTCACGGATGATGTGAAAATCTTTATCAGATGCCAACCATTCTTTTATGAGACGCACCTCTCTGACACTTATTCTTGAATCAGCATCTCTGATGAGCACCGTTGTGTCGTGTAAAAAAAGGTCTTCAAATCTCCAAAACATGTTGGAGGCTTTACAATCAGTGCCTTCGCGATGGATGAGCTGGACATTTGACTGCGCTTCGAGCCACTTGATGATGTTGTACGGGACGCTGTCGTTGTAGTGCACCCTCAAGGTCCACTCGGGGAGGAGGCGTTGGATTTGTAAAGCATTTTCAACGATGCCATAGGTATATACTTTATTAGAACCCCAGAGGGAATAGGAGATGTACATTAAAATTTAATCGTGGTCAATCTTTAACCAACACCCCCAGTTTTCGTCGTTCGTGGTGTGCGCGCTCATGGAATGGCGACTGTTAAAGCTGCTTTCTTTTTCATCTCTTTCGTGGTCGATGTGATAAATCGGTGGAAAGTTCGTACCCGTCACTGTACCACCTGACATGATGACTTTATATTGAATTGTTGTGTCTGCAAAATTTCGCTTCTTTTGAGATTCTTCAAAGCCACGAATTTTCATCAACAAGTCCCGGTGTGCCACCTGGAAGTCGCCACACGAGGTCACCACGCTCGCGAGACGATGGTGCATCTCTTCCGGAAACTGTGTGATGACATCTTTTGTGACACTGAGTGTTGGTGCCATGATTTTTTGTCCAACAGTGAGGGGTTCGATGCCGAAAATCACCGGCATGTATTCCTGAATGTCTTTGACGCTGTCGGGAAATGCTTTGTGTAAATGTTCGAGCTGAATATTCATGCGAGACAGAACAATCATTTCATCTGGACGAACCTTCTTTGCGAGTACTTCAAGCTGTTCCTTTGGTGGACATATGACATCGACATTCGTGTTGACGATGATGTCTCCAGTCGCGCGACGGATGCCAACATTACGCGCCATGACTTCACACATCTTTTGTGCGGGTGCATCGCCAATGATGTCTTTCACCATTTCAGGAGTCACCGTAATCGTTTTCAACTTGTCCCGGTTTTCCAACACGAGGTCATCGGTTAAAATATTTTTACCAGTCTCCGTGTTCCAGTCGACATAGACGACTTCATCAAAGGACTTTAACATGGAGTTGAGCGCATACGTCGCTCGCTCATTAAGGAAACCACCATAGTTATCATTGCGACCACAACAAACAGCACTGACCTTCATTTATTATTAAATATTCATGATTTCTCTATACCTTTCATAGGATGGTTTATAAATAAAATCTTCAGTCTCCATGATATCTTTGACGTTTTCATAACCAATGTATTCCTTCTTCATGTCAACCGTGAGGTCGTGTTCATTGCGCTCTTGATACACCGTCGCCGGGCCATAGACGACATTGTATCCCATCTTCTGCACGAGGTAGCTTGCAAAGATATCATCCATGCGTCCAACTCTGTCAAACACAAAGTAATCCTTTAAAACATTTGAAGTCAAGATTGTGTTTTGACTGTTGAAAGGTCCAGGTTTGTCTGAATAGTACCAGTCGCTGTTAAATACACATTCGGGAGCGTGTACCATGCGACACACGGCATCGATGTCAGGGTCACCATTCCATAGGTTGGCTTGAATGTCAAACTTGGGTGCATTTACGATTGTGTGCGTGATATTTTTATTCTTCTCGTGCACGTGTTGTAATGGAAAACCTCGGTGCCACAGGTAAGGGTAGTTTGTCACACTGAGGGGGTCGAAGAATTTACACTCCGGTGTGTACTTGCTCACTTTCCCACCAGTGAACAATTCACCCCAGTTTGCCAATGGAATGTTATCATCGTCGACGGTCGCGATGAGGTCGTACTTTTCTTTTTGTGCGTATACAAATCCCATGTTTCGTCTTTGAATGTTTTTCCAACCAATCATGTCCGAAAGGGACTTGTCCAAATTTTCCTGTTCCTTTGGTGTGATGTACCTGCAACCATCGAGGTTTTTATACTCTTCATGCGGCGTAGTGATATCACCGACGACGATGAAGTCCCACCCATCCATCTTTGCATACTTTTTAGTAGCCTCCGTGGGTGCATTGATAGTGGTGGTGACGATGGCTTTGCGCATTTTTATAAATAAAGAGGTAATTCTTTATATGATAAAGAGATATGCGTCTCATATACGAAAAAGATATTGGATGGGGAAACACACTCATCCAGATTTCAGATTTTCTTTTTGAATGTTCGAAACAAAAAAAAGTGCCACATCTTCCAGAACACATTGAATGTATAGATGGCATATCTATCTCCACCGATGCGAATGAAGAAGAATACAAGGCGAATATTTTTATAAACAACATCACGTTCAACTACATTCACCCACTCATGCGACAGTTTGTGAATCCAACACAAAACATCACGGACATTGTTCGCGAAAACGTGCACACCTGCGACGTAGGTCTTCACATCCGCCGAGGAAACTATGGCGTTGATTCTAAATCAATGGACGAGAACACACACCACCATCACGCCGCGTGGTTTTGTGATGACAACACCCTCCAAAAGTTTATAAAAATAATCAAAGATGCAAAAGAATGTGTGTTCGTGTGTACCGACAGCCTTCATTTAAGAGATGAATTGTGTAAACGATACCCAGACAAAGTTCGGACGAGTAATATTAAAAAAATCATTCACAGTCGCGCGTGCGACGAAGGGGACAGAACAGAAATGTTAGTTGATTGGTTTCTTTTATCACAATGTAAAAAGGTGTACGCTACAGCAAAATCTACTTTTGGATACACCGCCGCCGTTTATGGCAAAGCTCAACTCGAGTTCGTCGGCTGAGCCGGTGGGAAGATGGAATCGTAAAAGACTGCATTCTTATCTTGCTGTTCAACCGTCTTGACGTGATAGAAAGCGAGGAGCGGGTCGGCTTGGAGTGCTTGGACCTTACCACCGACGAGTTTTTCATGAAACTCACCGTCCCACCGAATGGTACCATCATTCTTGAAATAGCGTAGTTGGTAGTCGGGCCAGTTTACCCATCCAGTGCTCGAGATTTTAAAATTACACTTTTCCAACCATTCTTCCGTGTATCCCATGAAAATATTCATTCGTGGAATTGCCATTATTTCACCTTCGAATTGTCTTATGTTTCTCAAAAGCAACTCTTGAGGCATCTCATCGGCATCGATGACGAGTATGTAATCACCGGTACATTTTTCAATTTGGTAATTTCTGTGCGCGGCGAAATCACCTGAAAAGGCGCGTTCCAACACGGTCACATCTTTTTTATGTTTTTCAAGCACGTGACGGACGGCATCGTTTGTGCGACCAATGTCATGAAGAATGTTAATGTCGTCATCGGCTTCTTTAACTTTTACCAAAAAGTTTAACAAACTATCAAGTTGTTGGGCTTCATCACAAACACAAATGGCGTAGGTAATCTTTGGCATTTTAATTAAAAATACAACTCTTCTTTTTAATATGTACGGACACATCGTTGGTCGTTTCTTTTTAAAACCCCACCTGCGTCGGGAAGATGACGACACCCCAGATACGTGTACTATATCTGAACTCATAGAGACGTGGCCCCTGTGGCCGCAATGGATTGCCTCCCTCCCCCATAAAAATATTCAGCTGTACACGATGTTTGAAACGTCCGATGTCCACCCAGATATTATCACGAATATGAAACTTTTTCACAAAGTCATCGTCCCCCTCGGATACCTCCGGGATATTCTCGTCCGTCACGGGGTGAATTGTGTGAGCGCAGATTATTACAATTCCCCCCTCGTCCTAGACAAACCCCCTGTGCTCACGAAAAAAGTAAATCCAAATAAAAAAATCTTCCTCTACGTCGGAACGAATGATGTCCGAAAGAATACAAAAAATTTAGTCAAAGTGTTTGATGAAGTTCTGAGGGGCACCGAACATAAGCTCATCATGAAAACGAATAACAGAGACGGTCTTCCCGATAGCGCAAACATCATGTATAGAACGGACCGCATGTCCACCGACCAACTCACAGGTCTCTATAACATGTGTGATTACGTCGTGTCCTTCACTCGTGGCGAGGGGGTGGGTTTACCAATGCTCGAAGCACAATACTTTGGTAAACCTGTCATCGCTCACGACCAAGGGGTGTTTAAACACATAAAAGACCCATCATGGATAACTCTTCCATCGCGTGAAGTCCCCATCGACTACACCGAAGTTCCCGACTTTTTGAAAAAAGTGTTCCATGGTACGTGGTGGGAAGTGGATTACGACGAGGCAAAAAATATATTACATGAGCATATCTGTAATTAAATCTTCTATGGAATGTTTTTGTTCCCAACCAATTTTTTTAATCTTCGACGCGTCACCCACGAGTGCATCGACTTCACACGGACGGTAAAACTTTGGAGAAACACGAACCACAACTTCACCACCGACTTTACCGATTTCATGCTCGCCTTGACCTTCCCACGTCACTTCTTTTCCGAGGTGTTTGAGACACATCGTGACAAAGTCTCTCACCGAATGCGTCTTCCCCGTCGCGACGACGTACTCATCGGCGACGTCTTGTTGTAGCATGCGCCACATCGCCTCCACGTAATCCTTTGCGTGCCCCCAGTCTCGCACGGCGTCGAGATTACCCAACTCAAGAACTTTCCCACTCTTCAATCCTTCTGTAATTTTCTTAGTCACGAAATCTACGCCGCGGCGGGGACTCTCGTGATTGAAGAGTATACCAGAACACGCAAAGAGACCGTACGATTCTCTATAGTTTTTCACCAACCAGTGGGCTGCGAGCTTAGACACGCCATAAACCGACCGTGGGTAAAACGGTGTGGTCTCCCTTTGGGGTGCCTCTTGGACCTTTCCAAACATCTCCGACGTCGACGCCTGATATATGCGATACTTTGACGGGTCTTTGCTTTGACGCACACTTTCCAATATGTTTAGGATGCCAATTGTGTTCGTCTCGAACGTGTACTTGGGGCAGTTAAAAGACGTGTGCACATGACTCTGCGCCGCCAAGTTGTAAATCTCCACGCGCTCGTAGTCGTCGCAATCTCGAATCATCTTATGAATTATGGGGTGGTCCAACACATCGCCGTCATACAGTTCTACTTGATCGAAAAATGTGTGTTCTGAACGACACGACGAGCGTCGCACGAGACACTTCACGTCGTACCCTTTATCTAAAAGAAGTTCGCACAGATAGGAACCATCCTGACCCGTGGCACCCGTAATCACGGCGACGCACTGTTTCATTTAATAAAATAGACCACCCTTTTCTTAAATTAAAAATAAGATATACCATATAAAGTATGTGGTGCCCCAACGATAAACAAGGTTTCCTCTCCTCGCAAACACAAGGTCAAATCAATGAGGATAACGCACTGTCCACATGGATTAGAGACATGTGTCGCGATGAAAACAATAAAGTGTTCCTAGAAATCGGTACGTGGAACGGTCTTGGGAGTACCCGCGTCTTTGTGGACGCTCTCGAGGGGAGAACTGACACCACATTCTATTCACTGGAATGTAACAGTGAAAAGTCTGCCCATGCCAGAAAATTTTATGAAGGCGTGGCAAACGTTCACATCCTCAATGAAATTCTCGTGGAACTCACACCCGAGCAGGTCTACGAGGTATTTCCCGAAGCCAAAGATGACCCCGAATTTAACAGGTGGAACACCGTGGACATTGAAAACATGAAAGAGTGTGCGGTATTTTCATCGGCCGATAGGTTTGATGTAGTGCTCCTCGATGGTGGTGAGTTTACCACGTGGCATGAATTTCAACACATCAAAGACAAGTGTCGCTACCTGTTGTTGGATGACACGAACGCAAACAAATGTAAAAAAATTGTGGAAGAGGTCAAGGCACACCCAGAAACTTGGAAAATTGTAGGCGAAGAACAATCTGTGAGAAATGGTGTCATGATGTTACAACGTCTCTAAGAACTTCCTTCCACTGTTGATACACATACGCTCGCCGAACTTTATTATGAGCCTCCATCTTTTTAGAAATATCCTTAAAATCTAGAGTTTTAATTATATCATTCAACTCTTGTTCACTGTCAAAATATGTAATGTGCGGTAAACTGTAGTAGTCGGCCCTGTCAATCCACCAGTTCATGTCTGCACACACCTTGAGGTTTTGATGTAATGGGCCATATACGGAACGTAATGTTCCCATCTCTTTCAAAAATCTTTTTGTTGGAAATAAAAGGGGGACATTTGCCGAGTACTGCTCAAATATGGACATCGTAGATATCTCATAGGGGACGTGTACGATAGCCCTATGACTATAGAGCCACTCCCAGGTGTGTCCACGTGGGTAGGTGCCATGCTTTACGACCCCACCCGTTCCCGTATAGCTCGCACCTGTGTACAAACAGAGGGAGGGGATATATCTTGATTCAATACCCGCCCCTAATTTTAAATATTCTTGGTCCGCCCTGTTATTTGAGATGAAGTGGATGTTTTTCATGTTTTTTAATTTTGAGTTGAACCAATCCCACCCTTTCATGTCCCCTCCTTTCCATGAAAATGGTTGTTCGTAGCGACAACTGTTCACAACAATGATGGGTTTGTTAAACTTCTCATATATAAGCGCCAGCACTGGCGTGTGTGTCACTAAAAAACCATCGTATTGAGACAACTCATCTTTATAGTGGGCGAAAAATTGGTCAATCATCTTCTCATCAATATTTTTCCACGTGTACTGGTTCACCACCTTGACATCCGCCGTTGGTTTACCAAGAACCCAGTTGTGTCCAGAAATTGACCAATTTGTAATCTCAACGTCATCCTTTAATATATCTATGACATCGGCAACAACTGAGATGTGCAAGTCAATGTTGAAAAGGCGAAGCATCTTTATTAAAAAATACACCGTCTCTTTAAACAAATGGACCTCATCCGAGAACGTCTCGCTTTTGGTGAAAAGAAGTACGGCCACGGGGTCAGGGTACGAGATGACACCACGACGTGGGGGACTCCAGTGAACTCATGGCTCTACATGGCCCTCGAAGAGTACCTCGATGGCATCATCTACGTCGTCGCAGATTACATCAGAACGAGGGAAGTTGTCTTCTCACAACCAGACGATAATAAACGCATAGTGTACCTCCTAGAAAACCCGGAACTTATTAACAGCGAGAAACACCGCGAGATGGTTCACGCGTTATTCAGATTAATTAAAATGTCATTGTAATCTAAAGATGAAGGCACCAGCCGTACAAAAAGTAAAAACATGGCAGTTTGCAGCTAAATTTTTATGGAAAAACTCCACGACACCCAACAAAGCCGTCGTTGGGAAATGGACAAAAGACCAGTTACTGGAACTCGGTCCCACTTTTGTAAAATTAGGACAAATCGTCTCGACGAGAGGGGACCTCTATCCAATGGAGTTTTGTGCAGAACTAGAGAGCCTCCAAGATGACGTCCCTCCCGTGGAGTACGATGTTATTAAAAAGTATGTCAATCAAAAACATTTCAGTTATTTTGAAGAACAACCTTTTAAATCAGCATCTATTGGACAAGTGCACCGAGCCAAACTCGTCACAGGAGAGGACGTCGTCGTGAAAGTGAAAAGACCTGATATCTATAACATTATGAAAAATGATACCGATACTATTAAACAAATCGTCGCCTTCCTTGAACGCTTGGGTGTGGACACTGGGACGGGGTCGGGATATGTCTTAGATGAATCCATCAGCAACTTGTTAGGTGAAAGCGATTATCGCCAAGAGGTGCAAAATGCCATCTTATTCAGACATAATTTCAAGAAAACGTCGTGGGTACGCGTACCGCGAGTGTACGAAAATCTCTCTTCACCAAATGTCATCGTCATGGAATACGTTCCATCTGAAAAACTCACCGACATTAAAACCCCTGGGGTGAACAAGAAAAAACTCTGCGGCGCACTCATCAACAGCTATGTGAAACAAACGATGGACCACGGGTTTTTCCACGCCGACCCACACCCGGGAAACGTTGGATTCTTAGCCTCTGGTCAACTCGTGTTTTATGACTTTGGTTTGGTCATACCCATCAGTGAAGAGCTTAAAAATGGATTCATGGAACTCCTCGTACACATCATCAACAAAGATACCAAAAAAATCGTTGAAGTCCTCGTGGCTCTTAAAATCATCATCCCATCATCAGACTTGGGAGACATTGAAGTTTTTTTTGAAACAATTTTGGATTACCTGGGAACCCTTGACGCGAAGAATTTTACCGAAGAACTCATGAGTGATGAAATCATCGCCAACTTGGCGCGGGAGAAACCATTCATCCTTCCATCGTCATTCATCTATTTGGCGAAAAGTTTTTCATTGATTGAGGGATTATGTTTAAAGCTCGACCCTGAGTTTAATTATTACACATACCTGGAACCTATTGTTGCGGACCAGGTGAAACAAGCTATTGATATACAAAGCATGCTCACCACGACGGCGGAGATGCCAACGAGAGTCAAGAACATCAGCACAGCCGTTCTAAATTTAGAAAAATCTAGAAATGCAATGAAACGCTCCTTGGACAAAACACAAAGAGAAGTGCGCTTTGCGCTCTATAGCACCTTGAGCGCCATCCTCGCAGTGGAACAGGATGACAAAATCTTGATGAGTTTATTTACAGTGATGGCAGCCTGGTTCGCCTTTACTTCTCGTAAAAATCGATAGACTTGTCCTTTTTTTGACGCGGGGTTTCAAAAAACTCTCGGTGTTCGCGAAGCAATTCTTTCGAGCGTCGCTTTTCATCTTCCGCGATATCTTTAATCTTCTCAGCCATGCGGTTGAGGTCTTCGCGACGTTCCTTGGCCAAACGCTTACGGAACTTCTTAACCTTTTTCGGTTCACCACAGGTGACCGTCAACTGGGACATCATGAGTGTGAGCATTGTTGTTGTTTTATTTATATAAGGAAGATATTCTTTATTTGAGTAATCATGGAGACTGGTGAGGATTTCATGGAAACATGCGATGTATGTATTTATGAATGGGGGTACATGCAAAATCATCCATCCTGTATGAAACACATGAAAAAACTCATCGTCGTTGGGAATATACAACCAGATAAAGACCTCATTCAAAAGAGTCGAACCTTTTTCACGAAAATGGATTGGATACACTACTTTGTCGCAATCATCCTTCCAGAGATTGACCACCCCTTTGAGCTCGTGACACACAACTCAGATTATTGTAGTGGTGGCGTGGACCGCATTCTCACCAACCCCCACCTCGTTCAATGGCGTGGATGCAACATGCTCCCACACCCGAAAACATTGGGCATCCCCCTTGGTTTGGAAAATGTCGACATGTGGAAAAGAACGGATAAAGAACACCTTCGTCAGTGTGCACAGATACCAAAAACAAAACTCCTCTATTTTAACTTTAACGTGGCGAGCAACCCAAAGGTACGGACCCTGTGTGAGCGCCAACTCGTTGCCCAAGGATTTCCTAAAAATGAGTCGCGTCCATGGAAAAAATATATAGAAGAATTGGCCCAGTACAAATATTGTGCAAGCCCTGAAGGCAATGGTGTAGATTGTCACAGGACGTGGGAATGTCTCGCCCTCGGGGTCGTACCCATCGTTGTGAAAAATCCAGTGGTATACACATGGTTTAAAGACCTCCCCATACTCTGGGTTGACAGTTATGAAAATTTAAATCTCAGAATGTAATATACACATGGCGGCGACAAATAAGTTATATAACATCGCAAGACGCATCAACGCTGGTACACTGAACACGGAAATTGGATATTTCCCAATCTTAGGAATTGTGCTCCCCCTAGCTATCGCGTATTTCATCACCGCAAGTTCAGGACTCGCTCGCGCGGAAGGGTGTAATGCAGTACAAATGAAGGATGTGCGAAAGTACTTTGATATCGCCCTGACCGTAGCACTTACCATCCCCGCCGTCGCCTTGATGCAAAAATTAATCAAAAAGGATGTCGCCTTTTACATGATGTTCTATGGCATCATGGGTGCAGTGACCGCGGGTATGATGACGGAAGTGTTTGAAAAGTGTAAAGGTAACGAGACAGAAAAGACGTATAACGGATTCTACCTCGCGGGTTTTGCCGTGGTATTCTTGTTAGGATTATTTGCTTTCATGTTTGTAAGATGAGTATAGAGGAAGGATTTTATGTTCTAGGCATGCTCGCAGCCTACGTGATGCGTAGGGTGGGAACATTGAGTTTTAAAGAAAAAGTCATATTGCTCAGGATGTTAGCGTTTATGGTGACGCATCCTGATGCGTCGTATCCTTTAAGAGAACTTGGTTCAGGGCGTACAATTGAAACACTAGACCAATTCCAGTGTATAATGCCGAGTAGTTGGCCCCCTTTCTTGCCTGATACGAAATCCATAGAATATTTGCCAGAATACCAATCATCAGATATTTAACAGTCAGGTTCTCTACGTCACCCAACCGGTCAACCATTTGATACAATCCCAGGCCAACGGCGGTGCCCGCGAGAAAGTTGTCTACATTCATGTGTATATATTATCTCAACATTAATTATACAAACATGGACGCGATTCTCGCCAAATTCTCTGGAAAGGTTGACGCCAAGAAGGTCATCGCCACTGTTGAAGAAATTGAACGCGTGTACATCGCGGATGGAATCACAAAGGAAGACATTCCGCCGATCGTCGCGAAGCTCATGATGCTCGCGTCTGGTATGAAGAAGCTTCCTGGACCGGAAAAGAAGAAGATGGTTATCGGTATCTTGAACCACCTCATCGAACAAATCGACAAGGGTGATGAGGACAGTGAGTTTGAGACGATGTTGAAATCCGTCGTGCCGGCCATCGTCGATGGGTTCGCTGGAGTCATGAAAATCAAAGGCTGCATTCCGTGCTTCAAATAAAGATGAGATTACACTAATATACTAAGATGGGATTTCCTCCCCTTGAAACTATCGTTAAGTATGGTATATACACAGCGCATCAACTTCAAAAATTTAATCAAGGCTTAGTGCCCCCCAAACAGGTGACCATTCTTCAAGAATGTGAAACGTGTGAATTCGTACACCCTTCAGGTCACGAGTGTGATAACTGTTTAGGTTTGATTCGCAATCCCAACGCCGACTCTAATGAATTGTGCGTTCGCTGAAGTGGTTTTTCCCGCTTGAGTTTTAAATCACCTTTTATTTCTTCCACATTTTTCAATGTGTTTGAAACAAACGGTATTAATACTTCGTGATGTTTTTTCTCGTCTATGGGTTTCGGTTCACCACCGTCTTTCACACCATCCCTTCTAAACTCGTCTATAGTCATCGTGCCCCCGAACACGTCTAACTCGTACCTGTTGGGTGCCATTTTCACCGACCCTATGATACCATACATTTGTTTTCGCATACAGATGATGTTTCCACAGATGCGCCCACCAAAGTTCACCCCGTATTTATCAATGGCAAAACTTTTCATACACGACCATGAACAAAACGACCCTTGCGTGTAAAACTTTTTACGCAACTCGTCATATTTTTTAGGCATCTTCAGAGGTTCACCTTCGAACGGGTGACAACACCACCAACACCACATGGTTTAAATTAAAGACTATCACACTCTTTAATTTAAACTATGAAAATATTGTCCATTGATGTAGGGATTAGGAATCTTGCCATGTGCTTACTCAATGATGAGAATAAACTCATCGAACAGTGGGATGTCAGTGGTATTCCACCACAACATGAAGATGGAGTCTACGTGTCTTTGAGAAAACATCTCGATGAACGTCCATGGACTTTAGAGGCTGACGTCACACTCATTGAAAAACAACCCGACAGAAATAAAAAAATGAAATCCGTAGAAAACTTTTTACACGCCTACTTTGTCATTAAAAATCCAACAAAGGAGACAATCATCTACGACGCGCGACACAAAATTCCAGATGTCGCCGGACCCGGGAGGTCCCAGTACCTCAAAAGGAAAAAAACATCCATAGAGAGATGTAAAGAGTTCATCCACACAGGTGAAACAAACGCCCACTGGATACCAATATTCACCACATCCAAAAAGAAAGATGACCTCGCCGACACCGTGATGCAAGCCCTCTCATACACCCGACGAACACCGTGTGAACCAGAAAAGAAAAAGAAGACGACAAAGTTGGTGCCGCGACGTCCAAATGAAAATCAAAAGGCAACGCGCTATTCCAAATCAAATCTCGCGTGGATTTATAAAAATAAATTGGAGTGTGAAGTGTTGGAAAATAATAAAAGATTTATGAAAGACCTTCATAGATATTTTAGAAATATTGAAGAATTAAAAGAAAATATAATGTAATATAAATGTTGAGATATGCCGCCCTCAATCATGAACTCCCCAGAGTGATAGAAAAAGTATACAAACAAGGTGCTCGCGTCATCGTGGACTACGCCAAAGAAAATTGTAAAACAACAGAGGCCCCCGATGTGGTGTGGTGCACAAACACCATCACGAAAGCCCTACCAGTGGACGCCCTCTGCGCCATCAAGTTGACATCTTTTGGTAGTCGAGAGGACCCCACATTCGCCAAGAGTTGTGCCGAAGACGTGATACGGTGCGCAAAGATGCGGGGGGTTCGGGTGTGCATCGATGCCGAAGATGTCCTCTACCCCGAGATGTGTACATCGTTAATGGAAGAGTACAACACCCCAGGACTTCCCCCAGTGGTGTATAAAACATATCAAATGTATCGCGTAGATGCGGTACGCGAACTCACGCGAGACATTGAGAGTGGTGTGCCTTTGGGGGTGAAACTGGTCAGAGGTGCCTATCTTCACAGACAACAGGACCCAGTGTTTCCTTTTAAAAGTTTAGTCGACGAATCATTCCGAAAAGGTATGGAACTCGTCCTTGATGCACCGCACGCGCACACCATCGTGGCGACGCATAACACAGATGACGTCGACTACGCCCAAAGCCATGGGTTGGAAGTTGCACAACTCATGGGTATGGAGGAGGAGGGTGTGGATTACATCTATGTGCCCTATGGACACTTGTGGGAATTGACACCCTACCTATGGAGACGATTCGTCGAGAGATTGGGGTGGGGTTAACTTAAGTTTTTTTGACTCCCCGTACCAATCAATATTCCACCCCCCGTTTTTAAATTCTTCGCCATCTACCCAAAATTTATAATCCATGACTTCTTGACGAACAAATTTTATTTCGCGAATATCAGAAGCTTTGCGTGGTTTATTGAATCTGAGGACGATGTGAAACCAGCAAGTTTTTCTTTTGGTGTCAAGAACACATGGTTGTTCTTTACAGAATCTCGACGTGAACTCCGTGTCAAACCACACGACGAGCCCATCGACCATTTCGTTGGAATCAAACTTGATATCAGATGTAATTTTAAACGTGTCTCGGAGTTTTACCGTCGTAAAGTCCACGTTGTGTATGACGTAGTCATCCGTTACTATGTTTTGGGGGTCGACGTATTCTAATGTCTTATATCCATTAAATCCATTCGTATCACTTTTGAATCCACACACATAGATTGAGCCCATGTCAGGCAATAACGCTCCACCGGGTTTCAGATATTTGTCTCGAGCGTACAAAAACATATCGATGATATTTTCTTGGTACAACGCCGGTCCCATCCATTCGGATACGACAACGTCAAATTTTTTGATGGGTAATTCTGCTTTTTGAATGGGTTTGCCTATGACGAATTGTACATCATCCACACCCTTGCATTTTGGAACTGAAACGAGGTCAACCCCGACGACATTCGACGCCCCACCTTCCATGGCAAAAGCACTCAGTACACCCGTGCCACAACCGACATCCAACACTTTCGCACCTTTCATTAAAGATGGATTTTGTGTCAGTGCGGTCCTGTACGTATCCACGCGATGTGTATCATCAAGCATACCCCTGTGGAATTCAATATCTTCATATACTTTTCTGATGGCGGTCGTGTTCTTCGACTCCAAAGACCCCACGTGTATGAATACGATCACACAAAGGATTATTAAAAGATACACTATCATGTTATAATCTTATAAATTAAAATATTTAAACAATATAAATGTGGTTGATACTCACAGTTGTGTTGTTGTTCGCCTGTATATTTGTATTTAAGAAAAACGCCTGGACCGAGACGTACCAAAAACATTTCAAAAACGAAGACCTCGAAGTCGCTGTGTACGACTACAACACGCGCATCGGCGAATCTGATTACAAACATGTACTCACGAAAATGAAAAGTAAAGATTTCTTTTTCGATAAAAAATTAAAAACCTCCATGTTGAAACTGAAAGAGTCAGAGTTTCCATCATTTTGGCAAGAATTTAGACCGAGATGTGTAGAGCAGACACACGCATTACCGATGCACGCGCGATTTCAAAGAGGTCCATGGCAGTATCACGCACATTTCGATTGTTACGACCAAATGTGTCACATAATTCATGGTAAAAAGACATGGGTTTTATTTGACATCGATTTCGAAAGTTTTGAAGAGGAGAAACATTTCGTAGACCACGTTCTCTACATGTCTCTCAAAGAACTTAAAAAACACCTTACGACGATGGGTATCTCGTACGAAGTCGTCGTAACTAAACCAGGGGATTCCCTATATGTGAGAGCTGGAAGATACCACGCAGTTGAGGCAGAGGGCAATCACATAATGGTAAACGAATACCTCGGTGGGGAATATTTACATTTAACAGAAAGATTTTCAAAGATTTGGAAAGTGTGGTACGAGAGGAATGCCAAATATTAACGATACGCGCCACCCGCTGGGTTCGGCTTGTTCACGCATTTATCACCCTCACGGTATTTTAACCATCTTCCTTTACCTAGAAGAGGGCACGCACCGGTTGAGCTTGCGGGACTGCTCACGACATATTTCTGACGCTTAGCTACTTGTCCACTTCCTGCGATAGGCGCATCTCCTGACCTTTCCCCCCAATTTGCTGCTTTGGCTGCTGGCGAATTCCAGCACGTTACTTCAGGTGTAGGATGGTCAACCCAATCACCCACACAATCTCTCCTGCATTCTGTTTTTCCACACGCCCTCCAGTTGTACACGGGGACACATGAGTAGCCATCTTCTGATGGTTTCATACTTAATGTAGCCACAACACCATCCTTTTCACCGATTGGATAACAATTTTGTGTGATTTGCACATACGCCGATGCATCTGTTGGTGGACTCACTTTGTCGAACCCAGTGTCCTTTACACATCCAAGGCTATTTGTCCATTGATTATACGTATACGATTCCAAGTCACACATTTCCTGTGTCTTTTTCTCGCGAACTACCGTGTCCGCGCACGGATTCTCACATGGTATGGTTTTTGAATACTCGCATGTACCACCATGTTGTGCGGCTGAATAAGAAGGGTCAGACGTATCCAGTTCCGTCGTTTGAAAACCATCACCACACCTCGAGGCGTCGTTCGGGTCGTTCAGCTCGAGACCTGCACGCATGCATGGACTCACCGGTTTGTACACGTTGCCTTCACATGGAACAGGGTCGGGTGGTGGTGCGGCCGAAGGGTCAGATGCATTCGGGTCTTCGATGATTGTAGTCTGACTGAAAGGTACCGGTGTTCCATGTCCACTACATCTTTCGGATGAGTTGTCCACGTCTAGCACATATTCTGCCGTGTCTCCGACTTTTTTATCGTTCACGTCGAGTGGTGTGATGTAAAATTTGATGTTTTGCCCGGACAAAAAACCAGGGGGTGCACCCGAAAAATTGAAAGAGTTTGCATCACTTCCGATGATATCTGGAAATCTGTACTTGACTCTGTGAGAGTTCTGCGAGGACGATACGACGATGCCATACTTGTAAGTCTTTTGACGACACGTGTCTGCTTGATCATTTTCCAACCAGTTCCATCGGATGCCAGCTATCCCACCTGAAGAAAAACACGTCGTCGTTATGTCATTATAAAATTGCCCTTTACAGAAAGCATATTCATCTGCTGGTGGGTAATCATTTGGGTTAGTGGCGGGGGTGGTGGTGGAGGTGGGGGTGGAGGCGGACTTCTTTGGCCACTCTAAACACTTGTCCATGTCAAAAGCATCCAAATCAAAAGAGCCGCCTGTGCATGTGTATCCAAAACCACCCGCCATGACGACTGAACAAAAACAAACCATCATGATGACTACGATTATTGATGAATCATCACCAGCCATTATTATAATATGCGCTATAAAATAATGTGGCAAGTGTTCATTGCGCTGTACTTTTCCTATCTCATCCTGGGACCTCACTGGATTGCCAAACTAGTAAGAAAGGAACCCCTGGATATTGTGAAGAGTCCGCACCAATTCCTGACGCGCGGTGTGTTCATAAGCTACGTAGCCCTCCTGTACACTGCATGGTTTCTGTACAGACCATCGCTCTCGTCATTCATGAATGCCTTTGCCGTGTCATTGGCAGCCACTTTGGCCTACTACAGCCGGTGGGGTCCAGAGAAGACCCTCCCCATGCACGCACTGCTGAACATGTTTATTCTCGTCTCTGGTAAAAAGTTTGTAGATACACAAACATTTATAACACTGGTCCTTGGTATTTTTTACATCGTGTTTCATGATAAAATTTATTAATGTATTGTAAGTAAGCATGGTACACATTGTTGGATGCGGACCCACGGGTATGACCTTGGCGTGGGAACTCAGGAAAATTGGTGTCCCAGTCACAATACATGAAAGAAAACCATCAGCAGGTGGGTCGTGGTGGGAACCAGACTTGACGAAGAGAGATTTACACGCTCACCGTATCCTCTTTGACAGGGGGTGGGTAAATACGAGAAGTCTTCTTAAAGATATGGACATTTCATGGGATGACCTGTTTGAAAGACACACCGATGGTGTTTTCCCATATATGTTTAAAAAATTCAAGTTTCAAGATTACTTGGCCCTTCTTACACTTCCATTTGTGGCGAGACGGGACCGTACCCTTAAAGATGTCCTCCAAGGAAGAATGTCCCCTGAAGGTGCCTCTATTATGGAACATCTTCCACTTATTATTGATGGTATCACTTGGGATGTGATGAGTTCCTATGAAATGTTGGAAAGTTTCAATCACGTCACATTTTCCAGGCAGTGGACGCAACGTGTTTCTGGAAAAGTCATGGGTGATAAAATGTATGAGGCTTTAGAAAACGTTGGTGTTGAATTTAAATTTAACACCTCCCTTGATGAATTATTATACATCTCCGATGAAGACAACTATGTGGCGACATTCTCCGATGGAACAAAACTCAAAGATGAACTCCTGGTTCTTTGTGTGGACCACAGCCCTGCTATCAAACTCGTCGGGGACAACTGGGGACCAGGGGCGAAGACCATGTTAAACGACACGACGTATGGGTGTTTAAACCTACTTTTGGATTACCCCATGGGTGCGCCAGAGATGAAAGATGACCTTGAAATTGCCGCGACGACGCCATGGAAGTTACAACCGAGGGTGTTGTCCGATGGTAAGACGCTGTCGTGTGTCATCTGCAACTTGACTGATTCTATTTTACGCACACCACCAGAGGATTTAAAACAGGGTGTTTTGGAACAGTTGGGTGTGCGTGCACCTGAAACTATTCGCGTGGGTTGGGGGTCTACGTGGGATGGTGAACGTTGGCAATTCCACCAAAGTTCGGGAACACTCGCACTCACGGGTCAGTTGCCATTCTTCGGACGATGTTCTCGCGTAGCCCTTTGTGGCATGATGAGTGATAGACGCACCCCGTACGCATCCTTAGAGGCTGCTGTGGAAGTTGGTCGTCAGTTTGCTCATGAAAACTTTGGAACTCCCACACCCCTGGAGACTTTGAAATTATCACACATCGTGATTTTATTACTTATAATTTTTGTTGTATTAATATTAAAATAATGAAATTTCGGGGAAAAGTCGTAACATCTATGTATGAACATAACGATAAAAAATACATCAGATTACGAGTACCTCCCGAAATGGCACGAATTATTATACAGATAGAGTCTCGGAATAATTACAAACTCAACTCTGAAAACTATATTCAAAAAGATTTCTTTGACAACACCTTGACACTAAAAATTCCATTCCGTTACCGACGCGTCATGTGCCCCATGACAGGGAGGAAACCTATCCAAGAAGTTGTCACAGATGATGAAGTAGATGTAGATATAGAGTACACGGGTGTGTGGCACGCGTCAAACTACTCAGGACACTCGTGGAAAATTAAAAATATTCATATATATTAATGAGTACAAATTGGTCGGATATAAGGACAACGTATAAAAAACAAGTTGACAACTTACAATTAAATAACGACAACAAGACTCGTTATAAGAACCGGATTAATAACACATTCAACACAAACACGATGAAAAATATCGTCAATGAAGCAAAGGCTGCCAATGCGAGACGTGTGAACAACTTGACGGTGCGTGCAGCAAACATAAACTTGGGTCGTCAAAATGGTTTGAGTAACAAGGTCTCTGAGCGTATAGTTTCACTGGCTGAAAAAGCGTCGCGAGATACCACCAAGCTCCTTAAATCGGGTGAAATCGCGGATGCCATCGTGAGTGCGGTGGTTCTTATCAGTGGAGTACTTGGTAGTCAAAAAATAAACATAAACGCCAACAGAGTGCTCAACGTATTCCCGCGAGGATTGCCATACATGCAACCATACTTGTCTTCGACCTACACTATTGAAAAAATGACGAAACGCGCGGTATTCTGGTTTGCGCAGTACAAGACGAAGCAGTTTTCACCTTTGTACACCATCTACGAAGAAGCGTTTTCTACTTTTGGTAAAAATAAAAAATCAAAAGTTGGCGAATACATGACATCTCTGTTCATCTACAGCTACTATGCATTCATCATCGCTGCGATGCCAAAGACACCTGAAAAATTGAAAAAGTTTATCAAAGGGACGCTCAAGGGATTATATCAAACGGTGGCCCATAGGTATACACTCTCTGTAGTGACACCTATTATTATTACACTTATGTATCAGGTATACGTTGAAAAATTAAAATTGCAAACGAGTGTGGCTTATAAAATCTATGAAACGCTCGTAGGACCTTTCGTGGAAGAACGAAGTCTGCAACTGCTGAGTGCAGGTGGTGGACTTCTCGCGAAGAAGGCACTTCCCTATTTTGCTAAAATTAAAGTGCGACAACTGGCACCCGCGCAATTCGGAACAGCTCTTGACATTGCGGTAGATACCATCGTAGATGCCGCGGAACAACGCGTACGAATTCAAGAAGTCAGTCCGGGTGGTACTATGAGAAATATGACACCTGGCGGGGGAGTGGCACGTACCGGTAATACACCCGTAGCAACACGTGCGAGGTCCAAGACGAAGACGAAGACGATCTTTGCGCCTTTCAATACTCCACCATCAACACCTAAGCGGACTCGATGACTTCCTGGTCTTCTTCACGCGCCTTCGGAAGGGCACCGGGGAGGTCAACTTCCTTGAGTCCATTTTTCTGAAATTCAACAAACACTCGGAGCATTCCCTCCATACGATGGACCTCTTGGGAAAGTTCTACAATTTGTCTTTGCAACTGTTTAATATTATCTTCAACACTGACGATGGCCATTTAATAAATTAAAGTTACGACCCTTTAACCTATTAAATGTTGACAAGGAGTGGATACATCATAGAAGGTAATGCCGAAATAAAAAAAGAATTGACTGTAAGACCTGAAGTCAATGGAGACTTTGGATTCCCTCCACCACCTTTTAAAGTTTTTAGAAAATCTAAGAATGGAATCTGCGTTCCAAGATTCTACGGAACTGCTAAGGTGGGAGAACCCACCGTTGACAAAAGACCCGAACCCACCAGAGTCAACCTCACCTTCAATGGAACTCTCCGTGACGCCACCCATCAGAACGCCGCACTTGCTGCAGCTCTCAAAGCAGGTCACGGAGTTCTTTCACTCCCATGTGGGTACGGGAAGACCACGGTGGCGTTAGCCATCGCGTGCAAGTTGGGATACAGAACTATGATTGTCGTTCACAAAGAGTTTCTCGCCGCGCAGTGGGAGGAGAGGATTCGTCAATTTTGTCCAGGGGCATCTATTGGAAGAGTTCAACAAAATAAAAAAGAAACAGAGTGTGATTTCATCATCGCCATGTTGCAAAGTTTATCTCTGAAAGAATATACTTTTGATGATTTTGATAGTGTTGGCACACTCATCGTTGACGAAGCCCATCACATTTGTGCAAAAGTATTTAGTCAGAGTTTATTCAGAATGTGTCCTCGTCACGTGTTTGGTCTTTCCGCCACCCCAGAAAGAAAAGATGGTCTTACAAAAGTTTTACACTGGTTCATGGGTCCAACATTTTTTGCCGTGGAACGGAAAAACCAAGCGCAGGTGGAAGTGTTTCCAGTGAAATACGAACACCCGATGTTTAAAAACCCCCCACCGTGCACGAGATTTGGTAAAATATCTCTGGTGAACATGATTACCGAACTCGTCGAGTGTCGGGACAGAAACAGGATGTTAGTAGAACTGATGAAGAAAGCATCGGCAGGAAGTCGTCAATTGCTCGTCCTCAGCGACCGTCGTCTACACTGCGAGATGCTTCACCAATGTTTCCCTAAAAACTCAGGTCTCTACATGGGTGGAATGAAAGAGAAGGACCTTCAAGAAAGTTCGACGAAAAAAATAATCATCGCAACATTTTCTCAAGCCCACGAGGGTTTGGATATCCCTACCCTAGACACGGTCATCTTGGCCACACCAAAGAGTGACATTCAGCAGAGCATTGGTCGTGTGATGCGAGAGACAAAGGGCAAACAAAACAATCCACACATCTATGACATAAGTGACCAGTGGAGTCTACTCACGGCGATGTGGTACAAACGTCTGAAGGTGTACAAGGCGGGTGGGTTTAAAATACATGGGAGTGGTGGTGAGCGCGCGACCACTTCTGAATTGCCTCAGGGAAAATGTTTATTTTTAAATATATCATAATAGTAGAAATGGCATTAGTGTCCCTCGTGAGTAAAGGGCTACAAGATGTGTACGTCAGTAATGATGAAAGTGATTACAGTCATTTTAAAATGAAATATAACAGACACACCAATTTTTCACAAGCCCCGAAACACATCGCCACCCTCGACGAAAACAACTGGAATTTTAAAATCCCCTCCGATGGTGACATCATCAATGCTCTTTGGGTAGAAGGGCACATCGTCGCGAATGTGTTTTACGAATCAACGATCGACCTGTACGTGGGTGGACAAAAAGTGGACTCCCAACCTTTTGAATACCTTTCAGACATCTGGACCAACTACCTGGCTGACACGTACACCAAAAGTACACAAATCAATAATAAAATATCTCAATCCGATACAAATTTCCAACCCCTCCACTTTTTCTTTTGTGACCACAAAGCCTTTTTACCTTTGTGTTGTCTGGCGTATCACGAAGTCGAGGTGAAAGTAAATTTTAAAGCGACAAACTTTTCAGCACATAACCGAACTGAAGCACAAAAGTCGTTGAAAGTATACGCAAACTTCGTGTACCTGGACACGCGTGAGAGAGAACAACTCGTTGGGAGACAAGTTGACCTACTCGTGACGCAGGTGCAGCAATTGCGAGCTCCCATGGAGACTGTCGTTGATAACGTGGTTGAAGAGGGTGGGTACAATAACATTGATATTTCTGCTTTTAATCATCCGGTGAAATCCATCTTTTTTGGTTTCAACGCATTATTGAATAACAAGGAGACGGACCGATTTACATTCAGGGAGTGTGATGTGCTCATCAATGGTCAAATATTATTTGAAAAAATGTCTCCAACATATTTTCACACCGTTCAAAATTATTTGAAATCAGCCTATGGAAACTCTGAATTTAACAATGAAAACTCCAATCCATTTTACACCCGTTTTTTTGCCTACCACTTTGGCCTCAATGCCTCAGAGTATTTCCCAAATGGCACGACAAACTTTTCACGTCTCGATTCAGTGAAACTCATCTTACGTGGTACAGAGAAAGGTTCGGCGAGACCGAGCGACCAGGATTTACAAGTGATGGCGGTCTCATATAATGTGCTTCGTCTAAAGGATGGAATGGGTGGAATTTTATTCGGAAGTTAAAGTAGAACATGGTCTTCTTAGGGAGCACAGGGAAATTTGACCAAGTTACCCTTGTTCGGCTTGACCCTCAGCGTCCCACAGAGGACTTGAGTAATCAGGTGGAGCAAAACATCTTCACAGGGGACTTGGAAGCTTCAAATGTGTTCACTTCAAATATTGGTATTGCAAACTTGTACCCTGAACACAACTTTTCCCTTGGGAGTAATTTGTGGATGAACGATGCTGGAACGACTGTTGTGAACATCAAAAAGAGAACGGAACTTGAGCAAGCTTTCGTGAGCACCCAGTTTGGTGTGAATACGACATCTGCTGTGTTCCCGTTTCAGGTGAATGACACAAACAGGGTGTATGTTGATAACCAAGGCGACCACCTGTTAGTCGCTGAAGGGAACATTTTGTGTTCAAATCTCATAATCTCTCAGGGTATCAGTGCCGATGGAGATATCAGACTCACGGGTAATATTTCAGCGACAAAGATTACTATTGATGAAGGGTTAGAATTCGGTGCAAACTTGGTGATTGATGACGTCGGCGACCCCGTGTTCCAGGTCACGGGGAATGTAGATACCATCGGTGATATGACGGTGTATGGAAACCTCTATGTAGAAGGAAATGTCTACATCACAGATACATCCATCTATGAGCGCGCAGAAAACCTCTCGGTGACGAACGCTATTTTGGAAGTAGGTTCGGGTAATGACACTGGGACCTATGATACATCTGTGATGTTTCATCAAGACCCTTCAAACGTATTCATTGGATATTTCCCAGGCGCTGGTGGTGAAGAAATCAAAGTTGGGCGAACTATTTCTGGACCCGCGGAAGAAAACATCACAGTCCTCACTGATTCAAATGTTGATGTACACATTTACGGGAACCTTTACGCCTCACACAGCTTGGGTGCGGGGAACATTGCACCCGTGCACAACTTGGATGTCGGTGCCAATTTATGGGCTCACGACACGGCGTCGAATGTGTTGTATGTGTCCGGAAATGTATACGCCGATAGGATGACTTTTGGACACGGATTTAATTTAGGTTCAAACGTCGTGGTCGATGATGCCGCGGCGAATGTGTTCCAAGTGGATGGGCGCGCGGCGTTCACCACCGTGTTTGCCACGGAGCGCATTGGCATCGCAAACACAAACCCAATACACACCCTATGCATTGGTTCAAACATTCACATGCACGAAGTTGGTGCAAACCTAGCTATGTTTCATGGGAATGTGGTGAGTACCCGCTTCATGGCAAATGATAGGGTGGGTATCAGGCAGTACAGCCCCGATGAAGCCTTACACGTTGGAGGGGATGTGCGTCTCGGTGGCAAAGCGGGCACAGATGCCAATGAAGATAAAACAATCAAATCAACGGGTGGTATTGTCGTGCACGCCGATGATTATGGGTCAGATAACACAAACAACGCCCTTACCCTCAAAGCGGGAGCTGTGGCGGCGAATGTGAGTGTCATCGAAGTGTCCTCTGGTGCCACCGATGCCACGAAACAGTTTATCAAGTTCAAGACGAAAAACAAAGAACACATGGTCATGAACTCTCTCGGTATGATTGGCATTTCAAACACCAACCCATCCGCAAATCTCACCGTCGGTGGAAGTGCGCACGTCGTTGGGAGTAATGCACTCACCCTCGGTGACCCGTGGGGTGGGAACACGACATTGCGTTCTTACGTAGACCCAGCTGTTGGACACACGTACGTGCAAAGCCGTGTGCTCTCTGGGAAGGGTTTTAACATTAACGTGAGTTCTACGGGTGTTGTCGGAAACCCTAAGATGACGATATTAGAATCTGGCCGAGTTGGCATAGGGACGACTATTCCCCAACCTCTGGGTCTCCAGGTCACTGGGAATGTGTTCGTAAACTCGCAAGTCGTGGCGAGAAATAATTTTTATCACGAAACGTGTCCCATGACAATTACAAATACCCGATTAGCAAATGTTGGTGATAACATGGAACCAGTGATTCAGCTGTGTCGGGACGCCACCGCTGGTACGACGCAAGGTGCTCGCGCGACACTCTCCGTTGGGAAACACGCGATTGAAAATAACACGTCTCGCACACGTCTTGATTTTAACTTGGCTGATGGTAATTATGCGACGACAAATCGTATCATGACCATGCTCTCTGCTGGGTTAGTTGGTATTGGAACACACACACCCAGAAGCAAACTTGAAATCCACTCTTCTGGTTCAGAAAATCCACTGACAAATGGTATTCTTGTGTACAATCCAAATGACGCGGACAATGAAGATGCCATCGTGTGCATGGAAGTCAACGATGCGGGTGGGGATGCATTTAGTAGCTATAAAGTGACGACCGGCGCAACCACGGGTTGGTCAGTGGGTGGAGCTTTCAGTGATAGCTCTAAATTTAAAATTTCAAACGATGCGACGACATTGAATACGTCAACCTATTTTGTCATAGATAACGGGGGGAATGTTGGTATTAACTCAAATGCACCCACCGAAAAGTTGGATGTAAACGGTGATGTGAAAATTGGAAATAAACTCACATTCAGAGGGGTCACCGCGGCATCGGATACTTCAGATACAACATTTTTACAAGAAAAAGCCTACGGTACTCAAGGACGCACAGAGTTGGTATTATTCAAAACAGATAACTCCGAGGGAAGTGAAGGCCCTGACCAGATTAGACACATCGCGGCGAGACATGTGTTCAACACCTACAGCAGTTCTGGTGCCATCACACAAGATAACATAGACGACATTTTAGGTGATGCAGCTGACATCGCGGCCATTGACTATGAAGTAAAACCAGTACTGAGTGTTGAAAAGGAGAGACGTGTGCTCATCAACTCCACCGAAGATGACTTGGCCACGGACACACGTTTGTACGTGGAAGGGAACATTAAAGTAAAAGAGGGTAATTTCATAGATACTTCAAATTTACACATTCTCTCAGACACCGCCAGTGGTGACAATTTCATAAAATCTTTGGAACAAAGCGACCTCTCGTTCCAATTTGGCCAAACCGGTGATTTTGAACGCATGCGTGTTCAAAACGATGGTAAAGTGCTCATAAACAGTGGTGAAAGTGCCGTGACCGCTTCACACACACTCCACGTCCACGATGATACCGAAAGTGATGTCACCCTCCTCAACCTAGAATCTGCACCCGGAGACAGTAGTTCAAAATACACCGCGATGCAGGTCACGACAAACACTGGATACGGGGGTTTCCTCAGAGCACAAAAAGGTGCTGCGAGCAATGCTTTCGTTGTGGGATACCTGGACAATGATACACAGGTAGATGCCCTGTCAATCATTAAAACTGGGCAAGTTGGTATCGGTACATCACAACCAAAGGCGAACATTCACCTGTATAACAGCAACTTGTTGGTGGAGCACGCGACGAGTAATGCCTTGATCGAATTCAAAGCTGGTGCGGCGACATCCAACATTTACATGAGTAATGACGACGATGACTTGTACCTGTACCCATCGGGTGGTAACGTCGTCGTACAAGGGTCGTTGACTGTTCAAGATGACATCATCTTCGGTGGTCGCATTGAATTCGGTGATGCCGTCGGTATCGGTGTCGTCACACCATTGGCACCATTACACGTGGCTGGTGGAACTATTTTCAACTCCGATGCGGTTTCTAAAAAACAGTACAGTTCAACGTTTAGCGTTCTCGACACACAAGGTAAAAATATCATTCTCACCTTTGGTAACGGGGCGTTTTACGCTAAAATTACCGCCATACTTAGATATGCCGCTGATGGCAAATACATGAGTACGATGATTCTTGAGGTGCAAGGTGGGCATTCAGATGACACACAAACATCATCAATACCAATCGCCATCGGTACAAAAAATATATTCAGTGGAACAAATCCATATCCATGGAGTCAAACAGTCACGAAGACGGCGACGACAATTTCCATGGTACCACACAACACATCACCCCGCGGTGGTCTCGCACTGACGGCGTACTATTATGACTTTTACATTGAACTCATGACCGCTTCTGGTGGTAAACTCATAAACATTAAAGCAAACACAACGACTAAATCTTCGTTTACATACTAAACTAACTTTACCACGAAGGAAATCGTGGGAGAGTGAGTGAATTTTTACATCGCATCGAGCAAAGCGAGCACGATGACACCAACGATGAAGAAAAGAATGACGTAATTGCATTCAGTCTCTTCCTCCATCGTCGGAACAACTTCCTGTTTTTTTGGGGGAGGAGAGGTGCGACGAGGTGGCGCCTCCTCCTCCAGTGGGCACATACTTAATGCCATCATCCTGTGTTATAATATCTAAAGATTTATTTCTGTCTTCTTCTTACGGCCTCTCTTCTTCGGCGCTGACTTTTCCTGAACAGTCACCTCTTTGACATCACTCTCCTCTTCCTGTTGCAAAATGTCTTCTGTGACGATGTCGGAGATGTCATCGTCCACATCTTCCACGGTCTCTTCCTGCACCAACTGGGGAGAGCTGTTCATGGGCGGCGGCGGGGGCATCATGATATTACCCATCAAGCTGCTGATGTCAATGCCTGGACCTTGCATCTCGTACGCACCCCCTGCACCACTCGGTCCACCGTCGGGTGTACTTCGTGGCTTGGTGTTTTGTACCGCACTGACCATCTGCTGCGTGAGTCCTGGGTTTTGCTTGAGAACATCTTGAATATTCGGAATAGCCGCCTTGAACATAGAATTGGTGAGATGGAACATCATAGCCGACCCCCCAACCATCATCAATAGCTTGACTTCGGGTGCGACATGCATCTTTTCGCCATATTTAACGTGCAATTCCTCAAAAACGCCATCGTAGTCGTCCAAGTTTTCCATGATAGATTCAGACCAGCCATCGAGTTGGAGCTCAAACGGATTGTACCTCTTATTTAAGAATTCCAAACCAGTAGCAGTGGCCATGAGGGCACGTCTGCTAAATTTGATACTCTGGTCAACGTCGATCGTATAGGTGATACGCTTGTACTCACTTCTCAAGTCTTCGATCGGGCTGTACGCGTTCAACCGTTTGTTGACGTTGAAACCCTTACGTTCAAGTCTCGTGAGTTTGTTCAACAAATCACTCTTCTCTTCATCAATGGATTTGTACCCCTTCGATGGTTGTTCCTCCTGGTACGTGGGTCCACCACCACCACCACCCATCTGGGGGTATTCGTCGTCGTACTCTTCATCGACTTCACCAAAGTCATCCTCAGGTTCCTCGTTGTATTGTGGTTGTTGTTGTTCGTTTTGTTTGTACGGATTGACAAAGGCGTCAATCTCTTCCTGGTGTTGCATCGCAGGCGACGGTCGCGGTCTGAAGTTTTGACCAGGCCTCGGCACCTTTTTAGGTCGAGGGGTAGAAATTTGAATTTCATCCATCAGCCGCTGCTCATCATCATCTAATTTCATGACATTAGTTTCACCTCTGTCCAGAATAATTTCACCGTCCATCTAATGTATTATCTTTAAAAGTAATCAAAATCTTTAACGCACTTTACTTTATTTTCTCAATTTATAGTATCAAAAAATGTTCAACCTCAACAAGACGAACCGTAACGCCTTGACGCTCATCGGCACCCTCATCCTGGTGGTCTTTGTGTTGATGACTTCACGAAGCTACTACACACCGATGCCTTTGACCATCAAAGCGAAGAATGAAGGCTCTTTGTTTGACCTCCCGTACGACCTGAAGTGTGTCGCGGGAAGTGGCATGGAAGGCGAAAGCACGTACTCCATGCGCAAGGCTGGTGGCGTGTGCGGTGCTGAAAAGTTGGTGCGCGAGCAAGCTGGATACGAAATTATCTAAGATACTAGTATAAATAATGGCATTGGTAACTTCCGATACCACAATCCCTGACCTCGCCTATGAATATCACACCATCACCGTCGATAGCATAGGTCAGGCCAGTGCGAATACATTCGTGGCACACCTGCAAAACCCTCTTCGCAACGTCGTGCAAGCCCGTCTTCTCGCCGCACACGTCCATGCGAACCTTCAGACCGAACACCTCTACCTGTCCATCGACGAGTTGGACACGCACTTTAACGACCGTGCCGCCATTCCCGGTACATCCAACGTGCACACAGGACAGGGGAACATCTCTGTGGTGCGAAGTTCCTTCGGGAGCATCATCACGGAGAGTGCGACACATGGAAATGGAAACACCCTCATCACATTCAAGGATAACTATCCCGTGGTGGCGCAGTACATCGACCCGATTCGTCGCATCGATAAGTTGACCGTGACCCTTTTGGACCAAAATGGGAATACCATTAAAAATTCATCAGACGCGGGTGCAAACTTTTTTGTGATTCGTTTTGTTTGCAGGAGACCGAACCTTTAATTTTTCTTAATATAATATAACAATGTCTTCGGGCATCACGCAACTCGTATGCCTGGGCGCTCAAGATGAATGGATCTCGAGCGAACCAGAAATGAGCCATTTTTCCGCCACGTACAAAAGACACACACCTTTCGCACAAGCCATTGAAAAACAACAAATTCAAGGCGCTGTGCGCTCGAACTCGTACTCGTCAATCACACTCGGACGCAATGGAGACATGTTGGGGTACACCTACTTTACAGTCGATGATGGAACGACGACTTTTGAAATTTCAAACTGGACAGAGCTCATTGAATCTGTACAACTCGTCATCGGTGGCCAGGTTATAGATGAACAGACGTCTGATTTTTCTCAATACGTCGCCCTCGATATGCTCGCCAAAAACACATCCAAAGGGTCCCTTGGCCCGGGTGGTCGTTCCTCGTGGTTTTACCCACTGAGATTCTTCTTCTGTGAAGCCGTGGAATCTGCCATCCCCATGTGCGCGCTCCAGTATCAAGAAGTCGAGTTGCGCATTCGTTGGGGCCCACTCGCCGGAAACTACACGTGGGAGTGCCACAGCAACTATTATTTCTTAGATGCCACAGAGAGGGCGCAAATCGCCAGTCAAACGGTGGACATGCTCATCTATCAAATTCAATCAACTGCACCATCATACGAACTCACGCAAGAACTCACATTTAATCACCCCGTGAAGTTTATCGCCTCATCAAACATCTTCTCTGGAAGCACCCTCACAGCACCTAATAATAGAATTAAACTTTCAGTCAATGGTGTTGAACTCGCCCCATTCAAATGGGCCAGACCAAACTTTTTAGACGTCCCTGCGTACTATCACACCACATCGGTGTCATCCCCCGATGTATTCCTTCACAGCTTTGCAAATAACACCAGCACCTTACAACCGACCGGAACACTTAATTTTTCACGAGTGTCATCATTTAAAATCCACAGTGAATCCAGAACTCTCATAGATAAAATTTATGCATGTTCCTATAACATTTTGACGATACGAAATGGTATCGGTGCCCTTCGTTTTGCAAATTAAAATACCCCTTTATATAAATGGTGAAGAACCTTAATACCGTGGAGCGCGGAGAGAAGGTTCGCATTGGGAAGCTCCAGCCCCACACACAGGCTGAGAACTCCGTCATTGTGAACGCTTCTGACACCACAGTGCAAGCACCACATTCGGGTACGTTTGTGTCTCCAATCAGATACGACACAGTAGCTACTACGAATGTCCTCGCGTATGATACTGCGACGAATGAAATCGTAACGACACAAGTCGTGGCAGTTGATAAAACTCTTCAGTATGTCACCGAAACTGGGAACACAACAACAGAGGTTGTACAGTTCACAAATGGGTTCGTCTCCTCTGGTCCAGTGGGTCTAGCAGGGAACACCGAACCCGCACATTCATTAGATATTGGTTCAAATGTATACATTGATGACACGTCATCATCTGGAAATGTTTTTTTCGCCAGAGGCAATGTATACATCGAAGGAAATCTCACAACTTTTGGAGAAACAACTTTAATTTATTCTCAAAATATTTCCGTCAAAGACCCAATCATTGAGTTGGGTCAAAACAATGTCAATGAAAATTTGTTGTATGACCTCGGCGTCCTCATGAAAAGACCCGGTGAAAACGTCGGTGTCGTGTACCGAGAAGCTCAAGACGAGCTGTTTGTGGGGTACACACCAAACACCGCATCTGAAAGATTTATTACGAGCTCTTCAAATCTCGTGACCATGAACGTCGTCGGTGATGTGTACGCCAACGCCTACTTTGGCGATGGACGCACACTCACAGGGGTGGCTTTTAAAGCACACCTCGAAGACAATGTCTCACGTATTGAAGTATTAGAGACTGATGCATATTCGAACGCACTGCGTGTCTCCAATTTGGAAACGCAAATGTCCTCTAACGGTATTAGAGTTGGGAACTTAGAATCAAATTTAGCAGCAAATAGTGTGAGGATTAGTAATTTGGAGTTTAATCTTCAAAATAATTCTCAAAGAATTTCTACACTCACCGCCTATCATACATCTAATGTTTTACGCATCCAAGATTTAGAAGCAAATGTGAATACAAATATTCACACACGTCTCAACAATTTAGAAAGCAATCTCACAGATAATAGCAATAGAATCACAACATTAAGTGCACGGTTGGAAGATAACAGTTTTAGGATTTCCGTAAACACTGCAAACATCGCAAACTTGCAAGTGACCTCGTCAAATAATTTTGCAAACATTGCGTTGTTGCAAACATACGCACTCTCAAATAGTATTAGAGTGACGACATTGGAAACATCCCTTCAAAGTAATGCACTGTTGTTGAACGATGCCGTGTCAAACCTAGCAGCAAACAGCGTACGAATCAGTGCCCTCGAAGTGCTTCCAGACCAGCTCGCTGATAACAGCGCACGTATCAGTGCCCTTGAAGTGGACCCAGAGTTTGAAGGCATAATCACAGGTGATGGGGGGAACATTTCCAATCTCACCCTCCAATACATCTCCGACATGGGAAATACAACATCGAACACACTCCATCTCACCGGTGAAGTGTCATTAAAGACTGATGGATTTGTTGGTATCAATGTGGAACCCCAGTATGAGTTGCACGTTGGCGGAGATGTACAAATTGATGGTAATTTAAATTCATCTTTTTTTACCACAAATGGAACATTAAATAGAATTTATGGAAACACTCTCGTTGATGGGAACACAACAATTCAAGGAAATCTCGTAGTTCATGGGTCCACATCCTACCTGTACTCTGAAAACGTGTTCATTCGCGACCCAATCTTAGGGTTAGGGAACAATGGTTTGGCCGATACAGGTATCATCATCGGTGTACAAAGCCCTGCGAATGTCGTCTTTGGATACGATGCCAGTGAAACAGAATTCATCGTCGCCCATAGCACCGCGAGTGTCGATGGTATCTCTTTAACCCCCGACCAAACGAATCCAATCAATTTTCACGTCTATGGTGACGTCGAAGCCAATACAATTACCGCACAAGCCGATGTCATCGTCGGTGGGAATCTCGAAGTGCGAGGCAATACAACATTTTTACAAGTGGACAACCTCGCCGTAGATGACGCCATCATTAAAATTGCCGCAGGAAATGAACTGACGACGTTAGACTCCGGTGTGGTCATGGAAAGGGCGGAAGCCAATGTCGCCATGGTGTACCGAGGCCACGAAGATGAGTTGATGTTTGCGTACACCACCGATGATGCCGCGGGTGTGGACATTACCCCAGACCTCTCTAAACACATGAACGTTCACGTCTATGGAAGTTTCTTTGCAGACAAAAGTATTAATGTAAATAGTAATACATTTATTAGTGAAACTGGTGCCGTCACGGCAAACATTTATTTTGGAGATGGTGGTCTCCTCTCAAATATAACACAAACACTTCAAGGTATTACAGATATCGGAAACACAACAAGTCAAACACTTTTATTAACCAACACAAATGAAGCCATCAACGCAACTTCAAATATTGTCACCGATGGGTACTATTTTGGTAATGGTGAGTTTTTGACGGGCATTTCAAATGCAATCACAACAAATACACTTCTTGCGTCAAATTTGGAAACAACAAGAACATATATTACCTCAAATGTAAATATTTTAAATGATAATATTGATTCAAATATTTCTACTGTCCGTGATTATATCACCTCCAATGTGAATATTTTAAATGATAATATTGATTCAAATCTTTCCACAGCTAGGGATTATATTTCATCTAATGTGGATATTTTAAATGATAACATCGCATCAAATCTTTCTACAGCTAGCGATTACATCACATCCAATGTGAACATATTAAATGATAACATTGATTCAAATTTGGAAACTGTCAGAACATATATCACCTCTAATGTGAACATATTAAATGATAACATCTCAACAAATTTGGAAACAACGAGAACATATATTACCTCAAATGTAAATATTTTAAATGAAAACATTGATTCAAATCTTTCCACAGCTAGGGATTACATTACCTCAAATGTTAATATTTTAAATGATAATATCTCATCAAATTTGGAAACCGCAAGAACATATATTTCTTCTAATGTAAATATTTTAAATGACAACATAAGTTCAAATCTTTCCACCGTGAGAGATTATATTTCTTCTAATGTAAATATTTTAAATGATAACATCTCAACAAATTTGGAAACAACAAGAACATATATTACCTCAAATGTAAATATTTTAAATGATAACATTGATTCAAATCTTTCCACAGTGAGAACATATATCACATCCAATGTGAACATATTAAATGAAAACATTGATTCAAATATTTCTACAGTTCGTGATTACATTTCATCTAATGTAAATATTTTAAATGAAAATATTGATTCAAATCTTTCTACAGCTAGGGATTATATTACCTCCAATGTGAATATTTTAAATGATAACATTGATTCAAATTTGGAAACAACAAGAACATATATCACCTCCAATGTAAATATTTTAAATGAAAACATTGACTCAAATATTTCTACGGTCCGTGATTACATTTCATCTAATGTTGATATTTTAAATGATAACATTGATTCAAATTTGGAAACTGTAAGAACATATATCACCTCCAATGTGAACATATTAAATGATAACATTGATTCAAATTTGGAAACTGTGAGAACATATATTACTTCGAATGTGAACATATTAAATGATAACATTGATTCAAATCTTTCTACGGTGAGAACCTATATCACCTCTAATGTGAACATTTTAAATGAAAACATTGACTCAAATTTGGAAACTGTGAGAACATATATCACTTCGAATGTGAACATTTTAAATGAAAACATTGATTCAAATCTTTCCACAGCTAGGGATTACATCACATCCAATGTGAATATTTTAAATGATAACATAAGTTCAAATCTTTCTACGGTCCGTGATTACATTTCATCTAATGTTGATATTTTAAATGATAACATTGACTCAAATTTGGAAACAACAAGAACATATATCACTTCGAATGTAAATATTTTAAATGATAACATTGATTCAAATATTTCTACGGTTCGTGATTACATTTCATCTAATGTTCAAATATTAAATGATTACATCGCTCTCAAATCAAACATTTTAGACCCACACTTTACCTCTAACATTAGTGTAGAATCCAACGTCACGACGAATGAGCTCGCCGTGTCCACGTTAACCGAGGGACGCGTGCCGTACGTTGGTACGGATAGTTTCCTCGTAGACCACGAACATCTGACGTTCACACAAGGTGCACCGAGCCTCTTGAGTGTGGGTGGTGATGTGAACGTCTCCGGGAACCTGTTCGTGCAGGGAAGTACGACATTTTTACACACCACAAACACAGTCATCAACGATGCTCTCGTGGAACTTGCAAACAACAACACGAGCGATACCCTCGATATGGGTTTCATCATGACCCGACCGACGTCTAATGTTGGTTTGGGTTTCAGAGGAGATGAATCCGAGTTCATGATTGGACACACCCTCAGTGACCCCTCGAGCGCAGACCTCGTTCCAGATTCTGGTAACGACCTCGCGGTACACGTCTACGGGAGTTTAGAGGTGGACACCACACTCGCAGTAGATACAGACACACTCTACGTGAACGCCACCGACGACAGAGTTGGGGTGAACACAACTACCCCAGGTGTTGCACTCGATGTGCGTGGTGATGCAAATGTGGCGGCGCTGTCTGCACACAGTAATGTGGATGTTGGAACTGACAATTTCTTTGTGGACACAAACACTGGGAGAGTTGGTATCGGTACAACTCTTCCTGGTTTTCAACTCGACGTGAGTGGTGATGCGAATGTCGCTACACTCAATGTCTACACCATCCAAGGATTGCAAACACTGGCATTCAATTCTGATAACACCACGACCCCACCCTTACAACTGACGGCAGGGAGTCTGAACGACGGCGTCGGGGCGATTCGCATCGATAGTGTTGAACCGGACATCTACATCAATGACACTGATGGTGGCGCCGCGACGGTCACTTTCGCCAACAACGATGTAGCGCGCGCGGCGTTTGGGCGCAACTCGGGTGATGACTTTTACATCACAGTGAGAGACCCAGCTGTTGATAGTGGTAACTGGAAAGATGATACCCTTGTGGTTGATAGTTCCACGGGGAACATCACCATGGCTTATAAACTTGGTGTGAACACGACGACATTCACTGGTTCTAATGTTTTAGAGATTGGTGGCACGGCCAACGCAGCTGCGTACTATGGTGATGGTGGTCTCTTGTCTAACATTGCGAGTACATTGGATGACGTGTGTCTCAATGGTAACACAACGACACAAGTGGTATCTTTGTTAAACACGCATACTGCATTAACAACAGACCTCACTTCAAATGTTGAGATTAAGTTGGACCAGCTTTATAATGTCGTCATAGGCGACGACCTCACCGCGGAACAGCGTCTCATCTATGATGGCGCAAACTGGGTCAATGATTTCAATGACAACAACTTTATACGTGTGATTAACAAAACAGGTGCTGACATCGCCAAAGGTAATACTTTGTACATCGTGGACAGTCACAACAACAACATAGCGAACGTGGCTTTGGCAAAGTCGGATAGCAGTGCAACTATGCCATGCATTGGTGTAGCATCTGACCTGATTTTAAATGGCACCGAAGGCTTGGCGGTGACCTATGGTAAAGTCTCTGGTGTGAACACGGTTGGATTTACACAAGGTCAAACCTTGTATGTTTCAAATACCGCCCCAGGTGGTATCATGGCCTCAAAACCATATGATACTGTCAATGATGTGGACCAAATTCAAAACTTGGGTATTTGCATTAAAGAAAATTCAGAAAACAATGGTATCATCTTCGTCACTGGTATTGGACGTTCCAATGACATTCCTAACGCAAACATCGTGACACAAAATTCACAGTTGAACTATGTATATGTGAACAACGTCAACAATGATATGTTAAAAATTGACCCAACACACTTGTTGACAAAACTACAAACTCTTCAACAAGTCACTGACACTGGGGCTACGACCACGAACGAGGTCAGCTTCACAAACACTGATACCTGGAGCATCAAAGCCTCTGGGAACATCTATGCGGCGTCGAATATCACCGCCCTCGAGTACTATGGTGATGGTACCAAACTCACAGGGGTGGCTCTCAAAACAGACCTCACCGATAACGCAGCGCGTGTGAGTGTCTTGGAAGCTAATGTCGTGGACCTATGGGATAATGTGTACAGCAACGCAACAATTCTTGATGGTGCTACATCGAACATCAGTGTACTTCAATCAAACGTGGTGGACCTTTGGGACAATGTGTACAGCAATGCATCCACCTTGGCAACTCTTAAAACCGACCACGAAGACAATGTCCTTCGCATAGGTGTTTTGGAGGCTAATGTAGTGGACCTATGGGACAACGTGTACAGCAATGCATCCACCTTGGCGACTCTTAAAACAGACCACGAAGACAATGTTCTTCGCGTGGGTGTTTTGGAGACTCATGTCGTGGACCTATGGGACAATGTGTACAGCAACGCATCCACCTTGGCGACTCTTAAAACAGACCACGAAGACAACGTTCTTCGCATAGGTGTTTTGGAGACTCATGTCGTGGACCTTTGGGACAATGTATACAGCAATGCATCCACCTTGGCGACTCTTAAAACAGACCACGAAGACAATGTTCTTCGTGTGGGTGTTTTGGAGGCTAATGTTGTGGACCTATGGGACAACGTGTACAGCAATGCAACAATTCTTGACGGCGCTGCATCTAACATTAGTGTACTTCAATCAAACGTGGTGGACCTTTGGGACAATGTCTACAGCAACGCCGCACGTCTGGACACAGCAGAGGACGACATCTCAGACTTGGAAAACACAAGGGCAACAAAACTTGACCCAACATTTACTTCAAACATCACCGTGAATAATGTAGCGTATGTGAATAATGGTCTCGTGGTAAATAACACCCGCTTCTATGCACACTCTGGGTCTATGACAAACCCGAGTGATACCATTGGACTTCAATTTGCCTCTAATGTCTTCTATGCCCGCGTGATGGCCCAACTGGTGTACGACACGGAAGATGTGAACACCCTTGTGCTCGAACTCCAGGGCGGAAAAGTCACAGGTGCTCCAACAAAAAATATAACCGTGGGCACATTAAATAAATTTGGCGACACTACAAAACCATGGAGTAGTACGGTGACCACCACGCCAACAGAGGTGACAATCCAACCGAATGACCTCAACCAGGACTATGATTATGAAATCATGGTGGAGTACACCTCAGCAGGAACAGATTCAAAGTTGGTCGCGGTGAAAGAGGGTTCAACAGCTGTTAAAAATTTCGCATATTAATGTAAATGACGACGAATATTCAGAGTTTTGCTGGAGATGTCCAAATTGATAGTGGAAATCTCTCGGTAAAGTCTCTCGAAGTCAAAGATGGCGTCACAAAATTGGGGTCTAACAACACAGCCTATTCCAATGTCGGTGTCATGATGACTCGTAAAGATGGTGCATCAAACGTCGCATTTTTGTTTACAGAAGATGGTGCGAATGTTGTTTTGGGATATACGAACGATGATGCCCTCGAGGGTGATAGGATAGATATTCTCACGGATGAAAAGGCAAATCTAGTTGTCTACGGTAACGTATACGTGACTGGTTCAGTGCACGGTGATGGTTCAACACTCACGGGTCTCGTCACGACTTTACAATCTGTGACTGAGTTTGGTGCAGATACGGACCAGACTATTTTATTTACAAATGAAATCACAGGTATTAATGTTTCTTCTAATGTTTTAGTGAGTGGTAACGTGACAGCTAATGTCTATTACGGGGATGGTGGTCTGCTCGCAAACATTACACAAACCCTTGAGGGTATCACAGCCATTGGGAACACCACCCCCTATACTCTTGAATTTAACAACACTGATACAAGTTTCGTCACTGTATCTAACGTAGGCATTGGCAACGCCCTCCCAACGGCGGACCTGTGTGTGGGGTCTAATGTTGTCATAGACGATGAACGTTTGAATAAAATCAATGTCGCGGGGAACGTCGCGTGTCATCAACTGAACTTGGGGAGCGTTGAAATCCTTCCAGCGTACTCCCTTGAAAACGTCACGCAGATTTCAAACACCACGACGAGAACCATCAGTTTTAATAACAGCACCTTGGCTTTCGACACGCAGAAAATGGCGGGCATCGGTATCATCCCGTCAT
>Ga0181598_1000249_pt1 | contig 51435 bp, 37 predicted proteins | sample 041ome_4_FD_153295 | JGI IMG/M metagenome (GOLD analysis project Ga0181598, IMG submission 153295) | Coastal salt marsh microbial communities from the Groves Creek Marsh, Skidaway Island, Georgia - 041404US metaG (spades assembly) | ecosystem: Environmental > Aquatic > Marine > Intertidal zone >... | reverse complement strand
CGCACAAGATGGTGATTCAAGGGATAGACAATTGAAGAAGATTAAATCCTTCGTGCGTTCAAAAGGTTGGAAGATTGAACAAGTTTTCTATGATTTGAGCGTAAGTGGCGACACAGGAGCAGATTTGTCTGAGCGAGACGAATGGAACGAAATGTTTGCTAAAATGATTAGTAACGGAATCAAGACCTTTGTTGTTGCCGACCAAATGCGATTCTCAAGGTCAATTCTTACAGCTGAAGTAATGAAAGCAGATTGCCGAGAGAACAGCATCTCCGCGTTTGATGCCTCAACGGGCAACGACCTCACTATAAATGATGTCGAAAACCCCGAAATCGATTTGATTAACAATGTTATGCAAGCAATCGCGAAGTACGATAAACTAAAGGTCGTCCAAAGGCTTCAAAGTGGTCGCAGAAAAGCGATGAAGATGGGTAAGAGTGTTGGAGGTCAATCAAGGATAGGAAAGAACCAACAAGAATTAAAAATGATTGAACGAGTTAAAGAACTTCGCTTTCCAAAAGGTAAAAGAAGGATGAGCCTTCAGAGGATAGCTGATAAATTAAACGATGAAGGTTTCCAAACTAGAAGAGGAGGTTTGGTTCAAGTCATCCAAGTTAGAAATGTGTTAGCTTATCTTCCTTAAAAGGAAAAGATCGGTGATATCTTGAATCTAAGGAATTAAAAATTTAAGAAACAAATTATTACAGTCCCAAGAGTTGTTTCTTCTTAATATCAAATTCCTCCTCAGTAATAATACCTTTATCCTTAAGGGAAGAAAGTGTTTCGATTTCAGATGCTGTACCAACTCCGCTAGAAGGTACTGACGAGGTACTTTTATACATTATAACCATTCCGTCAGAATCCCGAAAATTGTTTGTGAGAATTAAAATGCAATCAATCAATGCCCAGATACCAAATCCACCAAGGGTTAAAGCCATCAAAACACCTGTTCCCATTTTGCCGAGATAGAATCTGTGAATTCCGAGGATGCCAAAGAAGAAGCACAGCAGAAAAACTGGGAAAAATTCTTTTGGACTGGGTTTATTGCTATTTGGAGTGTCGTCAGTTTTGAAATTTTTTAAAAAATGGATGATTCCAAACACCAATAGAGGAAGAAGTAAGAGAAGTATGATCTCTCCACCTCCTAGGAAGGCTAATTGAGGATTAAAATAAGGCATGATTCACCAAAAAATTTAAAAATGCTTACAAAGCAACAATTAAATTTCGCTTATTCTAGAGCAACATGCAATTACAAGATGCAATCGTGCATTAAATTGTCACATAATTTGTTAATTTATTAAATGATTGAAGAAATAAGCGTTGGATTTGTCTCATTCTCTTTGCTGAAATAATTAAGAACCAAGTTCTTTAACTTAGTAGCATGAACACGATTAGTAGGCAACATCTGCCCCTTCCATGGCGAAGGATTAAGATTGAGGCAAAGATGCTGATTTATGCACCTTTCAGTTGACTTGGTTTTCCTGCCCTTACCCCTATTGCCATAGCTTGGCTTTAAAATGTATCTTAGCTTTCGATAAGGGTCATGCTCCCAAGGTATGTCTATCTTGCCCGACGAGCCACCCATGCGTCTCCATTCCGCTTTAATTTCACCTATTGCTTTATAACTTAACATCTCACTCCAAATGCCAATGGCATGGACATGATAATTCCATGGTGAACGACCTTGATGTTCAATGACACCGAAAAGTTTAACGCCCGTTTTGCGGAAGTAATTTTCGGCAAATTTTTTCCATGTTCTTCTAAATGTTGAAATGTCTGAAATGAAAGAACGGAAATCACAATAATACCAATTGTCAGACTTGAATTGTTCAATGAAGTAATACGCCCTTTGTGTGTTGTTAGCTATACGCCCATAATAAGATTTATCTCTTTTCATGGATGATAGTAACTCTTTGAGATGATAATTCTACTTCATCTAATGAATTGAGAAATGTGCCATGTAAGTATGGACATTAAATGCTAATGAAGATGTCTCATTCAGACCCTTGCCTACAGGTGTTAACGCCGATTAGAGAAATGCCCACTTTCCTCAGATAAGGATAATCTCAAAAGATTTCTTGTTAAATTAATCAGGAATAAAAGTTACCACCACCCGCCCGAAAAGGACGGATGATGGGACTTTAATCAAGGGCCCAAGCTGCTTCATAAAATAAAATGTCAAAGAGCAATCGTTATGAATACATTATCGCATCAAATCGGAAAATTGTCAATCCATAAGTCGTTGCCCTTCAATTACTTAACTAAAAGTAATTTTTTATGCGATTAGCCAAATCCGCCACCAATCCGCCACCAAAATTAAGTGAAAGAATGAAATTACCGCAAAAATTAATTTGTTAGATTGCTGAATCTAAGCGGGAATCAGGGCTTTAGAGTTTTGGGTCTAGGTTTAGCAAACCAGCGCATTCGACCACTCTGCCATCTCTCCATAAGGGATAATCCAATATCCTAATATTTATTCAGGGTAAATTATAAAATCGATATTTAGTTTTGTGGAAATACGGAACGTAGTGTCACGAGGTTCTTCTTTGCCAACTCATCTCCACCCTCCGCAGATTTCTCAAACCAATACATCGCTTGCTTCAAGTCTTTTTCAGTCCCTTTTCCCCGTAGAAATATAATGCCGAGATACCTTGAAGCCTCGGCATTTCCTAGGTTCGCAGATTCTTTAAATAGCCGGGCCGCCTTCATAAAATCTACCGGTTGTCCCTGTCCCCAGTAGCTTATCTTAGCTTCTTCACAAGAAATCTTTGCTCGTTTGGGGTCTTCCTTTGCAAAAGCAGTATTGTGCGAAACTGGGTTAGCCAAATTGCCAGGTGCTAGTTCAGAGGAAGGTTGATCATTAGAAGATACAGGGACCATTGGTTGCTGACCGTACCCAGGAGGGAGGCGAAACTGTTCCTGTGGTTTGCTGAAAGATGTATTAATCGTTGAAGCTTCAAAATCTAACAAATCTGGGGGACTAGGAAGATCAATCTGAGTAAGAATCGGATCTTGGTCTGTGGTGACAGATTCACTTAACTGTTCATTAATATCAGCAACGGAAGCGTTCATACTTTCATCAAGTTGCTGAATCAATTCATCCGCACCTTTGATTTTTTGATCAGAAGCAAGCTGTGCATAGCGGTAAGCCTGATCTAAGTCTGGCGAGGCTAGAACTCCTTGTGCATAAAAATTTGCAACTAAAAGTTGCGAGAGACCATAACCCCTATTGGCGGCCGCCTGAAAATGTATAAAAGCCATAGATTTATCCACCTCTACCCCATTGCCTTCCAAATAACACCTTCCTAAAAAATGATGTGCCATGGGAAGATTCTCATTAACGGATTCTTGTAATAATTTTATGCCCTTGCTCAGATTGAGCTCCACATCGTCCTGAGCAACTACATTATAGAGTAAAACCAGTGCATATTGGACAGAAGCTGGTGCATACCCAGAAGAAGAAGCAAGCTCATAGTAAGAAGATGCCATTTGTAAATCCGACTCCAAGTGGGATTTTACTTCCTCTGAGGAAAGAATTTCAGCGAGCACAAATGCAGCCACTGGGTCCCCCAGAGCAGCCTGCTTAATCACCCGGCCGTCGGGGTCCCGGAAAACTTTTAGGTAGTGGGATCTGACTTTGGCAAGATCGGGCCCCAAGGGAGGAAATCGAGCAAGGTAGCCAAGGGCAAAGTCACCCAACCAGTGAAATTGTTTCGTTGAATTTTCAGCATGATATCTTGCTTCGAGTAAGGATATATCAAGACCCTTTTCCCCATGGATGTAGCATAAGGAAAGGTAAGCTTGTGCATAAGCATCACCTTGCTCTGCAGCCTGGCGGATTTTGTTTAAATCAGCATGCAACCACTTAGATCCCACATTGCCAATAAGGACTTGATAAACCAGAAAAATAGATAGAAAGTAGATGGGGAATACTCGCATTATAAAATACTTTCAACATATGCATCCAATGATTTAATGTGGCAAGCGTTCAATCCTACAAGACCACTCAATCACTAATGTCTTCGTTTGCTAACCAACCCTCACTACTTCCATGAATGATTTCAACGAAGGTTCGTCCACACTTCGCAGCCCAGGGAAAGACCTGATCCGTCAATTTGTGATCTATGCCGAACACAAAGTAGGATGGCTGAATGACTTTGTCTCTATGCTCAAAGAACATGATATACATATTCTTGCGATCTCGGTTTTAGATACCACTGATTCAGCTGTTATTAGACTAGTGCCAAACTATCCTAAGGATTTAGCACGTCTTCTCAAAGAAAGATCAATTAGCTTTACGGAAAGAAAAATTCTAGCTCTGGAACTTGAAAATGAGGATGCACTAACTCGGGTGACCCATACCTTATACAGGACAGAAATCAATATTCACTATGTTTATGCATTTATGCATCAGCCCAATGGTAAGCCGGTTCTTGCCATTGCTATGGAAGATGAGGATACCGCTGAGGAATCTTTAAAACTACACCAAATTAAAGTGTTAAGCCAAGAAGATCTTACCCGTTAAGGATAGAGCAGAAATGGCTGAATCGATGACCTAAACTGACTGACCTCATTTTCCCATTTTAGCTTAAATTTACGAGGATCAATATTCTGTTTTGCCTTTTGTATATAGTTCCACCACTCGGTGGAACCAACATGTTTATTAAATAGATTGGCTTTCGAGGTCTTAACCCCGATAAAAGGGCTGGGATTTTGCCACTTCGCAGATAGGGACATCATCTCAAAAGCTAAATCTGTTGGCTCCCATGATGACCAGTCAGAGATTACAAGATAAACTCCTGTTATGGGAGTTCCTTCCGCATTCTGTAGAGTTAAAATTTTATAAGATAAGCCTGCTAAATTTAGCTGCTCCAAAGCAGATTTTAATTCCTCTGCCGATTTATTTTTGAAGGTAAGAAAACGAAACGGATGCTTCGTTCCAATTCCATGATGAAAATCTCCAAGCTGTGCACCGAGTCCTGTCATGGGATATCCAGCCACAGCATCCAAGGTAGGAATGTTTGGAGAAGTTGGATACCATCTTAAATTCGTCTCCGGCCAAGTCATTGACCTTGTCCAATCGATCATGGGCAGGATACTGAGTTTCCCTTTCTTTCGAATTTCATCATCAATATTAAGAATGCCTTTGGTCTTTTTGGCCCATAAAGCAATTTCAGCAATGGTCATACCGTGAACAAAAGGCATGGGGAAAGCACCCACATAACTTATCCATTCGAGATCAATCATAGGACCGGCAACTTTAAGGCCACCAAGGGGGTTAGGGCGATCAAGGATCATGATTTCCTTACCTGACTCAAAGCAAGCTTCCATCGCATACTTCATACAACTGATGTAAGTGTAACAACGAACTCCTACATCCTGTAAGTCCACCACCAGGCAATCGATGCCTGAAAGCATTTTAGGCGTAGGCTTACGAAATTTTCCATAAAGAGAGTAAACCGGTAATCCTGTTCGGTGATCCACTTTATCATCCACAGGCACAGATGCTTTTTCATCGCCATAAATCCCATGTTCTGGGCCAAATAGGGCAACGAGGTTAACTTTCGGGGATTGGTGTAAAACACGGACCGTTGCAATTCCTGAAGCATTTTTACCCGCTGGATGAGTGAGTAAGCCTACTTTTTTTTCAGCAAGCACAGAGAAGTTTGTTCTCTCCAGATAATCGACACCCAGCAGGAATTTGTCTGAAGCCATAAGGCGACCAGAGGAAAGAAAAATGTGGGAAAGAGAAAAAATAAATATCCACTTTATTACGACCAAGCCACCCGCCTTACTTTTTTGCTGAATCATATTCTTCTCGATTTGTAAAAGTTAGCCACTGTCTTGTAAAGAAAGACCGTGGATAAGCCCATTGAGATTCCAAGAACAGATCCGCCTACCAACATCGGGGGGAATGTATCAATCAATCGCAATAAATCTGAAAAGGTAAACTCAGACCAATTGTATTCGGCACTGAGCAATTTGTTTCTATGGTAATCAACGCCAAGAAGATTCAAAACGGAAAGACCGATCTTGTAATCAGCGAAGTAAATTGGCCCCATGGTCAGTGGATTCGAAATCCACTGCAAGGCAACAATAAGAGGTAGATTCGCACGGACTAAAAGTGAGATGAAAAAAACGACCAACATCTGTATGCCGACTATGGGCAGCATCGATATCCAAATACCCCAAAAAAGAGCAGAACTAATTTCAGAACCGCGAAAGGACCACAAATAAGATCTTTTGTATGCGGTTTCAGCAAACCATTTTAACACGGGATATTTATGAATATTTGAGCGCCTCGGAAGAGGACGAAGGAATTTTTTGATTCTTCTAATTCTTTTAAATCTCTCGCGGTTAACCGCATAGAGATTATTTTTTTGTTCAGTTAACTTAGATTTGATTTCTTTGGCAACCTCGGCCATCGCAGCAGGTGTGTTCGCGAGGTTTTGCGACAATGAAAAATCATCCTCAGCTAGGGAATACAGGGAAATATTTGAGCGCATGTTTGTGAGATAATCCTCACATTCTTTTTCAATAGTGCCACAAATAAGAGTGATCGGTTTTTTTAGCTGGCTTGCTGTCTCAATAATAGAAAAAGGACCCTTCCCAAAGAAAGAAGTCTTATCAAATTTCCCTTCACCCGTTACGATCAAATCGGCTTGTCTGATTTTTTCATGCAGTCCCATCCATTTACTGACAAGTTCGAACCCAGCGACTAATTTTAAGTCATAAAAAAGGGATAACCCAAAGCCAATTCCCCCAGCTGCACCACTTCCCTTTGCCGTGGCTTTTTCCGATGCATCCTGGAAGGATTTGCCTAAAAGATTTACCATGCTTTGCATCGATTCTTCGAAATGCTCAATTTCTTGATCCTTGAGTCCTTTCTGCGGTGCAAACTGATAGGTAGCACCATTTTCCCCCAAGAGTGGATTATCCACATCACAGGCAATTCTTATTGGGGGAAGTTTTGCAAGATCCTTGGAGAAAAAGTTTTTCAATTCACCCCACTTTGCGGGAATTACTCTATTCATTTCATCTCCGGAAGAATCTTGGCATTGCAGACCTAGAGCAACCAATGCTCCAATTCCTCCGTCATTGGTTGAGGTCCCACCCACCCCTAGAAGAATGGCATCCACCTCCAAATGGGAAGCAGCCAATAATAAATCACCTACACCGTGGGATGAAGTAAGCCACGGGTTCCGAGACGATGACTCAATGGAGGCAAGACCACAGACGGATGCCATTTCAAGAATGGCTAGATTGCCTCCTCCTGAAAGTTCCAATTGGGAAAGAGCATCTTCAGGCAAATCACGAAATGAAACAATGGCTATTTGAGCCTGAATTTCGTCCCCGAAGGAGTTCCTTGTGCTTACATCAATCAGTCTCGCAGGAACCGATAATGAAAGAATACTGACAAAGCCCTCTCCGCCATCGGTTAAGGGACATTTGATTACATCAATCCCCCAAGATTGGCTCTGTATTTCGGCAGCGAATATTTCACATGCATCCTGTGCCGAAATCGCATCTTTGAACTTATCAAATGTCGCAAGAACTCGCATCCTTTCAAAAAAAAGATTAGCGAATTTCTTTTCCGCTTACTTCATCAATAATTTTGTAATTCTCAATGTGATAGGTTTCTGCTGCTTCGAAGTTTATCTCCAAATTATAATTCAGTTCTAATCTCTTGATTAAAGAGGAGTCAGGACCCCTCAGCCTTCTCAGAGTACGTGGGTGAAGAAATACTTTAATTTTGGGATTTGACTCAGAATTATCGGTGATTTGGGCCCTAACTGCGTTAGTGATTAGTCTTTGAATTTCGATACTAACCGACCTAGGGGACTTCACAATTCCCCTACCCTTACAATAAGGACATGGTTCATAAACCCCACTGGAGTTACTTTCATCATGCCTTTGTCTAGTAATTTGCATGATCCCCAACTGCGATATGGGCAGAATATTGTGTTTAGATTTATCATCTGCCATAGCAGATTTCATTTTTTGGAAGACCTTTTTCTGATCTCCCTTACTTTTCATATCAATGAAATCCACGATTACTAATCCGCCCAAATTGCGAAGTCTCATTTGACGTGCAACCTCAACAGCCGCTTCGATATTTGCCTGCAAAATGAAGTTTTTACCGTCCTTCCGGTCACCTTTATGACTTCCGGTGTTAACATCAATTGAGACCAAAGCTTCAGTCTCCTCCATGACAATTTCACCGCCCGAAGGCAGCAAGACCCGTCTCATGAAGGTTTGCTCGATTTGCCTCTCCACATTAAAACGCTGAAAAATTGGGATTTCTTCGTCAAAAAAGGAAACTTTTGATTTGGACTTGGGAGAGACTTTTTGGATGGTCTCAATCAAGCGGTTAAAGTCTGCTTGGTTATCTACCTGCACACGATCGATGTCATCTGTGAGAAAATCACGTGCAGTCAGACCGATAAGATCTGGTTCCTCGTAAAGTAAAGTGGGCTCCTTCTCGCTCTTGATCTTGGCTTCAATTTGATCCCATTGCTGCATCAAAATGTGTAAATCTCTTACGAAAAAACGTTCAGGCTTATTTTGTCCTGCCGTTCTGACAATTACCCCCATACCTTCCCGAAGAGGTAAGTTGCCAATAATTCTTTTTATTCTGGTCCTCTCGGAACGTTCTTCGATTTTGCGCGAAATCCCGCATTGTCCTGCATAGGGCATAAGCACCAAGAATCTACCAGGTAAAGAGAGATTGGTGGTGGTTCGTGGTCCCTTACTTCCAATCTGAGCTTTGGTTATTTGAACAACAATTTCAGAACCTATCGGAAAAACCCGAGGAATATCGGAAACAGATTTGGCTTCATTACGCCCCTTGGACTTTTTCTTGTTTTCGCGGACAATTTCTACGGACGGATCATTATTTGCCCCAGGCAACATATCCCAGTAATGAAGGAAGGCATTTTTTTCCTGACCTATATCAACAAAAGCTGCCTTGAGCCCGGCCTCCAGGTTTTGAACTTTTCCTTTGAAAATAGCTCCAACCATTCTTTCTTTATCAAGACGCTCAATGTCAAAAGCCTGAAGGATGCCGTTTTCCATCATTGCGACTCTTCGCTCCAAAGCTTCTGTGTTTATAATCAGTTCCTTATAATCCTTACTTTGTTGTCTCCGAAAAAAGGCAAGAATCCGTTCCCTAATGGGGCGGTTCTTTGCTCTTTCCAAGGCTTCATCCCGTAACTTCCCCTTATCCACATGAAAAGGAGGTTGCTCAACGGGTGCTGCACTCAAGTCATTTTCTGACTGATTTCCGTTTTCCTCAAATGAGGAAGAGTTTTTTTTCTGATAATTTCTAGAGGAGGCTCGATGCCTGTTTCTTCTGGCCATAACTACAATGGTTGAAGAATCCAATAATCTTCAGGAATGTTATCTTTTTAGCAATCATTTGCTCAAATAGATTCCTTTCTGAAACGATATACACTCTGCACCATCCCTAGCATAAGAAAACAAACAACAAGGAAAGAGCCGCCATAACTCAAAAAAGGCAATGGTAATCCGGTAATCGGAGTAATGCCTAGGGTCATTCCTATATTTATGAATACATGAGTCATCAACAGCACGGAAACGCCAATTGCGAGCATTGCACCAAAACGGTCTGCAGATTTCGACGCAACCCGAAGACAACCAAAAATAATGGTCATGATTGCTCCGATTGCCAGCAAACCACCCAGCAGTCCAGATTCCTCGGCAATGACTGCAAATATAAAGTCATTGTGAGCAACTGCGGTGGGCAGATAGCCTAGTTTCGCCTGCATACCTTCACCCAAGCCTTTTCCTGAAATTTCACCAGTTGCTACGGCGATGAGTGCCTGGATCCTGTTCCAATTGGCACCAATACCATGAGGGTCTTCAACTTCAGGAGCGATAAAGGTAAGTATACGTTTGCGTTGATAATCCTTGAGAGGGAGGAGAGACATATCTTCATAAGCTACAACAGCTTCCGAAGATACTGGATTCTCGGTTTTATATTGATAATAACGATAAACATCAAAACCCAGCACGCCAAGCATCACCACGAATACGACAAACGTGGAAACGAAAAATTTAGCTGGCATGCGGGCGATGTACAAAAGTGAAAATGCAATTGGTGGAAATACGAGTGTTGAACCTAAATCGGGCTGAAGAAAAATCAAGAACATTGGCAAGGTAAAGCAACATCCAACTTTAAGAATACCCTTTAAGGAATCTCTCATGTCTCCCACCTGAGATCGGGCCAATATACTTGACCCAAGAACCATGGTCGACCACTTGGCCAGTTCAGAAGGCTGTACCTTAAAGATTCCGAAATCTATCCATCTTCTCGCACCATAAATCGTTGGTCCCCCAAAAACTAGAATCAGACCGAAAATGACCGCAAAATAAAAGAGATGGGCGTATCGCATCCACCAGTGATAATCAATCAAGGATACGATCAGGTATAAGCTAAACCCAATCGAGCACCAAAGGATCTGCATCTTCCAATAGTTTCCACCACCATAAGCTTGGGCAGACCTGATAAAAAGCACGCTAATAATACTAAGTAGCAGAAGACAAAGGGGAGTCATCCAATCCCACCTGACTTCCTCGCTAATCAATTGATCATTTTCGGGTACTTTGGGTTTAGGTAACATGCAAATGAGTTATTATTCCGATAATAATCTTTCGAAGATTGAATTCCACTCCTCCTCGGTTGTGGTGAGACAATTTTTCTGCCCTGCCCGGGAGTACCAGTAAGATGCATTTCCTAGATCACCTTCTACTCTATGTAAATAGGCATGTATCCAGTCGCCATTTCTGGTGCCAGCATCTTGGACAAGATCATGAGCTTTCTCCCAGTTTCCTTTTTTTATCCACCAAAGCGATTGCAATTCGGCACTAAGAGATTCGGGTGGTTCAGAATGAATTTCTAATGATTCAATAAAATTCAGTTTTTTCATCAGGTTTACTTTCTTCTCCATCTCATTCCCAGCGCCATGGTATACTGGAATTTTCTTTTATGTTCACGTAGGAGAAAAGGCATATTCTTTTCGTACTCTAGTTCGAAAAAGGGATTTAAAATTTGCTTCAATGCAGAAGCACAGTCCTCTCCACTTATCCATCTTTCCTGAGGAGTAAATTCTTCCAGCCAGGTAAATGGGGTGGTTAGTAATAATTGACCTCCCGGAGAAATAAGTTCAGCCAAGCGGGCAAGAAAGGCTTGCGGTTTGGGCAGACGGCAAAGCAAATTAGCGGCATGCACTAATTCAAATGAACATAGGTCATCCCTTAAGTTGCAAGCGTCTCCCACTTCAAATTGTAAATTATCAGGTATTCTATCAATAATTGCTTTTCCCTTTTTCCAGCGATCCGCTTCCTCATGATACTCATAGTTCAATTCACCTGATTCTGAGATCGCTTTGGCGGCATCAATAAAGGATGAGGAGTAGTCAACACCAAGGACTGAGTCAGCTAGTTCTGACAGCACGAAACTACTTCGCCCCACTGCACATCCCACATCCAGTGCATTTTCGATGCTACTGGTCAGATCTATTAATTCTTCAACTGTTCTTCTCGGGAAGTCCAAAGCATCCAATGGACCTTCCGCCCATGGAAATTGTTCTTCCCGTGAACCAAAGTGAAAAAGCAGATATTCACCAAGTGTACGGTTTGATTCATAAATGTTTTCCATCGATCAATCGGAAAAGGATCAGATTAGGACTGGGAAAGGGAAGCGAAAGAATCTTTCAGGGAAGGATACAACGACTTGTAGATCTCATAACCGGGTTTGTATTTGGCCAGATCATTTCCCATTTGTAAAACCTCTGTTTCCTGAATCCATATCTTGCTCGCATCTTCAACCGATGCATGGTGCTCCACGCCCACCGCAGCCAATAAAGCAGCCCCATAAGCAGCCCCCTCAGTTGCATTGACTAACGAACACTTCGTTTCAAAGATATCCGCCAGCATTTGTTTCCAAAGCTCAGACTTGGTACCCCCACCAGAAAGAATAACTTTTTCCGGACTGATACCCAAACCCTGCATCAAGGAAAGGGAGTCCTTCAGTCCATAACTAACTCCTTCAAGTACGGCCCGGGTGAGATGGTTTTTACCGTGGCGTAAAGTAAGTCCCACAAAGGCTCCTCGAGCATGAGGATCAGGGTGTGGGGTGCGTTCACCCGACAAATAAGGAAGAAACACAAGACCTTCACTACCAGGCTGGACCTTCGATGCTCCGGCAGTCAGTAGATCATAAGCATTTTGTCCGCCTGCATCCTCTGCTGATTGCTCTTCCACGCCCAGATTATTTTTGTACCATTGGAATGAGCCCGCCGCCGATAGCATGACCCCCATCAAATGCCACTTTCCGGGAACCGCATGACAAAAAGCATGCAACTTACCTTCAGGCTCCACCCGGTATTCATTGCTTTGGGCAAAAACTACTCCGCTGGTACCCAAGGTTGCAGAGACCATACCTTCATTGACAATTCCACAACCGACTGCCTGTGCGGCCTGATCTCCCCCGCCTGCAATCACCGGAGTTCCCGCAGCCAATCCAGTCAATGCACTTGCATCTGCGGAAATTTTGGTGGATGCAACCGTGGATTCCGTTACCTCGGGCAACCAACTCTTAGACCAGCCCATACCAGCGAGGATGTCATCTGACCAGGTTCGGTTTCCGACATTGAGCATCGAAGTACCAGAAGCATCAGATACATCAGAGAAAAATTCCCCGGTTAATCGATAACGGATAAAATCCTTCGGCAATAAAACCTTGGAAATTTTAGCGAAAATTTCTGGTTCTTTTTTTTCCACCCATCGTAATTTCGGAGCGGTAAATCCAGCCAAAATTGGATTGCCAGTGATTTTTATGACCTCCGTTTTACCCAGGGTTTCTGTCATTTCCTCGCACTCTTTAAACGACCTCTGGTCATTCCACATAATACATGGACGGAGGGGATTACCCATATCATCAAGCAGAACCAAACCATGCATCTGTCCGGTCAGTCCAACTCCACCAATCAAATCTGCAGAAGTATGACCGAGCAGCTCCCTAACTGCCTTGCATGTGGCATCCCACCAAACCTCGGGATCGGTTTCTGCCTGAAGCGGTGCCGGTGTTTGAAAAGGATACTCCGGGTTACTGCTTGCCAGCACTTTACCGTTTTCATCCACCAAAAGTGCTTTGATTGAGGAAGTACCTACATCAATACCAATAAAATTCATAACCTACATATCAAACTTGCCCTAAGATTCATGGCAACGTGAATGCGCAGATCTTAAAAGTAATCGCTTCTTGCCTACGGCTGGAAAATTCAGCTATCTAGCTGTGCATGGACTCGCTCAATGATGGTTCAAATTTACCTAAAATTTTTATCCGCTACTGCCCTGCCTGCGGTTGGATGCTGCGTTCTGCCTGGATAGCACAGGAAGCTCTTACGACTTTTCCCAAGGAAATTGATTCAGTAACTCTCAAACCCGATTATGAAAATCCAGGACTGTTTCAGGTATGGATTGAGAACGACCTTATTTGGTGCCGAAAAAAAGAGGAGGGATTCCCCCAACCAAAGGAACTAAAACAAAGAATCCGGGATTTGATTTGTCCTGAGAGAAACCTCGGACACTCCGATCGCAAGAGTTAAGTTTTTAGGGCTGCCTGTTTTCGGGCGACCACTTTCTTTAAATATTCATCCCCGATCACTCCAAGAAGAATTACCAGTCCAAGAATGCCAAATTCCAAGTGTGTTGAAATCCCCACCATATTGATGGAGTTATAAATCAATCGGATTACCGCAGCTGCAATCACCACTCCCAGAACCGTTCCCTCACCACCACGAAGGCTACAACCGCCCAAAACCGCAGCCGCAATCGCATAGAGTTCATAAAATTCTCCGGTCTGGGCTGGCTGTACGGAATCGAGTTCAAAAGCGAAAAGAATTCCCGCAATACCTGCGAAAAAGGAACACAGTACATAGGCAAGGATTTTCATCCTGTCTGTATCAATCCCACTATAACGGGTGCCCTCCTCATTATTGCCCAAAGCGAAGAGATACCTTCCCCAGATAGTCCGGCGAAGGAAAATAGCTGCCGCTATGCTAAGAACCAACAGAAACAAAGCGGGGGTTGGCAGATTAAAGAAGCCCAGAGCGATTTTTCCACTGAATAAAAAGTCCAGCCCCTGTATTTGTTCAACATTAGCATAACCCGGATCATCCTCCAGGGGTATCGGACCAATCGATTGATTATCGGTTAACCATCGACCCATACTCCGGTATACCAATAGACCACACAATGTAACCACAAACGGCTGTACCTTGGCCTTGGTAATCAATATGCCGTGCAGGAAACCAATAGCTAGAGACAAAACAAGAGCTAACCCAATCGCACTCCATGGATCCATTCCTTCGAGTTTCAGGCAGATTGATAAAACAACCGCGACCAAACCAACCACGGATCCAATGGAAAGATCAATCCCTCCCGTGATAATTACAAAAGCCACTCCAAGGCTCATCACCGCATAGAGACTGGACCACTTAACCAGGTTCTGCATGTTGTAAGCATTGAGAAACTTGGGATTGATCATCGCAGTGACCACAAAGATCGCGAACAGTAAAAGAAAGATTCCAAGGATATTTTTCTTCATAATATTGAATACTTTTAAGCAGTTTGTAGATTGCCAGTGGCAAGGTTCATGATCGCTTCTTCGCTAAGTTGATCCCGGCTCAATTCGCCGGAAATTTTACCTTCATGCATAACATAGGTACGGTCAGACATACCCAAAACTTCTTCCATTTCACTGGATACAAATAGAATCGCCATCCCCTCGCCCGCCAGTTTTTCCATTAGCTTGTAAATTTCCCTCTTTGCTCCAATGTCGATTCCCCGGGTCGGTTCATCCAGCATCAGCAGTTTTGGCTTCATCGCCAACCACTTTCCCAAAACAATTTTTTGCTGATTTCCACCGGATAGAAAACGGGCAATTTGCTCGTTATTGGGAGTTTTAACTTTCATGGACTCAACCGCAGTATCAGTAACTTTTGCTTCCGCTTTCTCATTCAACCAGCCATTGGCAGCATCTCTTTTGAGACTGGGTAAACTGCTGTTTTCCCGAACTGACATTGGTAGTACAAGACCATGTTGTTTACGATCCTCCGGGGCCAGGGCAATTCCAGCCTCAATCGCAGTGATCGTATTGTCTACCTTTAAAGCTTTGCCATTAATTTCCAGAGTTCCCGATAGAGCCGGAGTAACTCCAAAAATCGTCTGCAAGAGTTCGGTTCGTCCTGCACCAACCAAGCCGGCAATCCCCACAATTTCCCCAGATTTCACCTCTAGTGAGAGAGGAGATAGAGGAAAAGCAGGTGTGCAAACTTGGTCGACTTTTAACACGGTTGAACCAGGTTGGTGAGCCTCTCGGTTATAAAACTCACTCAGCTCACGACCCACCATAAGCTTGACCATATTGTGATGATTAATCTCATCACCGGTTAGATCTCCAGCATTTTCACCATCCCGAAAAACAGTTACCCGGTCAGCCAGCTCAATCACTTCTCCCAGACGGTGAGAAATATAAATGACACTGATTCCTTTACTTCTAAGATCCTTAACAACTTCGAACAAAGTCTCGGTTTCCTTCTGAGACAAACTAGAAGTGGGCTCATCCATAATCAGTACGCGAGCATCTGAGGAAAGAGCCTTGGCAATTTCAACGAGCTGTTGCTTCCCTATAGGAAGAGTGCCTGCAATCGTTTCCACTGGCAGATCCAGCCCAACCAAATCCAGATACTTTCTGGCTTCTTTCCGCATGGTGGGCTCATCAATTAACCCACCCCTCACTGGCTCCCTACCAAGAAACACATTCGAGGCAAGATCCAGATTGCCACAAAGATTCAGCTCCTGGTGAATCAGAGCAATTCCCCTCTTCATTGCATCATTAACCGAACGAAAAGAAACCGCTTTTCCTTTCACCTGGAAGTCACCTTCATCAGCAGGCTGTACGCCCGCTAGAATTTTCATTAAAGTACTTTTCCCTGCCCCATTTTCTCCTATCAGGGCAAGTACTTCTCCTTCGGCTAAGGAGAGTGAGACTCCTTTAAGGGCCAAAACCCCAGGAAAGCTTTTTCGAAGTCCGTTGACTTCCAAATATAGGGAGGAACCTGCCCCCATCTATCAACCCTGTTTTCCGAGTTCGGCCATCTCCTTTTTCTTCTCCCAGAACTCTGTAATGTTACTTTGATCAACCACGAGGAACGGAAGTTCGAAATATTTGTTTTCTGGCTGATTGCCTTCATAAATCGATTTGAGCATCTTGATCGATTCATATCCATACTCCCATGGTTGCTGACTAATGGTACCATGTGCATGACCATTCTGAATCGCTTGCAAAAGAGCATCCTGTTCATCAAATCCGCATACTTTAATTTGACCCAGTTTATTTGCCTCTTTGATCGCATCGATACAGGCAGGTGGATTGTAGGCAAACAATCCGACCATACATTTGAGGTTTTTGTATTTTGTCATCGAGTCCTCAGCATTGCTCTTAGCCTTGGCCTTATCGAAATTATCGGTTCGGGTATCCACCACAACATACTTGGATCCTTCTGCAGATAGGTTGACCGAATCCACGGAATCAAACTTTACCTGATCCAATTCCTGCATGGGACGGTTCAATAATTCATCTATCACACCCTGTCGGCGCTGGCGGGCGTTGAGCTGCTCAAGTCGACCAACAAATATCATCACTTCCCCACCCTCAGGAATCGCTGATTTGACCAACTTTCCGAGGGCACGCCCAGCTTTGTAGTTGTTGGTACCGATGTAAACCAAGCGGTCACTTTTAGGTGCATCCGCATCCTGGGTAATTAATATGGTATTCTTTCCCACTTCGTTGAGAAAAGGGGTCTGGTTATCTGCATCGATGGGACTTACCGCTACTCCATCGATTCCTTTGGCAAGCATCGCCTCCATCATTCTCTTTTGGTCCACTACGCCTTTGGGAGGCATCAGCACTTCACAACTTACTCCAAACTCCTTCTCGGCAATACGGACACCAGCAGCACATAGATCCCAGAAGGGGTCAATTCCGTTGGTCACATAGGCAAAGGATGGCGAATCCGATTGGGAAGATGTTCCATCTCCACCACAGCCTCCAAAAAAGAACAAAGTGGAAGATAGAAACAAAGAGGTAAAGGCATGCTTAATTTTCATAATTTTAGTATCAAGGGGCTGGGTGAAAACGGTCAAGAATTACCAAGGTGTGCGTCCACCATTTACACAAAGTGTCTGACCAGTGATGAAAGATGATTCTTCCGAAGCAAAATAACGAACCGCATCCCCAACATCTTTGGGAGTTCCCCACCGCCCCATTGGAATCGTTTTGAGGTATGCATCTTTGTCTTCTTGTGAATCATTGGCATGACGATCCGTGGGAATCCATCCTGGAGCAACCGTATTGACCGTGATGCCAGAAGAGGCGAGTTCCACGGCCAGACTACGGCTCCAGCCAATCTGACCACCCTTGGCCGCCACATAGGCAGTAAACTGGGGAACGGAGCCATGATAAACCTCGCTGGTTATATTTACGATTCTTCCCCAGCCACGCTTTTTCATACTGGGAAGTGCAGCCTGGGCTAAAAGGAAAGGGCTGAGGACAAAAAACTCGTACATTTCCCGGTAAAAATCTGCATCATAGTCTTCGATTGGTTTTTGTGGCTGTGGCCCAGTGGCATTGGGAACAAGTATATCAAGAGAGCCAAACTTCTCTTCCACCGCCTCAACCATGGCATTTACCTGTTCCTTGTCAGTAACATCAGCACGAACCAGCATTACCTGAGCTCCCGCTTTTAACAAAGATTCCCTCGCCTCTTCGGCCACCTCTCGGTTCCCAAAATAATTAAGAGCAACCTTTGCCCCGGCACTGGCAATACTTTCTGCAATACCAAGTCCCAAACCACGGGTACTTCCTGTAATCAGGGCTACTCGATTAGATAAGGAAAAACTCATATACAAACAGGTTTAGATTGGAGAATTTGATATATCAAACCTATTTGATATATCAATCTGTGCCCTGACCGTATCGATTTATGACTTTTAATTAACCGCCATATGGTAAGGCGGGAACCCCGGAAACTCCCAGACCATCAATCACAAAAACTTTTCCCGCTTCTTTTTCATGTAGGGTTTTGTGGATACCTGTAGTAACAAACAATCTATCTAAATTGCTGCCACCAAATGTACAGGCGGTTGTTTCCACACAGGGTAATTCAACTTTCTGTAAGAGTTCTCCACTCTCAGGGTTAACTTTAACTACGGCACCGCCATGGCACAGAGCCACCCAGAGCTTTCCATCTTCGTCAATGGTCATTCCGTCCGGTGAGCCCTCCGTATTTAAATCTCTGAAATCAACCGCTACTCTTGACCCTGCCAGCTTTCCGGTTTGGTCGTCGTACTCGTAGGCAACGACTTTTTGGGTGGGAGTATCAATGTAATACATCTCAGTTTTAGAAGCATTCCAGCAGATACCATTCGAGTTAGTCACTCCGCTCACCTGCAAGGTAAGCAAGCCCGACTGATCCAATTGATAAAGGTTAGCGTCTCCCTCTTTTTTTACGGTACTAATTGTACCTGCCCAGAAACGACCACTAGGGTCACATTTACCATCATTGAAACGATTGTCTGGTCTTTTCTTTGCTTCCGGGTCAGCCAGGTTTGTTTTTTGGTTGTTGGAGGGATCAAATCGATAGATACCTGAATCTCCGGCACAGATTAAATCTTCGTTAAGGGTTGGAACTACTGTACCAATTCTTTCTTCCATCACCCAAATCTCTTCCTTTTGGGTTTCAGGATTTAAACGGATTAGAGAGTGACCCTCTATATCGACATAGAGCAAATGATTATCCCAATATATGGGTCCTTCGCCCCACTTGGAAGATCGGCTTCCGACTGTGTTTATTTTTAAATGATTCATCAGGATTTACTCAGTTCGTAGGTGTCTTTACCGTCCTTAACAGTCCATCCAGCCTCTTGGATTTTATCGCGGAATAAATCAGCTGCTGACCAGTCCTTGGACTGTTTTGCCTCCCAACGTTCTTTTGCCCATGAGACCACCTCCTCGGGAGCTTCATCCTTTACCTTTTGCTTTAATCTGAAGCCAAACAAATCCAAAACAGCACGAAATCCGCCATACAGAGATTCTTTTGCTTTCTCATTTTTCTGGTACTCACCTTTATCCCAGGCATCAGAAAGCTCTCGAATTAATCCAAACAATTTACCCAGGGCATCTGCCGTATTAAGGTCATTTAAAATCGCATCCTGAACGGAGTGAAAAGGACCAAATTTATTAGCTAGATCGATCCCATTTCCCTCATCCTCAAATTCTATTCGCGAGGCAAAATCTGAAATCTTTTTCAACGCTTTGCTGGCAGCCTTGAGGGAATCGAAAGTAAAATTAAGGGGCTGGCGGTAGCTACCAGATAGTAGTACATAGCGGACCTCATCAGCGGTGTGTCCACGCTTACGAATATCATCCAGTGTGTAAAGATTTCCCAGGGATTTACTCATTTTGGTTCCCTCTACCATGAGGTGGGCAATATGGAACCAATGCCTTGCAAAAGTTTTACAAGTCACCGATTCGACTTGAGCAATTTCATTTTCATGGTGCGGAAACACCAAATCCACTCCCCCGGAGTGCAGATCAAAACTCTCGCCGAGGTGCTTTAAACAAATCGCACTGCATTCAATGTGCCAACCAGGCCTACCCTGCCCCCACGGAGACTCCCAGTAATTTTCGCCGTCTTCCGGTCGTCGTGCTTTCCAAAGAGCGAAATCTGCTGCTGAATCACGATCATACTCATCGGAACTTTCCCTATCAGCACTGGAAGTGGTAATCTGACGATCTGCCAACCTGGATAAGGATCCATAATCCTCAAAAGCATCCACCTTGAAGTAAACGGATTTATCTGGTGCCTGATAGGCCTTGCCTCCCTCAATTAAGCGTTCAATTAAAGCAATTTGTTCAGGCACATGACCGACCGCAGAAGGCTGAATGTGGGGTCTAAGCAAATTCAGTTCACCACAATCCTGCTCAAAGCGTTTTGTCCACCGATCCGTGAACTCACCAAGACTCACCCCTTCTGCCTGAGATTCCCGAATTGTTTTATCGTCCACATCGGTGAGATTGCGGGCATGATAAGTTTTGAGGCCACTCGTCTCAAGGGTTCGCCGAAATACATCTTGTAATACAAAGGTCCTAAAATTACCCACATGGGCAGGGCCATACACGGTTGGACCACAGCAGTAAAAACGAACAGATTCACCATCCATCGCAAAGACTTCCCGCACCTCACGGGACATGGTATCATACAGTCGGAGAGCCATTAAAGTGCCCCAAAATTAGGATTCTGAAATTTGGATTGGCTTAATATCCCACTTTGGATTTTGACCAAGAAAACGGCATGGGTTGTTGTGGAAGATTTCCACAGCTTCCTGCAAAGAATGACCACGTTTTCGGAAATCTACGATGCACTCCTGCAGGGTAAAAGGGTCGCTCGGCCCCCAGTCCGCCGAAGAATTTACTAGTAAGCGTTCCGTAGAATATTTTTCCAAAATGTCCACAGCCCGGCGGGGGCTGCATTTGGTTACAGGGTAAAGAGTCATGCCCGCCCAGTATCCGGCATTCAATACCCATTCAATCGTTTGTTCCTCTACATGATCGATCCATATTTTATCTGGATTAACATCCATCCCCGCCAACACTTCAAGTACAGTCTTGGTGCCATGGGCTTTGTCCGAAAGGTGCGGGGTATGAATGAGCACAAGTTGATCGTGCTTCATCGCCAGTTCCACATGTGCTTCCAACCCGGCAATTTCATTAGCAGTGGATTTGTGCAATCCAGTCTCACCAACACCAAGGCAATTTGGTTTATCGAGAAATTCAGGCATTTGCCGAAGCACTTCATTGGTTAATTCAACATTTTCCGCTTCCTTAGGATTAACCGCTACCCAGCAAAAATGACGGATTCCAAATTCTGCCGCCCTGGTAGGTTCGAACTCGGAAATTTGAGCAAAGTAATCGATAAAAGTTTCTGGATGGCGCCGGTCAAATCCTGCCCAGAATGCAGGTTCGCAAACCGCAACCACTCCGGACATTGCCATGCGTTCATAATCCTGTGCCGTTCTGGCAATAGCATGATAATGAGGCTGAATGATTTGCATGAGTAAAAACGCGGTTAGTTAATATTAGAAAAATGCTCGAGGAGCTGCTCGGCCCGATTTGCCTTGGGATGATCAGGCTGAGCGAGCAGGCTCATCGCTTCACGGAGAATTTGCAGCTTCCTTTCATCATCCGCTTTTTGCCCATCTCTTAGAACTGCCTGATCGTATCGATCCAATAAAGCAGCAACTTCAAGAAGATCTCTGCGAGCTTCCAAATAATATGTATCTAAGGTTTCCTTGGGGCTGAGCATGATGATGAGAAAGATTGTTTGAAGTAAAAATCTCAGGAATTAGGAATGAGAGATGAGTGGTGGTGAAGAATTTTAGGATCTTCTTTTTCATCAACCAAAAAGGAGTAGCGGGCAGGAAAAAACTGCTTATTGTCACCCTCTCCGTGAAAAAAACTGTAAGTTCCTGTGTAAAGATAGCATTGATCAGCAGTATGCTGTCTGAGTGCTCTCTCTTCATCGAATTGCACACCAGCTCCGGGCCGTGAAGTGAATCCTTCAAAGTAGCCACGAATGCCATCTGGGCTATCAATAGGACTGGATGCAAAGGTAGCAAGCAAACGGGCATCTTCCGAATAAAGTGAGCACACGGAATCCACATTTCCAGCATTTACAAATTCATTCCAAATTTCAGGCAGATTTTTCATAAAAATTGTCAGTCCTTTATAAGTATGTCCCAACTTCCACTCAACCTCATTAGGAACCAAACCTGATATTTCTTGATATCAAACAACCTTCTCAGCCCATATTTCAGGCTTAAATCCCTGCAGAACAAAATCCTTGGCAATTAGAACTGGCCGCTTAACCAAATTACCATTTTGGCCAAGAAATTCGAATAGTTGAGCATCAGTCATATCCAGAAAAGCATTCTTCACCGCAGGATCCCTGTAATCTTTACTTGAAGTATTTAAAAGTTTCTTTCTCTCACCATTATGAAAAACAAGTAATCTCTCCAACTCCTTTGCACTGGGAGGATTTTCACGAATGGGAATACATTCGAAACCTAGGTTTCTTTCAGATAACCATTTTCTTGATTTAATACAGGTTGAACATTTTGCGTATTCATAAAATTTGAATTTCATTGGATTAAGACTTACAAATTCTTAGAGTGATTCTTTTATTTCTTTCAAACCTCCCGATGATCTCTACTAAGTCAATGCTACAACGCTTCTATCCAGCTATTTTTGCTATTCTGGCATGCGTGTCTTGCTCCAGATCAGATCATCCACAACCCAAAGTTTCGCAAACCAATCAGCCAGCTATGCAAGTCTTGCAAAAAACACTCAAAAATGGACTCACTGTTTATCTAAGCCCCAATGCAGAGGAGCCCAGGTTTAATGCTGAAATTGTGGTTCGAGCTGGAAGTAAACACGATCCTAAAACCAACACAGGGCTTGCCCATTATTTGGAGCATTTGCTTTTTAAAGGCACTAGATCCTTTGGTACTGAGGATTTTTCTAAAGAGGAACCCCTACTCCAGCAGATAAGCGATCTCTACGAAAAAAGAGGGAAAGAGACCAACGAATCCAAAAGAGCGGAAATCTATGCGGAAATTAACAGGCTCTCCACTGAGGCTGCAAAATGGGCAATCCCAAATGAAATGGATCGTGCTTACAGCGACATGGGGGCGAAAGGTTTAAATGCTCACACCTGGCATGAGGAGACTGTTTACAAGGTTGACCTCCCAGCCAATCGTTTGGAACATTGGGCAAAGATCGAAAGTGAGCGCTTTAGCCAGCCTGTGTTCAGACTCTTTCACACCGAATTGGAAACCGTTTATGAAGAAAAAAACCGGGCAATAGACAATAAACACCGTCTCATTTACCGGGCAGTAAATGATCTTCTTTTCAAGCATCATCCCTACGGCCAGCAATCCACTTTGGGAACGGTTGACCACCTGAAGAACCCCTCGATCTATGCAATCGAAGAATTTTATGCCAAACATTATGTTCCCGAAAATATGGCTATTTGTATCTCGGGTGATATTGAGCCCGACTCTGCTTTTCCGATTATCGAAAAATATTTTGGAGAATGGAAAAATCCTCAGCCCTTAAGAGCCGAACCAAAATGGGAAGAAGAACCACTCAAAGGTCGCGAGTTTGTTCAGGTTGAATACCTGGGGGAAGAAAAGGTCGTATTGGCTTTTCGAACGGCCCCGCGCCATCACAAGGACTATGCTGCGTTACGACTGCTGGATATGATTCTGGATAATTCTGTCGCAGGCCTAGTGAACTTAGACCTTGTGGAAAAACAACGGGTCCGTGCTGCAGGATGTTACCCCCAGAATCTAAATGATTATGGAGCTCATTATCTGTATGGAATCCCTAAGGATGGTCAGAGTCTCGAAGAAGTGGAAAAACTACTGCTTGCACAAATCGAACGAGTGAAGCAGGGGGACTTTGAGGATTGGATTCTCGATGCGGTCATCAATGATTTCAAAAAGAGTGAAAAGGAAAATTTTGAAAAAAATGACAAGCGAGTGGAACTCATGCGCGATACCTTCCTCGCTTTTGTTGATTGGGAAACCACTGTCAGCGAGATCACTGAAATGGAAAAGGTGTCCAAGGCAGAAATCGTCACGATAGCGAATAAATATTACCGAGAAAATTATGTCTGCGGCTTTCGAATTGATGCGCAGCATGATCTACCATCCATAGAAAAACCTGCCATTGATCCGCTCAACATTGATCCCAGTAAAGAATCGGAATTTATGTCAGAACTCGATGATATCCCCTTCGATCCTCTTTCTCCCAAATTCATAAAGCCCGGGGAAGATTTTACGGTACATGATATCGAAGCCGGCATACAACTCGTTCATGTTTTTAATCCGCTCAACGACTTGTTTAACCTAGAAGTTCGTATGGAGATGGGTTTTGACCACCAACCTTTGCTTTCCTTTGCCAAACGCATGCTTGATCGTGCTGGAGCTGGAAATTTAAATTCGGAAGAGCTAAAAATCGAATGGTACAAATTGGGAACCGACTTTGGTTTTGGGATTCATGAGCAATTTTCAAATTTCTCCCTCAATGGATTGGACGAAAATTTCCTTACTTCCATTCAACTTGCACAGAGCCATTTTCTTTCGCCCAATTCAACGGATGAAATTTGGAATTTAACCAAACAAATTATCATATCAGAGCGAGATGATGAGCAGAAGGATCCAAATTCATTGACCCATGCTTTGGCACACTACCACCGCTACGGCGAAAAATCCCGCTACCTTAAAAGGTCCTCTGACACAGACCTTAATGCTTCATCCGTCTCGAGATTATCGGAAATAGTTACTCAAATGGTCAGTTCCCCCCGCACCATTCTTTACTTTGGGCCAAAACCCCCAGATGAAGTTTTGGGATTGCTCAGTGATACCTTTGTACTTGCCAAGCCGAGTCACTCTCCCATCAAAACTCCTCCTGACCGGTCTTTCGATCCTGATAAAGATCAGGTCTTTTTCCTTCATAAAGAAATGGCACAATCACAGGTAAGGCTGGAATTTTCTTCTGGCTTACTCGATGAGGCCCTTACCCCCTCCGTACAACTCTTTAATGAATACTTTGGTGGAGGAATGGCAGGTCTTGTTTTTCAGGAACTTCGGGAAGCCCGGGCACTTGCCTACTCCGCATGGGCCCGTTTTTTCACCCCTGCCCGCCCCGATGAAGAGAATATTCTCGTTGGATCGATCGGCTGCCAGGCAGACAAAACTCTAGATGCAGTTTCCGCCTTTCTTGTTTTATTGAAGGAGATGCCATTAAGTGAAACCCGCTGGCAATCCGCCCATACCTCCATTCTCAGTAACTACCGAACGAATCCCATTGTTTCCCGATCCTTACCTCGATTTGTTTACAGTGTGGAAAAACTTGGCTTGAAGGTGGATCCGCGGGAAGCCAGATACCAAAAATTAATTGAGTCCAAAATCGAAAATTTTACCAGTTTTTATGAGAAACAAATTAAATCTCGACCTGTGTTACTATCAATTGTGGGGGACTCTTCCAAAATTGATATGGATAAATTAAGCAAATTTGGGGAAATAACAGAAGTAAAACCAGAGCAATTATTTAATCGCTAGCAGGACCCTCCTGTGCCCCTCTAGAATTTTCCGGCATCCCTGAGTCAGATACTGGAGGAGCGGGATCAACTTTTTCGCCTTCTTCTAGTAATTCATGGTTCTTGGTTTGGGTTTGTATTTCATTTATAGCTGGATCTTGCGTAGGTGCTTCCCCTTGGTGCAATCCTGTTTGCTCGGGATTCAATTCCGGTAAATCCATAACCCTGCGGAAAAAATTAAATACTTTTAAGCTCTCAAGCTTTTTCTCTCCCTGATCTTGCAATCTTAAGGTCAATTGCTCCGACTTCCCGCTTTGCAATTCTGTCATTGTACAGCTGCAACTCGATTTAAGTCCTGCACCGGGAAATTCCACCACATCAATCCGCCCCATTGGGGAAAATTCTTCTTCATTGCCAGAAGCTTCCATATAAAGGGACACCCGCCTCTTTTCGAAGTTAAAGAGCCGCAAGCTCCTAACCTGAGCAGATTCAGCCTCTCCTAGCATGGAATTGATTCCTTGCCTGAGGCTATTGATAATTTCTATCGCACGGTTCATGGTTGTCCAATCATGATAAATACAAACAAAATTAGTAATAGAATTTGTTTGGTTTATATAGCAAGCATAGAGAACAAAAAGCTGAGTCGACTGAGGGTTTTTGAATTTTTCCCTAAAAGATTGAACGATCTGATTTAAGCGGACGGTCTCTTAGATGAAGGAGCCATTCTGTATTTTCCTCTAGTGCAGCGATACCTAGACTGTAAAGAATATGTTGACGCTCTTTTTTGCTAGCTGCGTTCTTTAACTTGATAGAAGCTTTTGAGAAGATCGAATTCATGTTTTGGTATTGGCTCACCAATTCATTATCCGCCTTCTTTTGAGCATATGCATCGAAGAAAAAGGCAATTAGTGGAAGCAATCCCATGGAAGCGATAAGTAAATTTCTGTATAGTGGATTAATATCGAGTTGAATCAAAACAAGGGCTAAGGCAGATAAACCACCAAGCAGAAATGCTATTTTTCCGACTAGTCTGGTAAGTCTCAGGTGTTTTGAGACCTCCAAACTTTTTCTTTTAAAGTAGGCAGCTTGTCCATTTTTGGCATCTCCAACCCACTGCTCGATGACAAAATTTATCGCAGCATCAGAGGTCTCATGACCGCTGAAATTTATTTTTAATCCAGCAGTTCGTAGGATATTCCTGATCCAACCAAGTGTCATGTCCTGACTTCTTAAATAAGTGTTGTGCAAAAACTTTTCTGGTCTAAATATCCTGATTCCAGCCAATGCCAAATAAAATTGTATACGCAATCCTTCAGCCAATGCCCTGTACTGGATATATCGCTGATGCCATCCCTTTCGAGCCACCAACCAGGCAAGTGAAAAACTTAATGTAAGAAAAGCAAGATAAGGATAGATCATCGTAATCTGGGCTTCTAAATCGGCATATACAATGAAACTTATCCCTGCCGATATTGCAAAACCGTAAATAAGCTTCAATCCCATAAAAAAGCGTGATTTGTAATCTTGTGCGAGAATATCCGCGGTAAGAAAAAGATCATGAATAGACCCTATCTCACTGTTTATTAAACTTTTGTGCTTCGAACAATAAAGATGGCTCGCCAATAGTTTTGGCCCCTGAACCACTTTCAATCCATCTATCGAAAACCTCTCTTGTAAGCTGAGGATTTGATCATATTCAGAGGGTAATTGATCCATAGGGTCTTCGGCTTGGTTGGATGTAATCCAACCAGAATGCAAGTCATCACGATTAGAAGTATTATTACTTTCGCAAGAGACACGGAGGTGATAAACAATATCACTTTCACTGTCATTGAAATGAATCCTGGATCTTTCTTTGATTGCGTTTAGTGAGGAAATTTCCTTTTTCAAACGGTATTGGACGATTTGACCGACATCACCGTTTTTTATCGAAGATGATCCATCCCAAAGTACTAAAAGTATATGTGCGTGTTCAGACAACCATATACCCCATTCACGATTTTTTTGCTCATAATCGATGGATCTCTCTTCTCTTTTAAGGGATCCATCTTCAAGCAGTGGTAAATAAAAATATTCAACATCTGAAAGTAGACTTCGAAACTCACTTAATGATTCGGGGGAATCGAATTTTTTTTCGAATATTTCTTTCCTCACGGAAAGACACACAGTTACTTTAATTCCGAGCTTTTGAGCAAGTTTAACAATTAATCGATCAGTCCCTTCCTCCAAGGAGCAAACAACATGCAACTGCAAAGAAGGATATTGGTCCCGCAAAGAACTGAACCATTTCTCGAGCTTTCTCTCAATGAGAGGAATTTCAGTATCTACCAAATCATGATGACCTTTGACACCAATTATTAGGGCAGACTTTTCGTTGGGGAGTTGAGGTAAATCCATATTCACTTAAGATATTTGTATATACAATGATTTAACTATATGAGCGTATGAAATTGAAGATTTAAATTTCTTACTAAATTCAAAACAATTGCCCTCGATATAATATCAACAGACCTCTGATAAACCCTATTCATGGTACTTAAGAAATCGAGCAAATGACTTATTTTTTATCAGTTTTTAGCGGCATGGGCAGTGTCGGGAAAAACCAATTAAATTACCTGCTGACGGATGTATTAAGTCCTCAAATTTCCTATTTTTAAAAAAAGTTAGGAACAGAATGGTGCTTGCTTTGGACACGAATGAACAAAGCTCAGCCCCTTCCTAATTTAATTGGAACAAGAAATAGAAGTGAGGAAATTCTATTATTTTTTGCAAAATTATTGTTCTACAGATTTTCACACGACAAATACTTGCTGTAATAATTCCGTACAAAGCATTGGAATAAATAAAGCTTCTAATTTCAACATGGCTTGGCGAACCTGAAGCTCTATGGTCAAGAAAATGTCTTCGTAAACTTTATCCGACTTGAGGTTCAAAGCAACTGGTGATTATGCTCAAAATAACGATAACTAGTTTTATTGATTCCCAATCATTCAATGAGATAGATCGTTGACGAACACGATCACCTTCTATACTAATTTTCAGCTAACTTGCGGGTCGGTAGCTCAATCGGTAGAGCAGTGGCCTTTTAAGCCATTGGTTCCGGGTTCGAGTCCCGGCCGGCCTACCAATTAGATTCATTGATTCCCTCCGCAAGCCGACTCCTCCTAATCTGGCTTGCTCGCAAGTTGCCGAATCTTCTCCCAGTCTGTTTTGCCACTCGGCAACAGAGGTATCTTGTCCACTTCAATGAAGTGCCTCGGAATCCATAAGTTGGGAATTCCCTTTTTCATCAAACCATTCCTGACCCTTGCCTGATCGACTGGCTGAGTGCACACCACAACCAATTTTTCCCCCTTTTTCTCATCCTGCATTGCCGAAACAACGAGAATGGGTTCATCGCTGGAGCAAAAGCCAAGAACGCCAATAATTTCCTCTTCTACCCTTCCATGAGGTACCATTTCTCCACCTATTTTTGAAAATCTCGATACCCTTCCCTCTATCCAAAGAAATCCATCTGAATCTAATCGACCAAGGTCGCCCGTTTTGAACCATCCATCCTCATCGAGCACTTCCGTGGTTTTATCCTCATCACCAAAATAACCTGAAAATATGTTTGCTCCACGAAAGCAAAGAATTCCACCCTGCTCCCTATCCGTCTCTGCACCACTTTCCGGATCAATCGTCCGGCACTCCACTCCCTGCAATAACCGACCAACCGAACCGCACCTTTTACCTTCTCCCGGTAGATTGAAGGACAATGCCGGTGCTGTTTCGGTTAATCCATAGCCTTCAAGGTACTGACAATTTATTTTTTTTTCCCAACGTTTGCGAAAGGAAACGGGGCTCTTTTCGGCACCGGCAACGATATAGCGAATGCTATCAAGCTCACCATGTTCGGCCATTTTTAGATATCCCCTAAGGAATGTAGGGGTTCCCAGTAAAATCTCCACCCTTTGCTCGGAGATTGCCCGGCTATTTAAGCGGTAGTCCAAGGGAGAAGGGGTAGCCACAACCGGCAAGCCATATAGGGTGGGGAAAATCATTCCTACGGTCATCCCAAAACTGTGAAACAAGGGAAGGTTGGCCAAGACCCTCGGCTGAGCACGAAAAAGCTCAAGGTCATGTAATTGTCGGCAATTTTCGAGTAAGTTTCTATGAGAAAGGGGCACGCCTTTGGGTTTTCCTGAACTTCCACTGGTGTAGAGAAGAATTGCTTCTTTGTATCCTCCCTTTGCAGGTACATGAAACTGCCGGACCGTTAGCCTTGGAAAAAGCAAGGCAAGTAGGCAGGTTCGTAGGATCAACCATCGGTTGCTCGTAATCTCGTTTAAAAATTCATCCAACCAAAAACAATTCTCAGGCCATGGGAAGTGAGGAAACTTTATCTTCATCGCGGATGCAGACAGTACTGTTTCCACCCCCGAACTGTTCAGAATTTCACGGTTTATTTCAGGACCCTGAGTAAAATTGAGGTTAACAGGGACTTTGTCGCAAAAAAATAATGCGAAGTTCGCGACAAAACCTGGTAGACCAGGAGGGAGAACCACTCCTACCCTTTGTCCCCTAATTTCGCTTTTAATCTGTTTCGATAGAAGCAAAGATAGACACAGGACCACAATCCTCCGGAAAACTCTTTTACGGGGTAGTCCATAATCAACCAAATAGGGTTGAAAAATATCCTTACGAAGAGAACCAAAAAGCTTTTTCCCTAAATGCACATCTGGATTTCATCTAGAGAAAACAGAATCGGCAAGCTTACTCCACATATCATGCCTTGTAACGACAGTGAAAAAAATAATAATTGTAAGCTTTTTACACTTACATATTAATAATTTTGAAGTAAAATAGTTTTTTAATTTTATAATTTTTAAGATCGTATTATCAGGTTTTCACTTTCTATTACTCACAAAATTGAATATTGTAAATAACTTCACCTGTCACTTATAATGATTTCCTACCTTGCCTTAAGCGTAAGGTATATTTAATAACACTATGGAGATCTGATGATCAATTTTTCCGAAAATCTTTCATACCTTGTTAAGAAAAACCCTCTTAATATTTCCCAGATTTGCCGTATGGCACTTATTAGTAGACCGTCTCTTTATGATTTATTAAACGGTAAGACCCTCCCAAAAGATGCGACGCTTGAACGATTGATTGATGTCCTGAAATTACAACAAAAGGAGGAAGGAGAGCTAAACAGAGCTAGAGATACTGAGCGTATCAAAACAAACCGAACCCACCAGCAATCGCTCCTTAAAGAACAAAAATTATTAGTAAAGGAAGTTGGCACAATTTTACTTTCGAAAGGTCTAGAAGTATCTAAACCAAACCGAGTAGGTGGCCCCGATCTTATAATAAGAAATGGAAATGAAAGAACCCCAATAAAGATCTATTCAAAGGTCCTGGATTACCCTGCAACACTTGGAATCATCTTATCCGTGATGCATGATTTAAATGCAAAAAAATCCTATTTATGTACCCCTTTAATTCAAAGCGAAACACGTAAAAATCTTTCTCTCTTTGGAAAATACGGCATTAAGATCCTTACAGTAAAAGGATTATTAAGAGAACTATCTTAAATTACATATACTACTAATATATAGTTAATTAGGTGATATTTACTATATCTAATACCCCTCCCCTACCCTACCGATAAAAGCTAGGGCCTTAAAATAAATTTTAGGCTAGCAAGGTTCGAAAATTACGAAATAAACTACTTCTTAAGTAATTAAATACCATACAATCCCTGTGGCATAATTGATGAAATTTCGCACTTAGGGCATAGAGCTTCCCCTAAAGATACCCATTCTGTAATACCCGGATACCAAGCTAAATCGGTTTTAAAAACAAGACCTTGATCCAGAAAATCAATCACTCGCTTTTGTGGGTAAGGGCCGTAGTTTTGACCAAACCGGTGGATGGTAATATTTTTTAGCTTCATAATGGATTGTATGAAAAGTCGTCTGGAATGATTTCGTTGGCCTTTTTGTGAAATAGATTAACCAGGTGATCATCCATGCAAAAATAAAAGATTTGCCATTTGTGGACCCGGACCAAGCTGATTGTGTAATCAACCAGTTGCTTTCGCCTTTCCCAATCGCTGTGTTGGAATGCGTCGTCCAATAATAAAAAGCCCGGCTCATCTCCCAAATAGGAACGAGCAAATAAAAGTCGCATTGCTAAGCTTACTTGCTCCATAGCTCCAGTAGACAGCATATCGAGGGAATAAGCCTGACCGGATGAATCAACAACATTTAAGTGCCCACCGTCCCAACTGTAACCGGCAAAACGACCGCCGCTAATTTCCTTTAAATCTTCGATTATGAGTGGATCAGCTAAGCATTTGGAGATCATTTCATCCTCTTTTTGCTGCAGTTTTCCAACCGCCAAACAAACGGCATGCTTCCCTAAAATGGTCGCGGTGATTTCCCTGTACAAGTCCCGAAACTCACTAATTTTTTGCTCTAATGCTCCGATCAACTCTTCCCAAGAGTCAGAATGAACACCGCAAGCGGTTGATATCTTTGCCTTTAAACGAGTTCCTTCACCAGATAATTGATTTTCTTCTTCCCTTAGATCATTTATGCGATTGCGTACCTCATTTGCTCTTTTCCCATCCCAATTCGCAGCGGAAGCGATTGCATCCTTTGGCTCAGGCCGTTCATTGTAACCAAGCTGGTAGACCTCTCTCAATAATTGATCTTTCTTTTCTTGCAGGGTTCGCCAAGTCGCTTCGAATTCTTCAATCTTTGTACCCCAATCTTCTTGATCGCTATCAGGGCAAAGCTCAGGCATCCGTGATTTCAAGCGTTCAACAGCTTCGATATTTTCTTTTTGGTCCTTGGCTAAACCTAAAGCTACTTGATCACGTTGACCTTGTAATCTTATAAGCTCCGTAAGCTTACTTCGTATAATATGTTCGTCGACTTGTTGCTCTCCGAACTTCTTCTGAAAATCGTCTTTTATTTGGTCCAGTTCAGACGAAGCAGTAGTAGAAGCAGAAGGTTTCTTGGAAAGAATCACGAACCAAAAAACCAAGAACAGTAATGCCAGAAAACCACTTAATGCAGAAAGTATAGTAATTCCCGCAGCAAAAGACCCAACCGCACCAAAAACCGCCAAGCCTGAAAGGATTAAAAATATTGGTTTACGCGTAACTATAGTGGAAGGCTTTGAATTTACGCCCGATGTAAGCTCGGTAAACTTCATTGAAACTGATTCCAACCAAGCTTTTTCAGAAAGCTTTTTATCAAGGTTAACTAACCGAGCTTCGGATTCATTAATTCGATCCGCTGTTTGCTTACTGGCATGTAGCTGCCTTTTTAAATCGTCTAGATCGATTTGATTGATACGAGCTATTTGGTTTTCCGTTTCTTTAATTTGATCAAAAATTTGACCAGCATAAGATTCTTGAGCTGCTTGAAGTTCTTTTTGCTCAGAGAGTAAGCTCTGTAACTCCTGCCTCAAGGCATTGAACTTGAGGCCTTTCTCGTCAAAATACTCCTGCCGTAGACTTTCAAGGTCACGCAATTTCTCGATAGCATCCCTTTGTGTTTTTAACTCCCCTTGGTTTCTCCCTTCGATAATTTGATCGCCTAGAGAAGCTGCTTGTATCGTTTTGCTAATTCTTTTTGCGGAGATCAAATCATCTAGCTTTCCAGCAGCAGACAATCTATTTTTGACGAGGCTATCTGGGGATTCCAGTAATACTTCACCTGCTCTAACAACCAAAAGTTTGGCGAAATCCGAAGGCATTTCTAACTCTTTGGCCAAATGGTCCTGAAGATTCTTTTGTGTCGTTGGCCCGAATATCTCCACCTCATTATGGCTATTAGGTTTTAATCCTGAAACTTCAACAGAACCGGTTGGTTTAGGATTCCACTCCCTTGCTTTTCCCTTCAAGGGGGAAAGCCGCCCCACCCCAAACAACCAAGCACTTAGGGCTTCTAGAATAAAGGTTTTTCCACTCTCATTCTTGCCGTAGATTAAATTCAGTCCGCGGCACTCACTATCAAAGCCTTTTTTTAATGGACCTTCTGGGTGAACCTGTACTTTTGTAATTTTCATTCTAACGATCTTGGTAGATTGCCCGTAAGGCTGACATTTTTACCTCTTCCAAGTTAGGCTGGTTTATATCTCCAAAAGCCCACCCTTGAGCCACTAAACCATCGATTTCCTCCAGGGCTTTCTCTGCAACAAGATCCAGCTGTTTATCTCTAGAGGACAAAAGAGCATCAAAGTTTGGGTTTGGTTTTAATGTATTGCCACTACCTCTGTAAAGAAACACACCCATCTGCCTGATTTGACCTTCAAAAGCTTGGAGCAGTTCATCCTTATCGCTTGTGAAACCTTCCAAGGTGAATCGAATTTCCAAACGATTAATGAATTCGACCCATTTCCCATCCTCTGCTCTCTTGTTTAAATCAGAAAGTAATCTAGCCACCTGATCATTCGATGGGACTACAAAAAACTTCTCTTCTAAATAAATCTTTCCTGAATTTACGGTTCTTTGTGAAACTTCATTTTGAGATGTATCATAAACTAAAAATCTTCTTGGACCTGTCTCGGAGATATCTAATCCTTGGGGAGAACCCGGATAAATTACTTTACCCCCTAAAGGCTGATTGATGGGAGTAGGCTTGTGAATATGACCCAAAAACACTCTAAGCAAATTTGGGTTGCTTAAGTCTCCTTTCTTAAGAGGCATGTAGACTCCTTTTTCCCTGGGGTTTGGAACTCTCTGCCCATCGATAAAATCTCCATGCCCGATAAGGCAGAGAGGTTTTTCCAATAATTTATCAGACATCAAATCCAGTTCTTCGGACATTGATATTCCACTCTGATAAGGGATAAACAAAAAAGAAATCCCGCCAAGATTGACCATTTGCGAATTGGTGTATTTTATTAATTGTTCAAAATGTAAATCCCGCAGACTTTTCTCACTATCATGGTTACCAGGAAGTAAATGAATTCGTATATCTGGGTGCCTTCTACAAGGCTCCAAGAAGGAGGAGTATGCGGAGTCGTCTCCATCACTATCAAATAAGTCACCAGCAATGATTAGATCGGTTATACCAGCGGATTCACTTTGTTTAAGAATATCCTCAAACGCCTTAGACCTCTCGGGATGCTTTGTAGATAAGTGTATATCCGAGGTAATAGAAATTTTCATCAGATTTGGTTCCCCTATCGTTATCAAAAGTTTCTCAAGGGCAAGCCCTTGTATCTCCATTAAAAAGAGCTTTTATGACAAATACTAATCAAAGAAAAACATCAGGAAGATACTAACAGGAAGTAAAATAAAGCAAAAAACCCCAATCGCTGGCAACCCAAGGAAAATACTGCTCATAAAGCCAATAAGAAGCCAATGGGTAATTTTTCCGAAAAGCCCCGCGTCTTCATTCGGTAGAAATAAATTTATCATAATTAATTTTAGTTCAGTTTAGAGGACTTTTTTTCGCCACAGTGTACGAATAAAGAAACCGTCTTTATTTTCTAGTCATAGCTTGATGGACTCTGGATATTCCATAAGGATAGAATACACGAAGCAACGGACAAATAGAGTCCGCGAAAAATGGATTTTTTTAACTTTTTAAAGCCCAGAGAGCGACTTAGTAATGAACGCTACATTCAGGAAGCATCCGCTCAATCTCCTTGATCTGTTTATGATTTATTGATTCACATTCTGTCAGATCCAAGATTTCCAAATTTTTCAGCCCATAAAGACCTTCGATGCAGACTAGACCCTCACAATTGGATAAATAAATCTCTCTTATCTTACTCAAGGATGAGAGCTCATCCAGGTTTTCTATTTTTGAACAACAGGACAAATTAAGGAAAGCAAGATTCGTTACTTTAGCAAGACCATCAAGCTTGGAAAGGTTGACACAACTGTAAAGGTTTAGCTCTTGAAGATTATGAAGAAAACTTACCCATTCAATATGTTCAACCTGATCAGATTGTAAATTTAGTGATCTTAGTTTCTTTAAACGACCAAGAGGAGTAAAGCAAAGTTCATTGCTATTCGACTTAAGATTTAGGTCTAAGTCTCTGAGATTCGTTAAGTTTCCAAGAGGTTCCAGATCTTCGAGCACATCACAGTTTTGAAGAAACAAAGTTTCTAATTGAGAAAAATTGGTAAGCTGATCAATCCTTTCAAGCTCTTCTGCACGATAAATACTCAACTCGGCAATATTATTGCAGTGTTGGAGGGAAGAAAGGTCATGACAAGGAAAATGACTAATTTCCAGCTCTTCCAGTTCAGCCAAGTGGGATAAACCATCAACATGGCAGATAGATTCACAATCCAAGTCTAGAATTTCCAGGTTGGGCATGCACTTAAGAAAATCAACTTCTTCGATTCTATCCGCAGTGAGGTGCAGTGCAATTAACTGAGGAAAATCAATTGATTGGGGAAACTTCAATAATTGTAATCCACTTAAAGTCAGTTCACTCAAAGTATCAGCAACACTTTCTAAACCTTCCAGATTATTGAGGCTCTCCAGATCAAACAGGCTTAGAGAATCCAACTTTAAAGAATGCTCGAGAAAATTGAGATTCGTTATTTGAGAATCAAGATACAGGGTTAAATTTGTGACTTCCGGGCAAGATGACAGAAATTTCAAATCATTAAAATTCTCATTCAGACTAGCTCCCAAATGGCTTATCTGGGGACATCCAGATAAATCAATTGTGCATAGCGAATGGTCATTATAGGGAAGGTAAAGTTCCAGTAAGGAGGAACAGTTCCTTAAGTTAAGATTTTTCAAACCAGAAGCATACCTCAGGTCTAAACCTTCCATAGATAAGCAATTCTCGAGGTTAAGGTTAACTAATTCAGAAAAATCTTCTGCTAATTCCGAAAGTAAGCTACAGCTAGACAGATCGATATCGATAAGCTGGGAAGAGCCCCAAAGATAAAAATCCTCTAGGGAGTTACAATTAGCAAGATTTAGTCTTTTCAAGCTTTTGCAACTTAGTTCACAAGAGTGCAATTTTGTTAATTTCTGCATGCCATTGACCTGCTCGATTTCTTCTCCTGAAATGTAAATACTTTCAATAAGCGGACAGTTTTGAAGTATAATATTCTTCGCACCCTCGTATAAACACAGATCTAAGGACTTTAGTTCTTCTAGCTCGGAGAACTTAGGTTCTTTCACACACTGAGCAACCTCCATAGATATAGTTTCTAGTCGAGGGCACATCTCAACTTCAAGGAAGTCCAAAGAAGAATTCCACCAAAGATTCAAATCAAGGACCTCAAGCTCTAAGCAATTTTTGACCTTTGCACTTTTTAATTTCTCGGCTCCGTTTAAGGTGAATTTTTGGATCTTTGAGATATGATCAAGGCCATCTATTTCGCTCAATCCATCAGCATTTATAAGTTCCAATACTTGCAGCTCTGTAAATGAAGTGAACTCAGTCAAATGAAGGATATTTACATCTTCCCAATGTAGAGTTTGTAAAAACTTGAAGGGAGTGAGACTCTTCAAGCTCAATTCATGCCCTTCCAATTTAAGGGATCTCACCGCTTCCATTCTAAGGGATGCATCTAGGTCAATTCCAGCAGGAGAAGCAGCAAGTAAATTTAAAAAGAATGAGGTATGGTCAATTGCTCTAAATCCAGACTTAATCCAGGGTGGCAAGAATAAGGTTCCATCTCCATCAATGCAGCATTGTTTAAGTAGTTCGGAAAAGACTGACTCATTCGAAGCACCCAAACCACAGGCTAAATCAAATGCCAGTTCAGCTTCATCTTTTTCCAGCAGATCTTTAATCTTTTGCAACTGCTTGGGCAATTCCCCGATCTCATCAGTTACACCAGTCAGGCAGTCGGGATCTTTTTTTTCCAGTTCTGACAGCAATTGTTCCAAAGACAGCCAGCTATTGGATCTCCCCAAAGCAGAAGACCAAGCAAAATCTTCCGGGCTTAGTTGTTTGTTGGAAAGAAACTTTTGTACTTTCCCTAAAGAATATGGGCCATAATCAAGCCCCCGTCGATGAACGAAAATTCTCATTCAAAATCTTTCCTGCAAATTATCTGACAACTAGGAAGGGAATCTCCTAGTTTATCAACTTGCTCTTGAGGCAGAGAAAAAGTCCTTTCCAGAAGTAAAAATTCTAAATTTGTTAAATTCGCCAAGGCACTCACATCAACTAATGAAAAGCAATCCCTAAGGAATAATTCCTTTAAATTATGCAAGCGATCAAGCCCACCAAGATTAAGCAGTGACTGACAATCCATAAGCTCCAATTCTTCCAGCTCCTCAAGACCGCCTATAGATTCCAAGGAAAAATAAGTGTCACAACAGCTCAACACCAAGCTCCTTAGGCTTTTTAAGTTTTTAACAACATCCAACCGCCCTTTATTTCCATCTAGGTTCTTTGCTGCATCCGACTTCTTGAGTTCGATGAATTCTCCAAGTAATTTTTCCATGTCTGCAGACTCTTCCTCAGAATAAGAACGTTTAAGAAAAAAATCCTCTACGCACTGATTGATTTTGGTGCTTAAAACTTCATCGAAGGTAAAGTCATGTTTTTCACAGGCATTCACGAACCGTTTAATTCGGTCAGGGAAAAATATATTAAACATACTGCCCATTATACAAAAAATTAAATTACCATGAGTAGAACCCCATGATCGCCCATCGCCCATTAATTTTCACACACAGACTGGGGCCCCACTTTTCACATTTATCCTCAAGTAACTCCCTGATTGGTTTAAACCATTCTTCGTCATATACACCATCACCCCACTCTTCCAATTGGGCCAGCTCTTCTTCAGATACCTGAAACTCAACATCAGAAAATATTAAGTAGGGTTCTCCACTGGCAATGGTTCCGGTGTAAGCAAATTGATACTCGTCGAATTCCTCGTCTTCATGTTTCTTCAAAACACACCAAGCTTTTTTGCAAGCTGATACACCATCCACAGAGCCAGTTGAGGTATGACTAACATTGAAGCTCAGATTAACCAATCTGGTCAAATTCGAGACGATGTCAAATTGACCCAACGCATTGCAACCATCCAAGTTAAGAGTGGCGATATTTGGACAATACCTCAGCCCATTAATATCTTCGATGGACGAACAATTTTTTAAATTCAATTCCTTTAAATTCTCACAACCCCAAAGGAAGTCTAGATTTACCAAGGATTCATCGTCAGAAAAATTCAAAGATGTGAAGTGCTTTAGCGGGTTCTCAAAACCTTCTATTTTATGTTGGTTTAGTTCCGCCAGAAGGTTGAAAAAGAATGATCGATGATCAACCAAATTGAGACAATATATCCAGTTAGGAAAGGAAAACTCATCACCATAAGATGAAAGCAAGGCGGTGATAACTTCCTTGGAATTTGTACCAATTGCAAGATCCACAGCATATTGTTCCTCACCTTGCAGAACTAAACCGGCAACTTTTTCTATGAGTTCGCTTGAGTGTGTAAGTTGCTCATTACCATCTAATAACGGATGAGACCAGTCTATCTCAACCCCCGAGCTTATAGCCGCCCCCAAAACAGTTTGAGCCTTGTCTAACCCCATTGAATCAGGAAATATTCGAATTCTCAGAAGGTCGGAAACTTTGCATTGTTTAAGTTCAAGATCAAACAATCTACCCGCATCAGCTAAATCGTGCAGAGCATAGCCAAAAAAACCAATATCCAAAAACAGATCAACCTTACTTAATTCTGAAGTGGATGCTTTTTTAATTCGATCAACAGACAAGGGAGGATCCAAAAGGCGCCTAACACTTGAAACCGAAACCCCTGATTCCTTGGCAAGGCTATGATTCTGCATTCCTAGATAATCCTCAGCCATAATTGCATCCGCCTTTTTCTTATAAACCTCGAAAAGCTTCTTGATCGAAAGTCTTCTGGGACGAACTGATGGGCCCTTCCTTTTGAGAAACTGATTGGACCTGTCTATGTAATTTGAAAAATTGATCCAACCCATGACATGGGGCAACTCCTCACTGGAGATGAGACCTTGCTGTAGTCTGTGCTTCATGGCTCTTACCATATTTCGCTTCTCTTTGGATAAAGCTAATTTGTCATTTACCACAATTCCGGTGACCATCTGTCTTTGGTCTTTTCCCCTGATCCGACATTTCTCAGTTGAAACAGAAAATCCTGCCTCCTCTATCAAGGCCTTCGCCTTAAGTAGCATACTTTTAGGATTCTTAAATCCTGAAAAGGTTAAGTCGTCCGCATACCTGGAATAAAACCAGCCTGTTCCTTTAACTTCCTTGCAAAGTTTTTGGTCTAAATCTTTCAAGACAAGGTTACCTATATTTGGACTGGTTGGGGCACCCTGAGGAAGATGGTTATTACGGGTGGTCAGCTTTATGAATGTTTCTACATCGGATTGGGGGATCGGTAACGATTTCGCAATTGAACGAACCATTTCCCCTGTAACCGAAGGAAAAAAGGAACGAATATCCAAAGTTACAACCCATCTTTTACGCCTATGTCCTGACGCATGGGTTAAGATTGACCGATTAGCCACAAACCCATGAGCAGCACCACTAAGCGAAATATTTTGTAATAATTTGTCTAGAATTGACCTCTGAACAATTTTAAGTTCTTCGCTAGGAGCCTCAATCCATCTTTTCTTTTTTTTCCCCTCTATGGGAAAAGGGCTGTATAATTCATTTGCTTTCTCACTTAACTCGGTGAGCTTCTTTTCACTAATCCCAATCCATTCAGAAAGTGGCTTGTCCTTAGAAAAGTCAGGAGATGATACACCAGATACTGAATTTGATGCTTTTTTCTCGTATTCCTTCTCTAATTCATGATCTAGTTTCCTTCCAGGGTCCTCTTCATCTCGTAATGCAAAAGTATTTACATCCTTTACCTGAATCCAACTTGTTAAATCCTTGTGCCAAACATAATCGAGGTAAGATATTTTCGTTGAATCTAGTAACTCAATAATTCTCAATGATGAGAATGGTCCATAAGCCTTGCCCTCTTTTGACAAATACCATTCTAAATCACAATTTTGAGACATTATTATCTTTAAAATTTTAAACCTGAAAAAGTTTTCTCATCTTAGCGAGAATTATATAAAACAAATATAGGATTGATTATTGTGAACCTGTCATTGTTCATTTAATTTGTAGAAGGTTTTTTAATGAAAGTGAGGATCAATGAAAAATCACACCCACTTTCTACTAATGTTTAGACCTTAAAAGAAGGTAAACTTATTGTTTATTTATAGCATTTACCGACCTAGGAAAACTTCCATAAGTGCTTAAAATCAAACAATATATGGCGCCTGGGCCTAGGGCAAACTAGGTAATCGAAAGGGTCTCCATGTTATGTCTTTTTAGGACAATGAAGGCTTATAATATCCAGAAACAATGCTCTATCTATACTGAATCAGCACAGATGAAATCCAAAGGATTTCTAAAAGTCTAGAAATTGATTGGGTGTGATTTTCAAAGATCTTTTTTCTTAATGAAACACCAAATAATTTTCTTCAAGCAAATTGATCAAAAAACATTGTCGAACTTTTTAAAGTACCTTCAAAGAAAAGAGCTCTATAAGCTACTATCTTTTTTAAACAATAGCTTTATAACCTCAATGATGTGTGTGCGAATTGATTTGAAGACCAGCATAAAGAATGTGAATGCGACCGGCACCCAAAACCAAAGAGAATGTAGTTTTTGCCCAAGATCATCACCACGGAAATCCCATGCTATAACAGCATCTTCGGAGAAGATCGTAAGGTTCAAGTTGATTAAAAAAGTGGAACAACCCAGCAGAAAGAAGATTACTGCCAGAGAATTAAAACTTGTTTGCTTCTTATTGAACTCCTGTTGCTCTTTGGAAAGCTTCCTTTGCTCTTCCAGAAGTTCGTTTTCCAACCTCGAGTTTATTTCATCTGATACTTCATTAATGCAATCAATCACACCCAGTACTTCTCTGCTTACCCTGTAAATCTTTTGATGATTTATCTGGTTGGAAATAATCCGAAAATCATAGTGGGTACAAAATTCAATATACCTTGCATTCAACTGCTTGAGTCTTTGAATCTCCTCGTTATTCCTTTTGTGATTTAAAGAGGAGGACTTAGTAAAGGAAGACCAGGAAAGCTCCTGGCACAAAATGGATTGATGGTATGCGATTAAGTGGCAAAGCAAATAGTCCCTACCCCATCGCTCTTGCCATTTCGACGAGAAATCTGTTTCGTCAACCCCAAAGCTCCAACCGCCTTCACAGCTTAAATACACCCTCTGCGAACCAGTTATGTGAAAACGCTTAAACTCGGAACTTTCTAATTGGTTCAAAGGTAAAGCTTTGATATTGCTCGTAAGCGGATGTCTCATACAACGGGCACATAAACCTTCAATTTTCTCTAATTCTTCTTCTGATAAGCCATGATCAGACGGTAGCAAAAAATTAGAAAAAATGTGCGAACGGCTTCTCGCAGCTTGATATGTCTCTATCTTAGCACCATATTCTCCAGATAATTGTGCAACTATACTTTCCTGAAATAAATGGAAAAATGATTGTAGCCTTAAAAGCTTCGCTTCTTTTTTACTTCCCCACTTTAAAGAGTCATCAAAAGGTTCTTGTTTTTTCTTTTCCCAATGAGGCCATAGCTTGAGACATTTTTCTAATTGAGAATCTGACATTTCAAAGGAATGATCTGCACTTTGCTTAATGGCTTCCCTCGCATCCTTGGAAAAAATCTCGGACGGTGCAATTACTGGAATATTGGTAAAATTACTAGAATTTGCTAAGTGGTAATTTAAATTCATAGCTTCCCCCAGAGAAAAACCATGCTTACCTACATTCTTTGGCCAAATGCGGAGGACGATTAGAATAACCCCCATCTTACTTATCATGGAGAAAGATTCCAATGACATTCCACTCAATACCCTGAGGCGTTTTTGGGATGTATCCAAAAGGCCTAATTCGCAGTTTTGGAAACTTATGCCATTTTTGGTTTTCCAGGCAGGCAAGGTTGGCTGATTTTCTTTTTGATATCCGTTTTGTAGCCATTTGACCCAACCTATCCGAGGCGATTTAAGGTATTTTTCTTCAATATCTTCATCTGCATCTCTTCGAAAAAGTGCTCTAGGCTCCTTGTGCAACCAGCGATCTAAATTCCCCCGGTTTAAATGTTCATTCGGGGATTGGCAAATAAAGCCACTTTCAGGATCCATCTTTAAATTTTCGATAGCACTACCAAATTTCTCATCATTTGGTTCGATATCTTTGCAGATAATGGGATGAATGATAAAAGTTCCAAAACCAGATGAACCTAAAGGTATTTCGTAAGATGAAGAGGGTTCTTGTGCGGTAATACTCATAATTTTATCGGGTCTAATATCATGGGGCTTTATGCTGTTGCCTAGGTCAGATTTTAAATAGTGTTCGAAACTCGACCATTCCTTCTTTTCACTGATCCATATTAGGTCAGAGAGCTTAATGAAACCATCTCTACAATACTTTTGTAGATGACTATCTTTGTAAGGGCCGTATACCGACCCATTTCGGGATATCCAAATTTTACCAAAGGCCATCTATTGCTTTTAGATGATCAGGATGTTACGATTGAACAGAGTTTAACAAGATCCCTAAGATCTTCGTCATCAGCACTCTTAACCCAATCATTCATCTTTGTTGAAAGTGCAATTGAATGAGTCTTGGTTGTATGGCCTGATTTTTTCCAGACTCCACGCAATGCAAGCATGGCCTTTTGTTTTGCACTTGTTCCAAATTCTGCATTTTCTGCAACTTTTTCAAAATCCTGATTTTCTGCAGAGCGCTCGAGTTCCTCGATTAATTCCTGGGCAAGCAACAGGGGCTCTTCTTGATAAATTCTGGCTAAAGAAAGAACCCGGGGATGATTATTTTCGCCAGTAGATAGAAGGATGCGTTGAGCAGTTCTTATATTTTTTCGTAAAGTTTCTGCATGCCCACAGCTTAAAAATAATTCTCTACGAAAATTCCCATCCTCCATTGCATCAACGATGCGTTTATTCCAGCATTCAACTTCACTGTTTTTACGGCTTTTTTCGAGACACTCTTTCCATTCATTTGCATGTTCGATTCGGTATTCAATAGCATATTTGCGAGATAGTTTCGTTTTATCTCCGCTATTCCAATCCTCGCACCATTCTGCGAAAGTTCTCTTCCTTTTTTCAGTCTCCCCAGGCTTACTATCGATTAAATATTCCCGGAGGGATTCATGAAAGAGCTGATAGTCATCAACCGCTTCAGTTTCTGCGTTCTCAAAGAGGCTTTCTCGGCATATGTAAACGATGGTCTCCACTTCGGCCTGTGAGCAGTGCATCAAGGCTGCAGCAACTTCATCTGCTAGGAAGAACTTGGCTTGTGCAAGCAGAGTTAAGTATTCGAGAGCCCGATTATGCTCAGAATTGTATCTTGTAAGCATATCGTCATACAAACTTTTGATTTCTTTCGGTAAGCCAACTGAATCATTTAATTTGTAATCTCCTCTTTCGAGTCCTTGACAAAGCAACTTAAGATAAAGGGGATTGCCTTGGCTTTTAGATACCACCCTTAATAAATACTCCTCCTCCAATGCATATTTGTTTACAAAATCACTAAGTAATGCCCGTATTTCGCTTTGACCCATTGGTTGAACGATTATTTCAGACCTTCTTTCCCTATCCATTTGCTCCCAAATTCTTGAACGAACAAGGGGAATTTCCCTGGAAGAGTATATTAATGCTACTTTTTCAGGAACTTCCCTAGGTAAGGACTCAAGCAGTCCTAATGCATCCGTACCTTCGTCCAATCCATCAACAAAAATCACCAACCTCTCATCCTCTTTTAATCTGTTGGCAAACCTACGCATCCGCTCTTTAAACGCACCTGCCATCTCTGAAGATGAATAACCGACATCGAGCTTTGTTTTTGCGAATTTTTCGAGCTCATCATTTAAATGATGAAGCATTTTTTCGGTATCGTTCGTTTGTCCGCTCCTGCGAATGAAATATTTCACAACATATACCTTTTCAACTACTCCCAATGCCGTAAAATTCTCATCCATGCGCTCTTTCGAACTCCATGCCAACGCCTGGGTGGTTCTAGCTAATAACGAGCTTTTTCCAATGCCTGGACCTCCCCAGATAAGCAGCGGACCACCTTTGGGTCGGGCAATAAATTCTAAGATCTGGTTAATTTCGCTAACCCTGCCCTTAAACGCCTCAGTCAAACGATCAATAGTTGCCTGAATTTCAGAATCTGTATGCTTTTTCCAGCTATCAATTGGATATGCACCCAGGAGATCTTTTCGCATACTTTCGTCTCTCCAGCGACCACAAGCATCATATTCCAGCATATTAGCTTCTTTTTCCCGAAGATCATTGTAAAAGAAAAAGCCTGGATTCCTGGCAGAGTCGTCTTGAGATCTGAGAAAAAGCAGGGGGTGTAAGTCTAAGTATTGGCCATCCTGGCGTAAGGCATAACATCTGCCCACCATTTCCGGTCCCTTGGGAACCTTCTTCGCTGCTTCATTATAAACTGCACTAATTTTGGGAAATAAGGATTTTCCATCATCACCAATACCGACAATACAAACCTCACGAAAGTGCAGTGCACCCAAAATAAGTTCACGAAATACCTTTTCGAACTTTGTAAAATCTGCTCTGCACTCATCATCCGATGGAGTTGCTCCATGGGCATATTTATTGCGGAATGATATCAAATTATCTTCCGTTTGCATTGCCTCGTTTAAAGCTCCCTGCCACTGGCCATGCCCTTTGTTTTTTGCACCTACAAAACTCTCAATTCCTTCGGCAAAAAAATCCTCTCCATTCGCCATTTTTTCCATGCAAATATCACGGGCGAATTGCCACCAAATCCCCAAGGAAGGTTTTTTTAAACCAGCCGCCAATAGGCCCTTTAATTTTTCACTCGGTTCCGTTCGGCTAAAATAATCGCTCACAATGATTACAGTGTGAACCTTGACCAACACCTCGATTGCATCAAGCAAGCGATGCAATTTCTTAAAGTCCTGAACCTCTTCGTCAAACCTTATATATGCCCTAAGCAAAGGGAAAGGCATGTCTTCTATTGCGAGTTCTTTCATTGCTCTCTAACTCTTTAATTCGTGATCATCAATGAGCCCATCCTGTTTTAATTTCAAGAGCAGGGCTTCTTGCAAAAAGCATCTCGCCCAGTCCTGCTTGCCGAATAGATTTTCCTGAAAATCATTCAGTTGTTTTGGTTTGGTGTTTAGCTTTATTTCCTTAGCATCCAAAACTTGGAAAATTAAAGATTTTAAACCGTCATCACTCTGATGTGGCAAAAAGCTGCCAGCCACTTGCCTGGCAAGTTCACTTTCGGGATTATTTTGGAGCAGGACCACCACCCAGTCGGCAAGTTTCTCTGGTTCGCGCTCCATGTGCAAAAGCAAACGATAAGCATTTTCTGCAGGCTCGGTAAAGTTGGGCACCTTAACCAGCTCCTCTGATAAGCTCAACTGTCTCCATTCCTCGGATATTTGATCAAGCAATGCTCCGGCTTCCAGAGGTTTTTCTCTAGCCAGACGCAAGGCAAGGAGTTCCAGGAGTTCGTCCTTTTCCGAACCTTGATTCATTTCCTTGAGCCTCAAACGCGGAGTTTCTACATCTCCCCTTTCCATTTCCCATTTCGCTAATGCAAGGAAAATACGGTCTCTCCAGCGGGGAACCGATGGCTCGGTCAGTTTTTCCAGCCACTCTGATACTTTACTCTCCTGTTTCATCCGGGCGTAAAACAGACAAATGCTCGGGCCATAATCACGTAAAAAATTTGTGGAGTGAGAGCTAAGTAATCTGTCTACTTCTTGATTCGCCCAATCAGTCAAGGTCTCGGGCAGACTGGTTAATGTACGAAGTAATGGACGCAAAATCGAAGATGAGTCCTGCTTCTCATAATGTTGGGTTATTTTTCCTAATATTAATTTAGACTGACTTTCGCTGCATGCAGAGACGGCATCCAAAAGACCCCTCCATATCGACTCTTTTATAGTCTCCCGGGGAAGCATCATTTCGATCAGCTTTGAAAGTGCATCACTGGCCCATTCCTCCAGTGCATATTGGGAGAGTGTATCGGCTAAATCTGTGGCAAGATCTTCCGGGTGTGTTGCTCTTCCTGTGACTTCTAGCCATTCATTTATTTTATTCTTTATAAAAGTTTCGTCTTTTTTGCCTGTTTGACTGAGCACACGGACCACTTCGACCGGATTGTTAAATTTTAATTCCCGAAGTCGGGTTAAATGCTTCAGAGAATCCAATCTATTTAAGTAATTGGAGTCCTTCAGGTTTAAACTTCGTAACTCAACCAGTGCACTTAAGGGTTTCAAACTTGTGATTGATTTACATCCTCTGAGATTCAATTCCTCCAACTCAGACAAACTGTTCAAAAAGTCTAATTGCTCCAATGACTCGCAAGCAGTCAGATTTAATTTGTTTAGACTCCTGAAGTTCCCCAACCCCCTGAGGTTCTTCAAAGATTTACAGTAGGAAAGGTCCAGGACATTTAATGAACTTAATTCCCCCAGGGACGAAATTTTTGTAAGCGATTCACAGCCATTCAGAAACATTTTCTCCAAATTTAGCAATCCCTCCAAACCATCCACATCAATAAGAGATTTACATTTAGATAGTTTCAAACTTTTCAACTTGAATTGTTCCTTACTTAGATGAAGCTCTCTTAAGGATTCACAGCCAAAGAGTTCAAGAGTTTCTAAATTTCCCAAATTGGCGAGTGCTTTTACATCAGACAGCGACTTACAGCCTGATAAGCTCAAGTCCTTTAGATTTGAATTACTGCTAAAGACATCGGTTTTGCCCAAAGATTCGCAACCAGAAATTTTTAGACTGATTAAGTTTTTCAGGGGAGCAAGAACACCTACATCACTTAGCCATTCGCAGTTGGTTACGCTTAATTCATTGAGCCCAGCCAATCTTCCCAGTGAATCAATTTTTTTTAGAGACCTGCAACTTTGGAGTGTTAAACTTTTAAGGTTACTCAGGCCCTCAAGGGCTTCCAGGTTTGTTAATCTTTCGCAATGAGCGAGGTTTAGAGTCTCAAGATTTATGGCTCCCCGGAATGCTTCCAGGTTGGATTCCTTGGAATATGTCTCTAAGCGTAAAGTATTAAGTTTCGGCCAAGTTAAAAATCCTTGAATCTGGGCAGGTAAAAGCTCTGAATAACAACGAATGGCAAAGATTTCAGGACTGGGCGCAGCCACTGGTAAACTTCCTTTGATTAAGCAAATCCTAGGAACATCATTGAAGTAAAGTAAAAAGACACCCTTTTCGCATTCTTCTAAATCCAGCTCGATATCTTCCGGTAGATTTTGATCGGTAAAATCATAGGTCTGGTAACCAAATTCCAACTTCCCATAGTATGTCCCAGCGTTTTCTCTGTCTCCCTCGCTTATTTCTTCCTGCTTGTTCGTGTCTGCCAAAACTCCTTGCAATTTGGTATGAATTCCTGCCTGTTGTAATTTATTAAAGGACGACTCGGTGGAACCCCGCTTAAGCCAAATTCGATAGGTCTTTTCATCTAGATGAGTCATATAATTATACTCCTTCAGTCGTCACTTGGCCAAACTGATTGAAGACATCCTCCAGATCTTCCTGCTTGATCATATCCTCTCGTTTCATTTCCAGAAGCAAGCCACTTAAAAAGATAGATTTTAGCCTGTCGGGATTTTGGTCAATCAATGCCATAAATGTATCAATGTCCTTCTTACGAGTCACATCTCGTAATGCGGCATGATCTGTAAATTCATTAAAGATATTCTTTAGCTGCCTGTTTTCCTGCATCTGAGGGCCAAACCTTCGAGCCAACTGCTTAGCCAGTTGGTTCCCTGGATTGTTTTGGAGCAGGGCCACCACCCAGTCAGCAAGTTTCTCTGGTTCGCGTTCCATGTGCAAAAGCAAACGATAAGCATTTTCTGCAGGCTCGGTAAAGTTGGGCACCTTAACCAGCTCCTCTGATAAGCTCAATTGTCTCCATTCCTCGGATATTTGATCAAGCAGCTCTCCGGCTTCCAGCGGTTTTTCTTTGGCCAAATGCAAGGCCAGGAGTTCCAGGAGTTCGTCCTTCTCCGATCCTTGATTCATTTCCTTGAGCCTCAAGCACGGATTTTCAACATCTCCCCTTTCCATTTCCCACTTCGCTAAAGCCAGATATATTCGGTCGCGCCAGCGGGGAACCGATGGTTCGGTCAGTTTTTCCAGCCACTCAGATACTTTGCTTTCCCGTTTCATTTGGGCGTAAAACAGACAGATACTCGGTCCAAAATCACGCAAAAAATTTGTGGAGTGAGAACTAAGAAATCTGTCTACTTCTTGATTTGCCCAATTAGTCAATGAATCGGGTAGACCAGATAAAGTACGAAGTAAGGGTCGAATAAGATAAACTGTTTTCTTTTGATCCAACTTATCCAAAAGAACGCTAAGAAATTTAGCTTGGTTTTCTTCAGGGCAATTTGAAACTGCGTCTAAAAGGGCTTTCCATGTACTCTCTTCACTCGCCTCAAATCCAAGCATAAAGGAGATGAGTCGATCAATTGCCTGCACCCAATTCAAAGTAACCAATTCTTTTTCTTCGGATGTCTCTCCTTTTGGATTTTTAGCATGGTAACCGTAGGCCTTAGAGAGTAGGCGAACAAAGGGCTCAGGAGTAGAATTCTTGGACAGAATTTCAAAATCATCCTTCATTCTATCTTCAATAAAATCGGCGTCTTCCATGCCAACAGAAACCAAAATTTCCGCCTTTACAGAAGGATCATCATATTCAAGTTCTCTCAAGTTTTCTAATTCTTTCAAAGGACGAAGATCCTTCAAAAAAGCAGACCCATGAAAGTTCAATTTCTCGACTTTCTTGCAGCATTCAATGCCGTTCAAATCGATTAGTGAATTACACCTACTTAGATCAATCTCCTCTAAATTCCCGCAGCCGCCAATACCTTCTAAATTTCTCAATCCATGACAAGAAAAGGCACTCAAAACCTTCAAGTTGCATAGTCCGGATAATGGTTTCAGGCTGTCCAGTTTTGTACATCCACTCAGGTTCAGCTCTTCCAAACAATTCAGCTCGCTCACCCCATCTAAATTTTCCAAATTATGACATTGAGGAAGCTCAAGAATTTTTAATTGGTGGGACTTCTTTAGAAAATCAACATGCTCCAAAGCATGTATATTAATAAGGCGGAGATACTTCAAATGCTCAGCTATGTGAGATATTTCTTCAAAGTTTAGAAGAGTTAGCCTATTCGGTAAGGAAAGTTCGAGGCACTTCAACTTTGTTCCCCTCAATCCAGAAAGGCTTTCAAGTTCAATACAGCCCAAAAGATTAAGATGCTCAAGCACGTGGCATTCATGCAAATCTTCAATTTGCCGCAAATTTGAACATTTTTCCAAATTTAAACTCGTGAGAGATTTTGCATAATGAATACCATTTAAATTGGTAAGTTTTTCCCAACCTGAAAAATTTATATGTCTTAGATTTTCCCACTGGATCAGGTTTGGAATGCATTGTTTTGATCGAGCCTGATCAGCTTTTTCATTAAAAAACTCATCTATATTTTTAGTGCCTACAATACCCGCCTCACTTAAAAAATCAAAAACTGGAAAGGAAGATGTCGCGTTTTCTCTGTCTTCAAGAGTAAAAGTGCTAGGCTTTTCGATGTTCAAATAGACCAGGGAGGTGATTTCTGGATCAGGGGAAACCCCTGGTACCCTATCTGTAAAGAAACAAACTCTGGGAATTTTGTTAAATGTAAGAAGAAAAACCCCATCGCCAGAAATCTGAAAACCTATTTCATAACGAGTTCCAGGATCTCCAAGAGTGCTACCATTTATTCCCGTCGAAATAGGTTTGTTTACATAGATATAAATTTCCTTCTCTGTGGCTAATGAAAATTCACCTGAAGAAGTTTCTTCTCTCAAAGGATATCCATCCCCTGAGCAAAGATAAGCTTGTTCACCAAGGCACTGCTTTATTCTTTTTGTAACATCCCGAGACAATGAATAATCTGTTGTAACACTCATTCTAACTAGAATTTCATAAACAAATTAAAATTCAAAAATTTATCGTACCTGAATAAAGTCTCCTCTTATGAAGAATCCTCATCATCTGGAAGAATCAATTCTTCGATATTCAAATCTTCAAGTGAGTTTAAATTCTTAAGTTCACCACATTCTTTCAACCCAAGCCGACGAAGCTTGGGGAAACGAGAGAGATCGCCCAGATCGACCAGTTTTCCACACCGAGCAAGCTCAAGTTCTTCGAGCCCAGGCAAATCAGGCAAATCGGAAATGGATTCCAAATCCCAGCAGGAACGCAGATCCAATCTTCGAAGGGTTGCCAGGGAAGGCAGTTCGGAAAGATTAATCTCTTTTTGCCCATAGAGATCGAGTTCCTGTAAACATCGACAATCTGCAAGGAGGGAAAGATCAATTTTTTCCTGGCACCTTCTGAAATCCAAGTGTTCAAGCTTGGGGCATTTGCTCGCAAGATCAGGAAAGTTGCGATCGGTTGCCAGATAAACCAGCGAATCAAGCTGTTTTATCTCCTTGTAAAATCCATAAGCTCCCGATTCACCAAGATTCAAAGAGCTTATCCAAGTTAGGGAAAAATCAATTTTAGCATCCTCGGAACAATGATTCACAAGCATCGCGAGTAATTGATAACATTTAGCATCAGCTTCCTCTCCCCATCCCCAATTCGCAGATTCCTTGACTTTTCTACAGAAAGTTGAGGGCCATGGCCTGCCATTATCATCGATTCGGGAACCCTCAAGCATCACAGAATAATCCTCATCCTGCAAGGCACCCGAGCGAATCAAATCGAGGGCAAATTCCATTTCACCGCTTTTCAGAAGCTTTTCCAGTTTTTCGACCGAAGACTCAAGAACTTCAGGCTCGGTACTCTCTTTTCGTGCCGATGGACGATTCCCCATACTTTCAAGGAGTGCAGCTACCATTGAAGGATCGTCGATCATAGCAAGACGTTCCTCTTGGGTAAGTTTCCCCTGCCAAAAGTCCGAAACTTTTTCGTTATTTTTAAAATCTTCTCTCATTACCAGGATGATGTCCGCTGGTTTGGATCAATCACTTCGTTTCCTGAAATCTTTCGAACAATGGTAAACTCCTCGCCATCTTCCCCCGTCATATGGCAGGTAACCATCCAGTCCCGGAAGTATTTATT
>Ga0181598_1000244_pt1 | contig 51606 bp, 61 predicted proteins | sample 041ome_4_FD_153295 | JGI IMG/M metagenome (GOLD analysis project Ga0181598, IMG submission 153295) | Coastal salt marsh microbial communities from the Groves Creek Marsh, Skidaway Island, Georgia - 041404US metaG (spades assembly) | ecosystem: Environmental > Aquatic > Marine > Intertidal zone >... | reverse complement strand
TTCATTTTATTATTTAATCAGTAAAGCAGCTCTACCTGTAACTTTTGCATCTTCTACAAGCTTATGAAGTTGCTCTGCTTCTTTCATATTTCTAATATCTGTCACTAGGGGCCACACATCACCTCTTGCTACTAATTCAAGAGAGTCTATCACCTCTTGTTTAGTTGCATATCGACTACCCATGACAACTGCTTCTTTATTAAGAAGATCACCAGCATAGGCATTAACAACATTCTGAGGACCACCTCCGCCTAGAGTCACTAATCTACCACCACGGCCTAAAATAGAAAATCCTAGGTTCAATGACTCTGTGCTTGATACAAAGTCAATAACAACATCTACGCCCATTCCATTTGTATAATCATAGAAGACTTGATTATCATTATGTTCCCTTGGGTTTATGCAAACGTCAGCCCCTGCTTTTTTACATGCATCAAATTTATCACTTGCTACATCGACTGCAATAACATTACTATGTGCCCATTTTGCCATCATTACCATATGAATCCCAAGTCCACCTCCTGCTCCAATCACTGCAACAGTATCTTGAGTTTTTACAGATGCGTGTCTTATAACTTTAAATGGTGTTGCTATGGCATCGCAAATTACAGCAACCTCAGCTGGATTATTCTTCCAATCAAGTCCATCAGGTATTTTTAAAAAATTTTGTGATGGCAACTTCATATACTCTGCATATGCACCATCTACTTCCCTACCAACATACCCTCCAAAATTTTCACATAATGTTTCTCTATTATTATGACACCATTTACAATGACCACATGTTAAATAAAAGTATGCCGTAACTGCATCACCAACTTTTACATTTGTCACATTTTTTCCTACTTCTTCAATGACCGCAGTAATCTCATGACCAATTATTCTTGGATAATCCACTTTAATTCTACCAGCCCTTACATGCTGAATTGTCAACCCTGAGCCACAAGCAATAATTCTCGCAACTGCTTCATTATCATTTGGTTTTGGGTCACTAACATCTTTATAAACAAAAGGGGCACCTCTTGACTCAAGAACTAAGGCTTTCATATTAATCTCCAACTTAATTGCTAAATTACAGTTGATACTATAATATTAAGCTGTTTCAATAACAATAATGATATTCAGTTAGTAGGTAAAAAATGATCAAGGCAGGTCTTTTAGGCTTAGGTTGGTGGGGTAAGATTATCATAAAAACCCTTGAAAATAGTGATGATATAAGGGTTGTTGCAGCATCCTCAAGAAGTAAAGAAAAACATCGCAGTTTTTTGAGTGAAAACAATATAATATTTTTCGATACATACCAAGATATGCTGAAGGATGACTCCATAGATGCAATAATAATATGCACTCCAAATACACAACATGAAGAACAAGTCTTGCAAGCCATACATTTCAATAAACAAGTATTCTGCGAAAAACCACTAACCTTAACAAAAAAATCAGCAGAAAAAATTATTCAAGCATCAAAAAATGCTGGGTTAGTTCTAGGGATTGGTCATGAGCGAAGATTTGACCCAGCTATGGAAAGACTTAAATCACTGATTGAGGATAAAAAGTTCGGAGAAAAAATGCATATTGAAGCAAACTGGTCCCACGATATACTCGCAGCACTTGAACCAAACAATTGGCGAGGATCTAGTCACGAAGCTCCAGCTGGAGGCATGACTGGAACCGGGGTTCATATGACTGATCTATTTATTTCAATGTTTGGAAGTGTTGATGGTTTATTCGCTCAATCATCCAGTCAAGTTTTAGATTTTGAAACCGGCGACTTGTCTGTATTAATGCTGAAATTTAAAAATGGCGCTACAGGTCAATTATCTGTTATTTCTAAAACACCATATTACTGCCGAATAAGTGCCTTTGGAGATAAAATGTGGGCTGAAGTAAGGGACTTAAAACATCCTATGTATAAAGCTGAAAATGAACTTACGTATTGTCTAATTGGAGATGATCCAGTTAAAGAACTATTCCCAGCAACAGATACAATCAAAAGAAATCTTGAAGATTGGTCTAGAGCTATTAGAGGCAAAATTGAGTATAGATTTACTGATGATCAAAAGATTGAAAATGTCGCAATACTAGAAGCAATGGATAAATCAATTAAGAACAAAGATTGGGTCAAAATTTAAATTAAAAAATTAGATTACCAGCGTTTACCATCATAGTAATACCAGTAACATACCTTGCATCTTCAGATGCCAAAAAAAGTGCAGCTTTAGCACAATCAATCGGTTCAATTAAATTTCTCATCGGATTCATTTGTGCAATATTTCTGATACTTTCTTCATTTCTTACTCTCCTTACACGTGGAGTCAATGCCGTACCAGGTGCTATAGCATTAACTGTTATTCCATATTCTCCTGCATCTCTCGCTAGCAGTTTAGTCATTCCTAAAAGACCAGCTTTTGCTGCGCCATATGGTACGTAGGATGGTGCGTGAGGGTTTGGAGCTATGCCTGCTCCTGATGAGATGTTAATTATCCTACCAAACTTATTTTTTTCCATTGATTCCATCACAGCTCTTGTACAATAGAATGCAGAATTAAGATTAGTATTAATTACTTTATGCCACTCTGCGTCATCAATATCAGTCAGTTTATCAAACTTATGGAATCCACCCACGCCGTTGACCAAAATATCTATCTTCTTATATTTTTTTATTATGTCTTTGAATGCTTCATTTACAGCTTTTGAATTACAAACATCCGTAATACATATGTCAGCGACCAAATGATCATCCTCAATTTCAGATTTTACCCTTTTGATTTCTTGTTCATTTATATCTACTAAAATAACTTTGGCCGCCTGCCTGGCAAATTCCTTTGCTATTGCTTCACCCAACCCTTGAGCTGCGCCAGTAATTACCGCTACTTTACTATGTAGTTTATTTTCTTCAGACATATTGATAATAACAATTTTATTTCTTAAATTCTATTTCAAGAGCAACAACGTCTTCATTACTTGTGTTTATCGCATTATGTTCTAATGGTGCCTTAACAAGAGAAGTGGTTTTTGGAATATAATTTATTTCTTTTGTTGTGCCATCTGGAAATTCAAACATTAATTTCCCTGTTGACAATTGAATTGGCATATAATCCATTTCATGCAAATGCCATCCTGTTTGTTCACCTGGTTTAAAAGTCCAATGAGTTACAATAATCTCATCATTTTCTAGAACAATTTTATGTTCTGCAATTTTTCTTTCTGAAGAATGTTCTGCCGTTTTAGAGTCCAGCTTTGTTGACATTTATTCCTCCTTTAAATTATATTATTTTAATTTTGAAAATTTTGTTGGTTGCAAAATCTGGTTTGAATATGAAGATACCAGTGGTCCATCAGGTTCTGTTGCTGCTCTTGCTTTAATCCATTCTGGGTCTGCTTGGAATGCATTCCATTTTTCTTCACGCTCAGCAAGTGAGTTCCATTCAAGCAAATAAGTAACATCCATATTCGACTCCCCAATAAGAGTAGTCCAGAAACCAACTGATTTAATTCCATATTTTTCCCAAAAACCGAAAACAACATTCTCAAATCTGTCCAAGACCTTTGGTAATTTTCCTGGTGAACAATGATATACCCTAATTTCATAAATCATATTTCTTATCCCTTTTTTAATTTAATATAACGTTTTAATTATAAGCTATAAATTCTACTCTTACACTTAATTTATTAAATACCCATCCACATGGATTTAATTTCTTCAGCTTGAATGCGAGTGATAGGTCCGAGATACTTCTTTACAATATTACCGTCTCTTCCAACAATAATAGTTTCTGGCACGCCAAATATTCCTAATGTCACTGCAGACACTCCATCCAAATCAAACCCTATACCTGAATATGGGTTTCCTAATTCTTTCAAAAAACTATTCGCATTTTCATATTTATCTCTGTAATTAATCCCATATATTGGAATAGATAAATCACTTAGTTCCATCAAATACTCATGTTCAGCTCTACAAGGAGTGCACCAAGATGCCCAAATATTAACTAAAGAAATTTCATTTTTTTGAAAATCAATATTACCAAAACCTGAATATATTGTTCCATCTACCTCTTCATCTTGATATTCAATTTTGGGGAAAGCTTTTCCTGTAAAAACTGAGCTATTCTGCTGGATAAGATTATTACTATCTCTCTGCAAACTCTCATAAAAAAAATAGATAAGTATTAGAAATAAGAATAATGGGATTAAATAGAAAAAATTCTTTTTATTTTCTTTTTTCACGCCTCTCCCTTCCACTATCATTCATTGTGCTAATCCTTTTGAGTCTTTTATTCAAATGAATATGATAGATTGATATAAGAATAATTGCACTACAGTATGAAAATAAAATAAAATATAGATAGTAATTTTCCATCAATTATATCTAACCTCTTAATTTGCTTTGGATTGTCTGAATTTGTTTTCAAGCAGTTCAATCTTTATAGATAACAATAAGTAATATAAGAATAAGAATATAAAACCAAGAAAAACAATCAATAATGGATATAACATACTCGTATGTATTGTGGGACCATCAAGTCTTAATACACTTGCTGGCTGATGTAATGTATTCCACCAATCAACTGAAAATTTAATTATTGGAATATTAATAAGTCCTAGTATTGAGTAAACCGCAGCAATTTTTGAGTATTTATTTTCACCATTTTCCATCCTGTAAATCAATATTAAGCCGAGATAAATAAACAACAGCACCAACATGGATGTTAAACGTGCATCCCAAACCCACCATACACCCCACATTGGCCTTCCCCAAAATATGCCAGATATAAGAACAATAAGTGTAAAAATCAATCCTAAAGGTGCAGATGCTTTTGCAATGATTGAAGCCGTTGGTATTTTTCTTATCAAAAATAATAAATTTGCAATAGCAATTAAGGTATAGATTCCCATACTCAACCAAGCAGATGGAACATGAATATACATAATTTTTACCATGATGCCCTGCTGGTAATCATTTGGTGATATAAAGAAAACATAATAAAAACCAAATGCAAGGAAAAGACAACCTAGAATAAATATGTACAAAACAAACTTATTGATTAGATTTAGTAGTCGATTTGGATTAAAAACTTTCAAATTAAACCTCAATCAGAATTAACTTTTAGTACATATATCAATAAATATGGCACAAATACAATTGCGAAGATTGATGCAGAAGTTAAAAGCATAAGTGATCTAGAAAAACTAAAATTCATAATATCATTTTCAATAAAAGGTAAAGTACCAAAAATTAATATGGGAATATAAAATGGTATTATCAATATTGTTATTAGTAAGCTAGGATTTGAAACACGCAATGCCATTGCAGAGCCCATAGAAGCAATCAAAATCATAAAGGGACTGCTTATAATTATCAGTAAAATTATTTGCTTAATATTACCTAATGGTAGATTTAAAATAATCCCCCCAAGTGGTAAAAAAATCACTAAAGGTAGAACTACAATTAGCCAGAAGCTAATGATCTTACTAATAATAGCTAACTCGGGTAATTCAGACTCGATTAAAATTAAATCCAGAGAACCATCCTTAAAATCATTCTCAAAAACAATACTTATATTTAATAAAATTGATAAAAAAAATGCAATCCAGAGTAACCCAGGGGATATTGATTCAAGTACTTTGATATCTGGTCCTATCCCAATTGGAAGTATGGAGGTCACAACAAGAAAAAAAATAATGGCTATTAATATTGATGATTTATTTCTAAAGTAAATATGGAGATCTCTCTTTATTATTGGGACTATATGGTTCATATTTTTAATTGCCAAGAGTAATGATTTGTTCTTTTGAAAAAATTGATTTTGTATGTGAGGTAACTAAAACCAAATTATCTGCTGATAAACGATCCGAAATAAGTTTTTTAATAGTTTCTGTTGAGTCCATGTCGAGATTAGATAGAGGTTCATCTAATAACCAAATTGGTTTGTTAGATAAAAGTACCCTCATGAAGGCAAGCTTCTTCTTTTGTCCCTGAGATAATTCTGATACATTCAAATATCTTAATCTGTCTATTTCTAAGAGTCGAAAATTATTTTCATCCAAAGTATTTTGATAAAAATCACTCCAAAAAGAAATATTTTGTTCTACTGTTAGTTCTTCTTTTAAAACTAATTTATGGCCAAGATACGCAATCATACCTTTTGGTGAGAAAATTGAACCATTTTTATCTGAAAATAAAATATCACCTTCATCACACCTTTCTATACCTGCGATCAACTTTAACAAAGTCGACTTTCCTGTTCCATTCTTACCAAAAAGAACTGTTATTTTATCAGCTGAAAGATCAATGTTAGTATCTTCAAAAACTTTTTTTTCTCCATAAGAAAAATTCAAACCTTGTATGTGTAATTTCATAAGCATAAAATTGTGTTTGTTTATTTATAATTATATAGATAACATTAAATACTTACACGATCAAAATATACTTGAATGTCTGTTCTATCATGGTAAAACAATATAAAAATTTAGGTTAATTAGAAGATAAAAAATGAGCAAAAAATGAGTGCATATGAAAATTATTTAAAAGATATAGAGACACGACAAAAAGAGGGTCTTAATCCAAAACCAATTGAAGATAGTCAAACAGTTATAGAACTAATTAGCCACATAAAACAAAATACTGCTCATAAAAAAGATTGCTTAGATCATCTAATTTACAATACATTGCCGGGTACAACTGCAGCAGCAAAAGAGAAAGCAAAGTTTCTAAAAGAAATCATATTGGGCTCACTTCAGATTCCAGAAATAGATAATAAATTTGCTTTTGAATTATTATCTCATATGAAAGGTGGCCCATCCATCGAAGTCCTAATTGATCTTGCATTAGGTAACAATGAAAAGATAGCTCATCAGTCCAGTAATATTCTCAAAAGTCAGGTGTTTTTATATGATGCAGATATAGAGAGACTCAAACAAGCTTATGAAAATGGTAATAAAATTGCAACAGATATCCTACAAAGCTATGCCCATGCTGAGTTCTTCACAAACCTACCTGATGTTGAAGAAGAAATAGATGTTGTAACCTTCATTGCTGCAGAGGGTGATATTTCAACAGATCTCTTATCTCCTGGCAATCAGGCCCATTCAAGAGCAGATAGAGAATTACATGGTAAATGTTTTATTTCTGATGAGGCACAATCTAAAATTATTGAATTAAAAAATAAATACCCAGACAAACGGATTATGCTCATAGCTGAAAAGGGTACTATGGGAGTTGGTTCATCTCGGATGTCTGGTGTGAATAATGTAGCCTTATGGACTGGGAAAAAAGCAAGTCCGTATGTGCCATTTGTGAATTTTGCGCCCATTGTTGCAGGTTCATACGGAATCTCACCAATATTTCAAACAACTGTTGAGGTTACTGGTGGCATCGGTATCAACTTAAAGAATTGGATTAAGGCTCTTGATAATAATGGGCATCCAATATTAAACAATGACGGAAACCCTGTTCTCACACAGACTTACTCAGTTGACACTGGCACTGTACTAAAAATTAATACAAAAACAAAGAAACTCTATGATGAAACAGGTCAGAAAGAATTGGTTGATATATCATCTTCATTTACACAACAAAATCTCGATTTTATCAGAGCGGGTGGCTCATATGCAGTTGTATTTGGGAAAAAACTTCAAAATCTTGCATGTCAGATCTTAAAAATTAGTTTGAATTCCCCCTATGCAGAAACAAATATCGTATCAATTCCAAATCAAGGAATGACTGCAGTAGAGAAGATATTTAACGCTAATGCAATTGGTGTTGATGATAGAATTACCCTACATGCAGGTTCTGATGTGAGGGTTAAGGTAAATATAGTTGGTTCGCAAGATACTACTGGTCCAATGACCGTACAAGAATTAGAAGCAATGGCAGCAACAACTATTGCACCTACAATAGATGGTGCATATCAATCAGGATGCCATACAGCATCAGTTTGGGACCTAAAAGCCCAGCAAAACACTCCAAAATTAATGAAATTTATGAATCAATTTGGGCTCATTACAGGTCGCGATCCAAAAGAGAATTATCACCCCATGACTGATGTTATTCACAAAGTTCTTAACGATATAACCGTTGATGATTGGTCAATAATTATAGGCGGTGACTCTCATACAAGAATGTCAAAAGGTGTCGCTTTTGGTGCTGATTCAGGAACAGTCGCACTGGCATTAGCAACAGGTGAAGCTTCAATGCCTATCCCAGAGTCAGTTAAAGTTACTTTCAAAGGTGAAATGGAAAATCATATGGATTTTAGAGATGTTGTTCACGCAACACAAGCTCAAATGCTTGAGCAATTTGATGAAAATGTGTTCCAAGGTAGGATAATTGAGGTCCATATTGGTACACTACTTGCAGATCAGGCATTTACATTTACAGATTGGTCTGCAGAAATGAAAGCAAAAGCTGCAATTTGTATTTCTAATGATGAAACCTTAATTGAGTCACTTCAAATAGCAATATCTAGAATAGAAACTATGATTGAGAAAGGTATGGATAACTCAAGTGGTATGCTCAATAATTTAGTCAATATTGCCAACAAAAGAATTAATCAAATAAAAACAAATGAAAAACCAGCATTAAAGCCTGATGCAAATGCAAAGTATTACGCAGAAGTAGTTGTTGATCTTGACAAAATAGTTGAACCAATGATTGCGGACCCAGATGTTGAAAATATCGATATATCAAAGAGATATACTCACGATACAATCAGACCGATTTCTTACTATGAAGCTGAAAAGAAGGTAGACCTTGGATTTGTTGGATCTTGTATGGTTCACAAGGGTGATCTTAAAATTGTAGCAAAAATGCTCAGGAATCTTGAAAAAGCAGAGGGTGGGGTTAAATTTAATGCGCCACTAGTTGTTACCGCACCTACTTATAACATTATAGATGAGCTAACTGAGGAGGGTGATTGGGAGATTCTCCAAAAATACTCAGGTTTTGAATTTGATGATACAAATCCAAAGAATAAAGCACGTACAGAATACGAGAATATACTTTATCTAGAGAGGCCAGGTTGTAATCTATGTATGGGTAACCAAGAAAAAGCTGCGAAAGGCGATACTGTCCTTGCGACATCAACAAGGTTATTCAAAGGTCGTGTTGTAGAAGACTCAAATGCTAAAAAGGGTGAGTCACTATTAGCTTCTACTCCAGTTGTTGTATTGTCAGCAATCTTAGGAAGAACCCCAACACTTGCTGAATACAAATCAGCAGTAGATGGTATTGATTTAACCAAGTTTATTCCTCCAAAGTCAGGAGATATTAGAGACTCCCTATCAATTCATTATTAAATGTAGCATCTTAGGTTATCAATGATTAAATCTTTAATTTAAATTATTCAATAACTGAAGTATGTCTTTCCCGAACGTTTTTATATTGTGCGGTTTCTCACCATCCATAATTAAAGCATAATCCAATAGCACCCTTACCAGGGTTTCAACTTCTTTAGAATTATTGCTCTTAACTTTCTTCTGGATTAACTCGAAGATAGAGTGATTTGGATTAATTTCAAGGACAGGTTTACTTACTTGAAATCCTTGCCGCTCATTTAATATCTTTTGCATTGTCTTATCATAGCCATTATCTGCAATTGCAATGCATGCTGGACTCTCAACTAAACTTGTATTGCTCCTTACTTCACTTACATTATCTACCAAAATCTTTGATATTAGTGGAAGTAGATCGGATAAATTGGAGTTATTATCCTTTTTCTTATTTTTTTTATGAGTTTTATCGACGATTTCTATATCAGATATTTCATCTTTTGCATGTGCAACATGCTTTAATTCATAATTTTCATATAAATTTTGAACTGTAGTCCAAAAACTATCCACTGGATCAGTGAGAATTATTACTTCAATATCTCTCGCATTGAAGCCTTCCAATATTGGGTTAGCAATCGCGGATTCAAAATCATCCGAAGTCATATAATAAATAGATTTCTGACCTTCTTTAATATCTTTGATATATTGATCAAGCGACCTTAATTCCTTTTCAGATTTTGTAGATTTAAATCTAAATAATTTTAATAGCTCGTTCTTTTTTTCAAAATCTTCATAAATACCTTCTTTTATGACGGCACCAAATGTTCCCCATAAGGTTTCATAAGTTTCATTTTCATCCTTAGCCATTTTTGTAAGAGTAGAAATAATTCTGTTTTTTACAGCATTTTTTATTGATAAAAGTATATGATTTTCTTGAAGCACTTCTCGACTTACTGTAAGAGGAATATCTGCACAATCAATTACACCTGTTACAAATCTTAAATATGCTGGAATAACCTCGGTATCTTCACTGATTAATACTCTTTTTACATAAAGCTTTAACTTAGCTTTTCTTTGTTGATCAAATAAGTCAAATGGTCTAGCTGAAGGTATATATAATAGAACATTATATTCATACCTGCCCTCAGCTTTGTAATGTATTGTTGATAATGGTTTGTCAAAATTATGACTTATAAGATTATAGTGTTCATGATATTGCTGCTCTGTGACATCTTTCTTTGCCTTGATCCAGATTGCACTTGCTGAATTAATTTGTTCATCTGGGCTACTATCACGTCCTGTAACGAAAATTGGGAAGTTAATATTATCTGAGTATTTTGTTATAATACTTTTCAAATTGGCATATTCTAGAAAATCTTTTGACTCCTCATTTATTTCTATCATAATACTTGTCCCAACGGGATGCTCGTTACCGTACTTTTCGATTGAATAGGATCCTGTTCCATCGGATGCCCATAAATTAACGTCTTCAGAGTCATACTTCCTAGAAATCACTTTTACATTGTTGGATACAATGAAGGCAGAATAAAAACCAATACCAAATTGACCAATTTGCATGGTACTACTTTTATCTTCAGATAAACTTTCAATAAAAGATTTTGTTCCTGATTTTGCGATGGTTCCAAGATTTTCCTCTAACTCTTCAGATGTCATCCCAATGCCATTATCAGAGATAGTAATGGATTTAGCTTTTTCATCAATTTTGATATTTATTTTTAAATCTTCAGTTTTGAGGTCTGACTGTTTTGCTGCTAGGTATCTTAATTTATCACAGGCATCAGATGCATTTGATATTAGTTCTCGAAGAAATATTTCTTTATTTGAATATATAGAATGGGTGAGAATCTGAAGTAATCTACTTACCTCAGCTGTGAATTCTTTTTTTACCGGTTTTTTTGACATTTTTTCCCTCAAAAATTCCCTATTTATTAACTAAGTAATGTTTCTATTTATATAGGTAATGATAATTAATTTTCCAACAGATTATCTTTCTCATAGTGATTTTTTTTATGTATGCTAAACTTAAAATAGAAATATAAGTTGGTTCAATGACAAATATTTTAAACATAAAAAAATATGCGCCTTTAAATACAAAGGATGATTGGGATAATCACTCAAATTCTCCAAAAAAAAATATACAAAATAAAATTACAGCATTTTCGCGTGAAGAACTTAATTCAATACTAATTGTATATGGGCGGAAAGTAGTATCAGGAGAATGGAAGGATTATACAATTGATACTTTAAATGATCATGCAATTTTTTCCGTGTATAAAAAAACAAATGAATTACCACAATTTAGTATTTATAAAATACCAAAGCTAAAAAACTCGAACGGAATGTATCAAATCAAAAGTACAGAGGGTAGGATATTAAAAAGGGGAAGTGAACTCCCCCTTGTTTTAAAAATCTTAGAAAAAGATAAGAGTAAATATAAAATAATTTAAATTACTATCTTCTTTGTCCGAATAGTTGAATCAATAATATAAATAGGTTGATGAAATCAAGATACAATCTTAATGCACCCATAATTGCTTTTCGACCTGATATATCAGAACTATCACCTTGGTAATAAATTTCTTTTATTTGCTGTGTATCGTATGCTGTAAATCCAGCAAAAATTAGAACCCCTAAAACAGATATTCCAAATTGCATTCCACTTGAACCAATAAATATATTTACGATAGAAGCTAGGATAATACCGATGAGGCCCATAAATAGGAAAGCTCCCCAAGCTGATAAATCTTTTTTAGTGGTATAACCATAAATACTCAGGGCTCCAAATGCGCCTGAGGTTATTAAAAATACGCGAGAAATGCTGTTTCCTGTGTAAGCAAGAAAAATATATGACAATGATAATCCCATTAAACCTGAGAAAACCCAAAAAGATGTTTGGGCAGCGCTGAAGGACATCCTTGTAATTCTTGCGCTAAGATAGAAGACCATCCCAAGAGGTGCAAGCATTATAACCCAAATTAGTGGTGTTTGTGCTAAAGCGATGTAAACCCCAGATACAGCTGCAAAATAAGCCACCGCAGCAGTGATCAAAAGACCAATAGCCATGTAATTGTATACTCGTAACATGTAAGTTCGCAAACCTTGATCAATTTCTGCAGCAGCGTAAGAGGATTTACTATAAGTGTTTGGTTCCATTTTTGTCTCCATAAAATTTCTTGTACTATATATATAAGTGATTGTTGAGCTGGAAATCAAGTACATTATATGATTATTATATAATCAAACTAGCAGTTTTGAGAATGTTTAGAATCAAATTAAAAATGCAATTGAGGTAAATTATGACCATTACATCAAAAAGATTACCTTGGCCCACAAATCTAGAACAAACAAAATTAGTAAAAGATTTCAAGTTTAAGGATTTTAAAGCAGCTTGGTTATTCATGAATAAAGTAGCGATAGAAGCAGAAAATATAGACCATCATCCCGATTGGTCAAATAGTTATAACACCGTCCATATTGAGTTAACAACACACGACAAAGGAATGATTACAGAAAAAGATATCAATCTCGCAAATCAAATTGATTTAATTGAAGATAAAATTACATCAGATAAAAAATGACAGACGTAAAAAACATTGCACGTGGATATTTTTCAATTGGGGTCCAGAACATTTCCAAACCAATGAATCTTGGAAATTTGATTAGATCCGCTCATGCATTTGGAGCCAACTCTGTTTTCACGGTAAATCCACATCAAAGAGTAAAAGAAAATATTACAAAATTAAATAAATCGGATACTTCGAAGTCTGGTTCGCATTTACCCTACTTCGAATGGCAAAAGATTGAGGATGTGATGATACCAAGAGGATGTAAATTAGTTGGTGTTGAGATTACTGATGATGCCCATGACTTGCCAAATTTTGTCCACCCAATACAAGCTATGTATATTTTGGGTCCTGAAAAAGGCTCTTTATCACTAGAGACACTGCAAAAATGTGATTTTATAATAAAAATACCTACAAAATTTTCGCTAAATGTAGCAATAGCTGGTGCAATCGTCATGTATGATAGATACAAAACAATTGGAAAAAAAACAAAATAGAAACACTCAATAATTAGATTTGTTTACTAAAAATAAATGATTTTTTTTTATTCTAATAACGTTTATAGGATTAATTATTTATGCGCATATCTAGAAAAAATTTACTATACTCCAGTATTATACTTATATCTTTTTTGTTAGTCACAAACTTATATGCTGCAAGTGTAAATGAGCCACAATTAAAAAGTAGATTCGGTGATTGGCGAGTCTTCACACATGAAATTAATGGCGAAAATCTCTGCTATATTGCGAGTACACCCATTAAACAAGATCCAAACGATAGAAATTGGAACCCAAATTTTTTTATATCAAAAATTAAACTAAATGGAAAAAATTATAATCAGCCAAGCTTATATATTGGATATAAATTAAAAGAGGAGACTTCTGTATCAATTAAAATATTAAATAGTACATTCAGATTAGCAACAGATGAAGCGAGAGAGAGAGCTTGGTTAGTTACTGAAGATGAAGAGCAAAAAATCATTGAGGCAATGAAAAAAGGCTATCAAATGATTATTAAAGGTACATCAGAATTTGGAACAAATACAACTGATCACTACTCACTCAAAGGCGTAATTAGAAGTCTTCAAGAACTAGACTCAATATGTCCTTGAATTCCAAAGTGAAAGCATTATAAGATTTAATGATGATCACCGTTCATGAAAAATTAGCGCCACAGGGCGGTGATAAAAGTAATTTACAGACAGTATATGGTAAATTACAATCTGAACTTCTCCAAGATCTCAAAAATTATAACATCCCAACAAAGCACAATTCCATGCGAACAAAACAACTATGGAATTGGACATTTCTAGGGGGTGTAAAAGAATTTTCTGAGATAAAAAATATGCCCAAAGAGCTTCTAAATGAGCTATCTAAAAAATATACCTTTACGCGCGACTCAATAGCACTGGAGCAGGAATCGAGTGATGGTACAATAAAATGGTTAATAGATCTTGCATCTAAAAACAACTCTACCAATAATCAAATTGAAACTGTATTTATTCCCGAGAAAAACAGAGGAACTCTGTGTATATCTAGCCAAATTGGGTGCACGTTAAATTGTTCTTTTTGTCATACTGGAACGCAAAAACTCGTTAGAAATCTTACAGCCGATGAGATTGTTTCTCAATTGTTAATTGCAAAAGATAGGCTAGATGACTGGCATCGAAATAACCCTAATAACCTAAGGAAGATTACAAATGTTGTACTGATGGGAATGGGTGAGCCACTTTACAATTTTGATAATGTAAAGAAAGCATTATTAATAATGACTGATTGTGACGGTTTAGCTTTTTCTAAGAGACGAGTCACACTCTCTACATCAGGTATAGTTCCATTTATTGAAAGGGTTGGTAATGAAATTGGTGTATCACTTGCAGTATCTTTACATGCTACAAATGACGAAGTAAGAGATATCCTGGTTCCAATAAACAAGAAATACCCTATTAAAGATTTGATTAATGCATGCGAAAATTATCCAAGACTAAAAAACTCAAGTAAAATTACTTTTGAATATGTAATGCTGAAGGATGTTAACGATAGTTTGACAGACGCAAAGGCACTAATAAAATTACTTAGGAATATACCAGCAAAAATTAATCTTATTCCATTTAACCCATGGCCAGGTTCTAACTATATTTGTTCAGATATGGAACAAATAAAGAAATTTTCAGCCGTAATAAATAATGCAGGATTATCAGCTCCAATAAGGAAACCAAGAGGACAAGATATTTTAGCAGCTTGTGGTCAGTTGAAGTCTGAAACATTAAGATTACGAGATAAAAAGTAATATACTTTAATTAATTAATATTTTATATCTACAGTGATGACAAATAATATAAAAAAAGTAGTGTTAGCATATTCCGGCGGTCTAGATACGTCGATAATACTTAAATGGTTACAAAATCAATATAATTGTGAAGTGGTAACATTTACTGCCGACCTGGGTCAAGGGGAAGAAATTGAACCTGCTCGAAAAAAAGCGGAGATGTTTGGTGTTAAACAAATCTACATAGAAGATCTTAGAGAAGATTTTGTTAAAAATTATATTTTCCCAATGTTTAGAGCAAACACTCTTTATGAAGGTCAATATCTACTGGGAACAGCTATTGCGAGGCCATTAATTGCAAAAAGGCAAATAGAAATTGCAGAAGAAACTGGTGCAGATGCTGTATGTCACGGAGCTACAGGAAAAGGTAATGACCAAGTTAGATTTGAGCTTGGCTATTATTCTTTGAACCCATCAATAAAAGTCATTGCTCCATGGAGAGATTGGGAACTAACATCAAGATCTAAGTTAATTGAATTTGCTGAACAAAACCAGATCCCAATTCCAAAAGACAAAAAAGGAGAAGCTCCTTTTTCGGTTGACGCTAACCTTCTACATACTTCATCAGAAGGTAAATTAATTGAAAATCCAGAAAATGAACCTCCAGAATATATTTTTCAAAGAACCTTATCAATTGATGATGCAAATAATACACCAACAACAGTTACAATAGGTTTTGAATGTGGAGATCCAATATCAATTGGTGGTGTAAAACTATCCCCAGCTACACTTTTTGAAAAATTAAATGACTTAGGGAAAAACAATGGAATTGGACGATTAGATCTAATTGAAAATAGATTTGTTGGTATGAAAAGTAGAGGTATCTATGAAACACCTGGCGGAACAATACTATTGAAAGCGCATAGAGCCATAGAAGAATTAACTCTGGACTCAGGCACAATGCATTTGAAAGATGAATTAATGCCAAAGTATGCAACGTTAATATATAATGGGCTATGGTTCTCGCCAGAAAGAGAGATGCTCCAAAAAGCAATTGATGAATCCCAGAAATACGTCACTGGAGAGATTACTCTTAAATTATATAAAGGTAATATACTTATATCTAATAGGCAAAGTAATCATTCACTCTATGATACTGATCTTGTTAGCTTTGAGGATAGTGATACAGATTACGATCAATCAGATGCTGGTGGATTCATAAAAATCAACGCTCTAAGGCTTAGATTACTTGCAAAAAGAAACAAAAAAAACAGTTAGTCACAATTCCATCTGAAATTTTGTAGCCTTAAGCGTGTTATTCATTAGGCATGCTACTGTCATCAAACCAACTCCACCTGGAACAGGTGTAATATATGCAACTTTTTCTATTACCCCATTAAAATCGACATCGCCGACTAATTTAGTTTTTGTTTCCCCATCTCGTTCATAAGTTATTCTATTTATCCCAACATCTATAACTATAGAACCTTCTCTAACCCAATCAGCATTGACAAATTTAGGTATACCAATGGCAGCAATAAGTATATCTGCATTCTTCGTGTATGACTCAATATTCCTCGTTTTCGAATGAACCTGTGTAACTGTACAATTAGAGTTTGTTAACAATTGACACATTGGTTTTCCTACTAAATTAGATCTGCCAATCACAACAGCATTCATCCCAGATAAATCATCTACTGTAGATTTTAACATTATATGAGAACCCTGTGGTGTACAGGGAACTAAGCTCTCGATTCCATTCATTAATTTGCCCGCATTGATAGGATGTAATCCATCAACATCTTTATTTGGGTTAATGAAATTAATGATAGTTTGTTTGTTTATGTGCTCAGGAAGTGGAAACTGTACCAAAATACCATTAACATCATCGTCCTTATTTAGCCTATCGATCAGTTCTAACAATTCGGTTTCTGTTGTAGTATTCTCCAACTTATATTCAAGTGAGTTAATACCAACTTTGTCACACATAAGCTTTTTGTTTCTAACGTATACGGCACTTGCAGGATCATCTCCAACTAGTACTACAGCTAAAGCTGGTGTAATTCCGTTTTTTTTAATATCATTTATTGATGCTGTCACCTCATCAAGCACTCTGGCTGAGATAACTCTTCCATCAATTAATTTATGATGATGGTCTGGATGAACTACCAATGTGTTTCTCCGATACTATTAAATATTGATTATCAAGATATTGATGAGATCTTTAATGATAAATAATATAAAGATTGCAATCAGGGGGCTAAAATCAAGACCATTATATGATGGAATATATCTTCTTATTGGGTTCAAAATAGGTGTAGTCATTTTATAAAGAAAGTCAGATATTACTGAAACTATATAATGCCTGGAATTCAATATACCAAAATGTAATAACCACTCAGTTAAAACATTTAGTATTAGCAACCAAACAATCAGACCCGCAATCCATTGAATAAACATTAATGTATGCATAAAGACCATATTAATTAATCCTAATTTTTGTATCTAATATTAATATAATTTGCATAAGTCATATATTCAATTGGTATGTTAATTCTTATTCTTTTTTTTCATAAAAATGGCAAGTATTATCGAAATTTCGTAAAGTAGTATTAATGGTAATGCTAATAAAAATTGGCTTATTACATCTGGTGGAGTTAAAATTGCAGCAATTACAAATGAAAAAAGTATGCAATATTTCCTCTTTGAAGTTAACCATTTTACATCAATTAACCCAATTCTAACTAAAAGCAGTATTAAAATTGGTAATTGGAAACAGATTCCAAAAGCAAGGATTAGTCTCATAACAAGAGATAAATATTCAGAAATCCTAGGTTCAACTTCAATTGGCAATCCTGAGCCGTTGGATGGGAGTTCGAATGAAAGAAAGAAATTCCATGCGATTGGCATTACAACATAATAAACCATGATAAAACTTAGTAAAAAAAGGAATGGTGTGGCAAGCATGAATGGTAGAAAGATATTTTTCTCATTTTTATATAGGCCTGGTGAAATATATTTCCAGATCTGGATGAGAATTAGAGGTAAAGAAATAAATAATGCCAAATAAAAAGCTACTTTGATTTGTGTAAAAAAACCTTCATGCAAAGCTGTAAATATCATTCGTCCTCCCCGCTCGTTTATTAAATCTGCGAGTGGTTGCTGTAAAAAAATATATACTTGCGCCGAAATGCTTGTATCAAAATTTATAAATTTTAAATTTATTATTGATATACAAAAAATGAAGATAAATAATGCAAACGAGTATATCAATCTAGATCTTAACTCAGCAATATGATCTAAAATTGACATTTTTTTATCATCTAATTCTTCGGTATCGCTCATTATATCCAAACTTTTAGTGCTGCTTTTTTATTCTTTAATATTTTTAATTTCATCAATTTCTTTTGTGAGATCATTGTTGTAATTAATATCTCTCATAGTTTCTTTCACCTTATCAAGATCTTCCTTACTAAGAATACTCTCAGTTTCTTCGAGAAAATCTCTTGAGATGCGTTTTATTTTTCTAGAAAATTTTAAGAATGTATTCAGAGCTGTCGGTAGCTCTTTGGGACCAAGTATTAAAACTATAACAACCGAAATAATTAGAAGCTCTTGCCAGCCAATATTAAACATCAACTACACTTTTACTTTGAATCCTTATTAGAATCTTCAGTGTCATCATCAGTTTCTTTAATTTCACCTTTTACACCGTCTCTGAAACTTCTTAGACCAACCCCAAGATCGCCAAGCATTTTAGAGATCTTTCCTGGCCTTGAAAATAGCAATAGTACAATTAAACCAATTACTACCCACTGCCAAAAACCAGATATTCCCATAATTAACTCCTATACAACTTACTGTTTTTATTGTTTTATTTTGAATATGTTCTTAAACTAAGTTACTAAGTTACTGAATTACTCAAAAAATATTTTACTTGTTTTACAGACTAAATGACTTTTATTTAGACACTTAATCTTATTACATATAGTATATTTCATATTTTGTATTTATTAAATAACTAATAATTCATTACTGGGAGATAAAAAATGTTCAATTTAATTAAAAATATAATAGGTGGCTCTCCTAAAAATGATGAAAGCCATAATTACAAAGAATATAAGATTATCCCTAAACCAAAAAGAAACGGTGGCTCCTTTACAACAGAGGGGAAAATTATAAAAGATACAGACGAATATCAAGAGGCTTACTTTATCAGGACTGACACATTCAGTAAAAAAGAGGATGCTGTAGACTGTATTATCAGAAAAGCCAAGATTATCATTGATGAAAATGGTGATAAGATTTTTGAGAAAGATTGGTTATAAATTTTTCGGTATCACAAATTCAAAACTAGCTAAACTCTCTTGATTAATATTTGACCAATCATTCGCTTTATATTTCAGTATAGAAAACCCGCACGTATTATATTTTTGATAATCTGTTCGAAGAATTTTATTTCTTGGAACTAAGAAGCTTACCAAATCTGATAGAGTGGGCTCATGGTTGACTAATAATATAGAGTCAACTCTTTTATCTTGATGGAACAGGATGTTTAGTAGAAAAGATACATGGCACCCATATAGATCATCATCATATATTATGTCCTTTTTTCCTGTATCGGAGCCCAAATTCATTAAACTCAAAGTCTGTTTACATCTCTGAGCGGTTGAACAATATATTATGTTTGGGTTTAGACTATTTCTTTTAACATAACTCCCAAGGAGGACGGCATCATTGACCCCTCTATCAGCAAGCACTCTATCTTTATCAATTTGATATGGATCAGACCAATTGGATTTGGCGTGACGAAGTAAATATACAGTCTTCAATTTAACGCCAATTAGTTACTCAAAAAATCGCTCATCGATTCCCATAAGCTCTAATGCATTTAAACCACAAATCTTTTCCCTATCTGACTCAGTCAGTTCTGGTATTTGGTAAACATGTTCAACTGGATTAAATTCAGCCATATCAAATGGATAGTCTGTTCCAAGTAAGATACGATCGACACCATATTGCTTTATTAAGAAACTTAATTGTTCATTAGAAAAAACAAGAGTATCAAAATAAAATTTGGAGAGATAGTAGCTTGGCTTCATGTGAATGTCTTCCCTACAATCCGGGCGCGCACCATATGCATGATCCATTCTCGCAAAGTAATGCGATGCAAATGCACCCCCATGACTTAAAACAAATTTTAAGTTAGGGAATTTTTCTAATACACCACCAAATATCAAATAATGGACCCCAACTGTTGTATCTAATGGATTCCCGATAATGTTCATCATATGATATTTTGATAATCGTGGACTTGAGAATGATGATGGGTGTATCAGCATTGGGATATTGAGCTCTTGTACCGCTTCCCAAAAAGGATAGAGCCTTTCAGATGATAACTCTTCATCCTCTTTCACTCTTGCTCCAATTTGTATACCCTTAAATCCAAGTTCATTGATACACCTTTTTAGTTCTTTTATTGCTAAATCAGTATCTTGTAATGGCACAGTTCCCAAACCCACATGTGTCGACTTATTTTCATTAACGGCCTTATAAATTCCATCATTTACTATTTGGCTTGACTCATGGCCGAGAGAAGGCTCAGTTGAGTAATAAAATTGTCTTGGTGCGCAAGATAATGCAGCAATATCAACTTGCATTTTTTCCATATCAGGAAGTCTATAGTTCATATCTGTCAAATAAGGGGCTCTTTCAGAATGATGTTTCAAAGTTTGTTCTTTTGATGCCTGACTTGCAAATCTGAGTTGAACATTTGAGTCATCGGGAATTCTATCACCAATGAGTTTATCTGCTTCAAGAATTCTCATGTGAATATGAAAATCGACTGTTTTTGTCTTTGGTCTAGGCTTATCGTTGAGGTGCTCCCTCCCAGCAGTGGGCCCATAAGGCCTCATTGGTATATCGTGTTGCATTTATAAATCCTTTATCTTAATACTTTGATTTTAATAAGTTATCATTATTCCATAACTTATTTGATGTGACAATCAAACTTAGCAAAAGAATATATAAATTTTCTATGTTTTATCTTATGAAAAATTTACAAATAATTTTGAGATATGATACCCGATATATGACGATAATCCCGTTAATACTGTACCCCATATAGTATCAACAATGGATACTTGTAGTGGCCAATCCTTCAACGTTGAGTAATTTGTCATATCATATGTAAGGTATGCAAAAAATCCAAATAATGCTCCATAAATGAGGGCTGTATTTGCACTTCCATCTCTCAAAGCAGGTATTGTAGAAAAGATTAATATACCAACCACATATAGTGAATAAAAGATGGCTGCAGCTTGCATGTTTGGTTTATCAGCAAGAATGTATCCAAGATTTCCAAAGTAGAATTTTTTTGCAATAAACCCTAACCATATTGCGTCTATTATCAGAAATATTGTTAAAACAATAATATATGTTATTAAGTATTTTGTCATAGCATTACCATTTGAATGATGAGTATATAACGTTTACAAATATTGCATAGATCACAACAGTAATAACTATTGAGAAATATCTTGTCTGAAAAAATTGCAATAATTGGTGGTGGAATATCAGGATTATCTTCTGCATGGCATATATCTCAAACCCATAATGTCACGTTATTTGAAAAAAATAATTATCTGGGAGGGCACGCAAATACAATACTTGTTGATGAAAAACACAATAAAGTTGTCCCAGTTGATGTGGGCTTCATGGTCTTTAACGAGCTTTCATATCCAAATCTTATTCAGCTATTCCAAAAGCTAGATGTTCATTCACATGACTCTGATATGAGTTTTTCAGTTTCAGACAAAATAAAAGGTTACGAATATTCCGGTTCAGGATTAGGTGGTTACTTTGGGCAAAGAAAAAATTTATTAAGTGTAAAGCATTGGGGACAATTATTATCAATAGTTAGATTTTATTCAAAAGCTCAAATAAATATCAAGAAATATGCAACTGATACAACTTTATTAGAGTTTTTGAGGGCCGAAAAACTATCAGACTTCTTTATAGAAAACCATATAATCCCCATGTGCAGTGCAATATGGTCTTGTGATGATAATGAAATGTTATCCTACCCTGCTCATGATTTTGTAAGCTTCTTCATTAATCACGGATTATTCAAGCTAAAGAACAGACCCAAATGGAAATCTGTGGCTGGCGGGAGTCGAGAATATGTCGAAGCAATCAAAAAATCTAATAAAATCAAAATCAAACTAAATACAAACATTATAAAGATAGAAAAAAAAGAAGAAAAATTTGAGATTATTTTAGATAATGGTGAAAAAGATATATACGACAAATTAATCTTTGCTTCACCTGCAAATGAAAGTAAAAAACTAATTGAGTCAGTTGATCAGCAATTAGCGGTTCTATTGAATAAGTTTAAATATCAGGAAAATTTAGGCATATTACACTCTGACTCAAATTTAATGCCTAACTCAAAAAATATATGGGCGAGTTGGAACTACATACGTTCCAATAAAGATAGTTCAAAATTATCTGTAACCTACTGGCTAAACAGTATCCAAAAAATTGATAGTCAAACAAATTATTTTCTTACTCTAAATCCTGAAAATCAGATTCGAGAAAATCAAATACACAAACAAATTTATTTCTCCCATCCAATTTTTGATTTAGACAATAAAAATACAAAAAAAGAAATTATGAAAAGACAGGGTAAAAATAATATTTGGGTATGTGGTAGCTATTTAGGTTTTGGTTTTCACGAAGATGGAATACAGAGTGGACTTATAGTTTCAGAAGACATAATAAAAAAAGCAAGACCATGGAAGGTAAAAGAAGGCTCAAATAGAATAGCGGTTTAATCAGAAATTTATTATGATAATACTATGATGAATAACAATATCCTCGTTGGCAAAGTAGTACATAAACGAATAAACCCAATTAAGCACAAACTTCATTATAATGTTTTTGCGCTAGAGGTTGACTCCAACAACCTTGAGGATATTGGCAAAAATTCTAGGTTTTTATCCTACAATAAATTTAATCTCTTTAGTTTTTTTGATACTGACCATGGGAATGGGAAATCTTTAAAAGATTTTCTATCTGAGATTATTGAAAATACAAAAACAAATAATCCTATTTCAAGGTTTTCAATAATTTCTTACCCAAGGGTATTGGGGTATGTATTTAATCCAATAACAATCTATCTAGGATTTGATGAGTCTAATAAAATTGAACTAATCATTTATGAGGTAAATAACACATTTGGACAGAGAGTGATTTATGTATTACCAAACAATAATAAGGAAGAAATAATCTATCAGAGGTGCGACAAGAAGTTATTTATCTCACCATTTAATGGAGATAACGGGGTGTATACTTTTCATATAAAAGATAATGAGCAATCTTTCCAAATTGGAATTAATTTGAAAGTAGATGATGAACCAATCATAAATGCTTACTTCTTTGGTCAAAAATTTGAGCTAAATCATAAAAATCTTATAAAAACATTCAGAAGTAATTTATTCCTAACATTTAAAGTAATTATCGCTATACACTATGAAGCCCTAAAATTATATTTTAAGGGGATGAAATTCAAAAAGAAACCCCAAGCAGAGAAAATTCAAATATGTTACATTAGCGCAGAAGACATAAGTTAAATGATGAAGAAATATATCAAGGAATTATTTAGTTGGGAGCCAGAAGGATCAATAAGAATTATTTTTCCTGATGGTTCAGAGCACTTGCTAGGATCAGAAGAAACTGATCTTTATATGAAATTCAATAATTATAAGATTGTCTGGAATTTCTTCACAAGTAGGGCAAATGCATTCAGTGATTGCTATGTAAATGGTGATATTGAATGCTCTGATTTAACAAGTTTCTTTATATTTTACCTCAGAAATAAAGAAAAGTTTGATAATATGGCTCCGTTTAAAATCTTAAAACTCAATTTATCCTACCTCAGTCATGTGCTCAGATGGAATAGTATCAGCGGAGCAAGAAAAAATATAAGAGCTCATTATGATATGGGTAATGACTTTTTTGCTGAATGGCTTGACGAAAGCATGCAATATTCGAGTGCTCATTTTAATGAAGACAACAAAACATTGGAAGAAGCCCAAAATAATAAACTACAAAAATTGAACGCATACCTAGATATTAAAGATGATGATACCTTGCTTGAAATAGGCTGCGGATGGGGCACATTGTCACAATATTTATTTAATAAAAATAATATCAATATTGATGCTATTACGATCTCTGATGAACAGCTAAAGTTTGCACGCACACTGAAACTTAAATCATCAAATAAAAAATGTGACTTTAAGTTACAAGATTATCGCAATACTGACTCTCAATATAATAAGATCGTCTCTGTAGAAATGATTGAGGCAGTCGGGAAAAAATATTTACCCATTTATCTCAATACAATAAAAAAATGTCTAAAAAGTGACGGCCACGCTATTATCCAGGGTATTACCATAGCAGATGATAAATTTGATGAGTATAGTAACCAAGTAGACTTCATTCAAAAATATATTTTTCCTGGAGGGTTTTTACCAAGTCAAAAATACTTAAAAGATATTGCAATCTCGAGTGGATTAGAAATTGAGACCTTAGATGAACTCAATCTCTCTTATGCAAAAACACTAAAAATATGGAGAGAACGATTTAACACTAAATGGTCGAAAATAAAGACGATGGGGTATGATGATAAATTTAAAAGAATTTGGAATTATTACCTATCATATTGTGAGGCAGGGTTTATTGAGAAATCAATTTTTGTAAATGTATTTAAATTTAAACCAAAAAATTAGGTTACTTTTTCCAAACCATCTTATTAACGAAATAAAAATAAAGTCTATTCGGCATAGTTTTCATCATCTTGAGAGCTAAACCAAAGAAAAATGGGAATATAATTTCATACTTTGATTTTTCTAATCCTGTTATTATTTTCTTGGTAGCATATTCTTTAGATACCATACTTGGCATCGGAAACTTATTTACCTTAGTCGCATCGGTATCAACAAAACCGGGATTGATCAATGAAACGGTAATGCCGTACTGACGCAGTTCTGATTTGAGTACCTCAGCTAAATTTATTAAAGCAGCTTTGGTTGGGCTATACGCTATTGAATTTGGGAGTCCTCTATAACCAGCTACAGAAGCCATAATTGCTATATGACCACTTTTTCTTTTTATGAAATGAGGAATAATAATTTTAAGGCAATTCATCACGCCAAAATAGTTTATATCCATGGACTCTTTCACAAGATTATAATTTTGAGCGAAATTATCTAACGTGAATAATCTGCTTATACCAGCATTGAGTATTACTAAATCTGGAAGTTTGTTTGTGTCCTCTGTAAAGATTTTTGTATCTTCTGTAAGCTTTTTCTCATCCGTTACGTCCATAACTAACGGTATTATGTTTTCAGACATTTTACTAATTTCAGATAACCTATCTTTACGGCGAGCTGAAGCGAAAACTTTAACGTCTTTTTTTGCTAGTTCTATTGCAAGGTTTTTACCGATGCCAGAGCTTGCACCAGTAATCCAAGCTGACTTCCATTTTTGGGGCATTTATTTAAATACGTACAATTGATTGATACATATTTGCAATCATACTCTTAAAGACCATTGGGCCATCAGTTGCAATCACACAAATACAATCTTCCTTTGAGCTTACAACTGGTTCATGATGTGTTGATGTGTCATGGTCAGCAATGTCTCCAGCAGCATAAGTGCCATTTTCATCTTCAAAAGCACCCTTTAACACAAGAGTTAATTCGCCACCCTTATGTCCATGCTCAGGTATTTTCTTATTAGGCTTAATCTTTAAAAAAGTTAAGTGACAATTGGATTTGTCGCTGATTTTAACTTGGCTTTTTTGGATTCCGGGAGCAAAGAATGACCACTGAATTTCATCTAGATCTGTTCCGATATATCTCTGCAAGGAAGCTGGAACTTCAGAGTTAAGATCAAAATCGATCTCTTTAATTTCAGAATTGTTATTTTTATTGTTGAGTTTATTTAAAAATTCATTGAAATCTTCTGTCTTATCTTTGTTTTCGATATCATTCTCCATCATTGATGCGCCAAGCTCATTTCCAATTTGTACAATTTCTTTACAATGGTCACAATTTTCTATGTGTGATGTAACAAGAGTACTGAAAGCCAAACTCAACGTTCCGCTTGAATATGACATTAATGTTGATAGATCTGGATGTTGTTTCATGCTTGTAATTCCTTAAGATTATCTTTCATCTTTTGATAAGCTAGCCTCATTCGTGACTTGACTGTTCCGATTGGGATATTCAACTCACCAGCTATTTCTTCTTGAGTTAAGTCATTAACAAATGATAACTCAATGACTTTTCTTTGTTTTAAGGGCAACAATTCAATTGCCTTTTTAACATGTGCAGAAATTGATTTTTGCTCGACAATGTCTAAACCACTCTCATTGTCTGAAGCAATTTCAACTTCTGAAATATCTGTATAGGGTTGTGAAGATTTTTTTCTTAGTAAATCAATCCTATTATTCCTTGCGATGGTATAAACCCATGAACTGAAGGATCCTTTATCAGGATTGTACATATGGATTTTCTCCCAAATATTTATCATTGTATCATGCATAATATCTTCAGCCTGAGCTCCATCAGCACCACTTCTCATCAATAAAGATTTTATTTTTGGTGCAAAATAATTAAATATAACTTCAAAGTCTTTTGTATTCTTTTCAGCTTGAAATTTTTTTACTAAGTCCTTGTTTACTTCCAACATTATTTTTTATTTTTTTGTTACATTTCATATGTAACAGAATTTAAACGTTTTTTTCTAGAAAAAAGATCATTCATTACCATCATTAATCTAACTTTTTACCAGTAACGTAGTATAATTATGAGATTCTTATGAAAACAGATGATAAAAATAAATTTCAAAACGCAAAAGTATTGGTTGTAGGTGCGACCGGAGGTATTGGTTCAGCATTTGTTGAAAAAATTAAACAGTTAGATAACAATAATGTTGTCATAGAAGTGGTTCGTAAAAAACAACATAATCACCAAATTGAAGTTGATATGCTTGATGAACAATCCATGACGCAATGTGCTCAAGAAATTCACAATCAACATGGGTCTATCGATATTATACTTAATACCGTTGGTTTACTACATTCAGATGGTGCAATGCCTGAAAGAGCTCTCAAAGAAATAACCCAAGATTTCCTTCAAAAGACTTTCGAAGCAAATACCTTCATACCGTTCATGGTTTCTAAATATTTTATACCACTTCTATCAAAAGAAAATACCTCCTTGATAGCATTTATGTCCGCCAGAATAGGAAGTATATCAGACAACAACCTAGGCGGGTGGTATAGTTACAGAGCTTCAAAAGCAGCTCTCAATATGCTGATAAAAACCTTATCAATAGAACTTTCATATAAGAATAAAAACGCTATCTGTATAGGTCTTCATCCTGGAACCGTGAAAACAAATTTATCAGATCCATTTTCTGATAAAATAAAAGCATACAAAGTATTTTCTAAAGAAGAATCAATTGATTATTTGGTTAATCAAATAAACCGTGTTGACCAGACATTTAGCGGTAAATTAATCGACTGGAAAGGGGACATAATCCCTTACTAATTTTTTTAGAAAAAGGCATATATGATTAAAGGTATTGTTAGAGAGTACAGAAGAGAGAAAAGACGACTATCTCACATTAAAAAACGAAAAGGCAGATTGGACCTTAGAACGGGAAAACCTGGCAAAAAGAAGTAGCACTTAATACCTTCTTTTAACTGCTTTCTGTTGCAAGTCCTGCCTGCTGCCATGCTTCAATCCCACCCTCGATATTATAGACCTCCAATGCCTCGTTTTCTGTCATCAGCTTCTGGCAAGCATTGCTGCCGCGGGCTCCTTTTTGGCAATAGATAAGAATCTTTTTATCTGTCTGAGGAATATCGTTAACTGAAATCGAGCCGACAGGGTGTAATTCTGCGCCCGAAATCTTTTTTGATGCATATTCAGCGGGCTCACGCACATCAATCAAAATAGCTTGGTTTTTATCCAGCCATTGTTTGGCAGTTGTTGCGTCGACAGTTTTTACTTTCATTTTAAACCTCCCCAACATTGGAATTAACAACAATCTCAGTAAATTTCTCATCATTTCATCTAACCTATTTAATTCTATATAGTCAATAGTCATATTTGACAGATACTTCAGATGTTATTTCGCTATGCGCATGCAGATCAGAGTAAGATTGCGTGCATCTCACTACGGTGATATATTATTTTTATGTCATTAAAAAATAAAAAAATCGCAATTTTAGGAACTGGGGCTAACGGATCTTGTGCAGCCGCCGACATTACAATAGCCGGTTATGATGTGACACTGATTGATCAGTGGCCTGCCCATGTCAACGCTATGAATAAAGATGGGTTAACCATCCACCTCCCAAATGAAATAAGAAATGTGACTGTAAATGTTCAGCACTTATGTTATTTGGCAGAAATTAATCACAAATTTGATTATGTTTTTTTATTTGTAAAAGCCTATGACACTAAATGGATAACAAAATTAATAGAGCCATATTTGGCATCTGATGGAATTTTAGTTGGCGTTCAAAACGCAATGACAGCAGAGCGAATTTCTTCGATTGTGGGACCTGAGAGAACAATTGCATGTGTTGTTGAATGCTCATCAGAATTATTCACTCCAGGAATTATTCAAAGAGATACGATAAATGAAAAAACTTGGTTTGGTATTGGTACAAATACAGAAGTGATGAAAAATAGATTAGATGAAATAAAAGAAATACTCTCATCAGTTGGAAAAGTTAATATTATAGAAGATATCATTTCAGCAAAATGGATGAAACTAATCATTAACGCAATGTGTATGGGACCCTTCGCAATGTTAGGATCGAATCTTTATGAGGGTTTTAAAATCCCAAAAATGAAAGAAGCGGTTATGAAAATTGGAACAGAAGCTCTAAGTGTTGGACAAAAACATGGCTATAAGATAGTCCCCATATTCGGCTTATCAGAAGAACAGATTAACAATTCTAATAACCCAATCGAGCTGATGTTGGATAAATTAATTAAGGATATTGGTCCAAATGCAAGAGATGCAGTATTCCATGATCATCTCAAAGGTAGATATAGTGAAGTAGATGAAATTAACGGTTTGGTCTCTGATTTAGGCAGAGAGTATGGAATTGATACGCCCATAAATACTGAAATTGTAAATGTGACTAAAGATATCCATTCAGGTAAATTATCTCCATCTCTTGATAATTTAAACTTCTTAACAAAGCATCTCTAAACCTTCATTACAATCTGTCCAACTGTTTTCCTTGCCTCAGCATCTTTATGGACTGTCACAATATCATCAAGATGATAATCCATATTTAAACTGAGCTTAATGCTTCCGTTTTTTATCATTTCAAAAACACTTTGAGCACTCTTTCTAGCAATTTCTGGCGAGGTCATATAATTAACCATTGTTGCTCTATGTATGTATGCTGAATTTTTAACCCCATCCTTTGCAACATCATATAAAGGAGGATTGCCTGAAGCACTTCCAAAACTAACAACCAGACCCAATTTTCTAACTGAAGCCAATGAAATATCCCAAGTTGTCTTACCTATTGAGTCATAAACAACATCAACCCCTTTACCATCAGTAATCGCCATAACTTCATTTACTATGTCATGATCCTGCATGTTAAAAACATTTTTGTATCCTGACTTCAGAGCAAATTCTTCTTTGTCTTTGGACCCAACTATTCCAATTGCAAAGGCTCCCAGAGAATTTGCCCACTGACCTGCAATCTGACCAACTCCCCCCGCAGCAGCATTAAATAATATTGAATCACCCTTTTGTAGTTTATGAGTCCTATTAAAGAGATATTCTACAGTCCTGCCCTTCGTTAATATAGCAGCTGCAATTTCTAAACCCATCCAATCTGGAACTTTGATTAAATCATTTGCATTCATAAGACGTGAATAAGAATATGAACCAAGTCCACTCCCACTACCCGCATATGCAACCCGGTCACCAACGGAAAAATCTGTAACTTTTGAGCCAACCTCTACAACTACCCCAGCACCCTCTGTTCCCAATCTGCAGGGCTTTGGAGGTGATGGATAAATACCGGATCGATGATAAGTGTCAACCATATTAAAGCCAACAAATTCATGTTTTACTAGAACTTGGTTATCAATTGGATTTGGAAGATCAACATCTTCCCACACCATTTGATCTGCATCACCACTTTGGTACAATACTATAGCTCTTGTTTTCATTTTCAGTTCTCCCTAATATTCAGGTATTTCAAATAAACTCATAGGGTAGCAAGTTTTTTTGATATTTAACAAAGAAAAGTTGACTTACACTATTTAAAATATTAAATAATGTTATTGATTTAAAAAAACTATCGATAACATAACATAAATTGAAAGAACTCACATGACTGCGGTTATAAAAACAGGTGGGAAGCAATACTCTGTAAATAAAGACGATATCATTATTGTAGAAAAACTTCCTGATGAAAAAGGAAATACTATTACATTCAATGAAGTCCTTATGATCACCGAAGGGGATAAAACCATTATTGGTACCCCACTTATTGAAAATGCTACAGTGACTGCAGAAGTAGTTGAACAAGACAGAGCAAAAAAGATTATTGTTTTCAAAAAGAGAAGACGACAAAACTCTAGAAGAACAATTGGTCATCGGCAGTTCCAAACAAAACTGAAAATATTAGATATCTCTGCTACTGGTCAGAAGAAACCTAAAAAGGTAGCGGCTCCAAAAGAAGAAAAAGTAGTTAAAACTGAAGCAAAAAAAGAAGCTTCCAAAAAAACTCCAGCTAAAAAAGCAGCTCCAAAAGCCGCTGTAGCTGAAAAGAAAGCTCCAGCAAAAAAAGCACCTGCAAAAAAAGCTACAAAAAAAGAATAATTAATAGTATAGATTTAAGAATATTTAAAAGAGGAAATCATGGCACATAAAAAAGCAGGCGGATCATCGAAGAACGGACGCGACTCAGCTGGTAGAAGATTAGGTGTAAAAAAGTTCGGAGGTGAACAAGTGATTCCTGGTAATATTATTATAAGACAAAGAGGAACTACATGGCACCCCGGTGAAAATGTTGGAATGGGAAAAGATCATACAATTTTTGCAACCAAAACCGGTGCTGTGAAATTCACAGATAAGAGAAATGGTCGAAGAACCATTAGTGTTATAGAAGCAAACTAAGCACAGACTCTTTTTTAAAACCCATATTACAATTAAATTGATTTGATACCTTTATCTATAAATAATGGTAAGATATTGTTATGAAATTTTTAGATGAAGCAAAAATACATATAAAAGCAGGCGGTGGTGGCAACGGTGCTGTTAGTTTCAGACGTGAAAAATATATTGAATATGGTGGTCCTGATGGTGGGGATGGCGGAAATGGTGGAAATGTATATATAAGAGCCGTTGATGGGCTGAATACCCTCATTGATTATAGATTTCGTCAACATTTCAAAGCCGAGAGAGGAAAAGATGGTGCTGGGAAAAACAAGACAGGACATGGTGGTAAAGATCTTACCCTTCCTGTACCTCTAGGAACTCAAATTTATGATGAGTTAAAGGAAGAAATTATTGCCGACCTTACAGAAGTTGACCAAGTATTTATGATTGCGTCCGGTGGAAGTGGAGGATTTGGTAATACTAGATTTAAATCCTCAACGAATAGAGCACCTAGGAATGCCAATAAAGGAACACCAGGTGAAGAAATTACAATCTGGTTAAGAATGAAACTAATAGCAGATTGTGGAATCATTGGGTTACCTAATGCTGGAAAATCGACACTATTAAGTAAGATTAGCCACGCAAATCCAAAAGTATCTGATTATCCATTTACGACCTTAAACCCTGTTCTCGGAGTAGTGTATCATCATGATGAAAATTTTGTAATAGCTGACATACCAGGGTTAATTGAAGGAGCACATACTGGCACTGGTTTGGGTCATAAATTTTTATCTCATATTGAAAGATGTCCAATACTAATTCATCTAATCTCACTAGAGGAAATTGACCTATATAAAACATATAAAATTGTTAGGGAAGAGATCAAGCAATATGGAAATGATATTTATGAAAAACCAGAGATAATTATTTTAAATAAACTCGATTTATTTGATGAAGAAGAGATTCAAGAAAAAATTAATGATTTTAGTGATAAACTTGGAAAAAAAGTCCTGGTGATATCTGCAGAAGAAAATATCGGAATTGATAGCTTCAAAGATGTACTAACAAATTTTATTGGCAATAAAAAAAATGAAGAGATAAAGAAAGAGAAATGGCTACCCTAGAACAAATTAAAGGTTATAAAAATATTGTCATTAAAATTGGTTCAAGTCTCATCGTAGACGAAACAGGATCAGTTCGAACAGAATGGCTAAGAAGTCTTGTAAGGGATATTTCAGAACTAAAAAAAAATTCGACAAATATAATAATTGTCACATCCGGAGCAATTGCACTCGGAAAAAAAATCCTTAATCTAAAGAAAAATGAGAAATTAAAATTAGACATGGCTCAAGGGACAGCGGCTGTTGGTCAAATCGAATTAATTAGCGCTATAAAGAATGCATTCTCAGAAGAAAATATTAAAGTTGCTCAACTTCTGCTTACAATCGAAGATACTGAGAGAAGAAGAAGATATCTCAATGCAAGAAACACTATCTCAATGTTAATTGATAATGGTGTTGTTCCAATAATAAATGAGAATGATACCGTTGCCACTTCAGAAATACGTTATGGTGACAATGACAGACTTGCTGCACGAGTTACGACAATGGCAAGTTTTGATTGTTTAATTATCTTATCTGATGTAAATGGCATCTACACGTTACCTCCTGATAACGCAAATGCTGTTCACATACCAGAGATAACAAATATTACAAAAGAGATTCAAAGTATGGCAAAAACTACGAAAAATGATTATGGATCGGGAGGCATGATCACAAAAATTGAAGCTGCACGCATTGCAATGGATGGTGGTGCAAATATGATTATAGCCAGTGGAAAAGAACAAAATCCTATAAAAGCATTAATGGATGGTGGAAAAAACTCACATTTCATCGCAAAAATAACGCCACATTTAGCAAGGAAGAAATGGATATCAGGAATGCTAACACCTAATGGAAAAATTTATATAGATGATGGAGCTAAAGCGGCACTTTTTAAAGGAAGAAGTCTTCTTCCTGCTGGAATTGTTAATGCTGAAGGTAATTTCGAAAGAGGAGATGCAATAATTATATTTGATAAAGACCAAAACGAGATTGCAAGAGGCCTATCAGCTTATTCAATAGGTGATACATTAAGTATTAAAGGAAAAAACTCAGAAGAAATTGAGCAGATTCTTGGGTATAGAGGTAGGACAGCTCTGGTTCATAGAGATGATTTAGTAATTTCGGATACAGGCAATTAAAAATGGTACAAAATATTACTGAAATAATGAATGATATTGGCGTAAAAGCTAGTATAGCAAACACTAAGCTATCAACAGCATCAAATGAAGAAAAAAATGTTGCACTCAATTCCATGGCCGATCAGATTGAAAAAGATCAATCCACGATCTTATTAGAAAATAAGAGAGATATTGAGTTAGCCAAATCTAATAATATTTCGAGCGCAATGATTGATAGATTATCGCTAGATGAAACAGGTATTAAAAATATTGCCTCTAGTATACGCAATGTTGCCAAACTTAACGACCCAGTTGGGCGAGTATTAGATAGCTGGGATAGACCAAATGGACTCATTATAAAAAGAGTTAGTATACCAATTGGGGTTATCGGGATAATTTATGAAGCAAGACCAAATGTCACTGCAGATGCGGCAAGTTTGTGCCTAAAATCTGGTAATGCATCTATACTGAGAAGTGGCTCTGATAGTTTTCACTCAAGTTTTGCTATATACGAGTCAATTAAAAACGGACTTAAAACAACTTCCCTTGATGATAATTCAATCCAATTTGTTCCGACGAAGGACAGGGAAGCTGTAGGGTTAATGCTTGGTGGATTAAACTCTAATATAGATGTGATTGTACCAAGAGGAGGAAAAAGTCTCGTTTCAAGGGTTCAAAATGAAGCAAAAGTTCCTGTATTTGGTCATTTAGAAGGCATCTGCCATGTCTATGTTAATGCGGATGCTGATATCGAAAAAGCAATAGATGTTACTGCAAATGCTAAAATGAGACGTACATCTATTTGCGGCGCTGCAGAGACATTACTGATAGATAAATCAATCTACAAAGAATACTTGCCAAAGATATTAGCAAAACTTGATAGCCTTGGTTGTGAAGTCAGAGGGGATCAATATGTGAATGGCTTATTTGCTGATGCAAAAGATATTTCAGAAGAAGACTGGTCGACTGAATATCTTGATGCAATCATTTCAGTTAAAGTTGTCGAAAACATTGATGAGGCAATATCTCATATAAAGAAATATGGAACTGGGCATACAGAAGCAATTATTACAGAAAATGAGAATTCAGCAGAATATTTTTTCAAACATGTTGATAGCTCAATAATATTATTAAATGCATCTACGCAATTTGCAGATGGTGGAGAATTCGGTTTTGGCGCTGAAATTGGTATATCAACAGGTAGAATGCATGCAAGAGGACCTATTGGACTTGAGCAGCTAACTACATTTAAATATATTGTATATGGCAATGGGCAAATCAGACCTTAACTAATTATATGAATAGTACTCCAAAAATATCAAAATGGATTATTGGTGATAGAGAAACAGTATCACCAAATCAAAAAATAGGAATATTAGGTGGCTCTTTTAACCCGGCTCATGAAGGTCATTTAAGTATAAGTAAGATTGCTTTACAAAGGCTAAACTTAGATGAGGTTTGGTGGGTTATAAGCCCAAGAAACCCACTTAAAAAATATGATATCTTATATGATTTTGAAGATCGAGTATCATCTGCAGAAAAAATAATTGATACAAATCATATTTCTATAAGTAAATTAGAGAAGAATGCACAAATAAGATACACAATTGGAACAGTGGAATACCTTAAAACTCGTTATATCGGTACAAAGTTTGTCTGGATAATGGGTGCAGATAATATCAGAGAATTCCATAAATGGAGAGAATGGAATAAACTTACTCTTTCAGTTCCAATAGCAATAATTGATAGACCGAGTTCGTCCTTAGATGTAACCTCATCTCTTTTTGCAAATAAGTATCGTAAATACCGAGTTGACGAAGCTGACTCAAAAAATCTTGCCGATAAAAAGAAACTTGCTTGGGTTTTTTTACATAATAAATTAAATGATCAATCTTCTTCTCAATTGAGAAACACTAGGGTAAAATAAGAATATGTCAAAAAAGAAAATAATAAATATAATCAGTGAATGTTTAGACGAGATGAAAGCACAGGACACTGTAGTCCTTGATATTAGAAATAAAAGTTCAATAGCTGATTATATGGTTGTAGCAAGTGGAACGTCCTCCAGACACGTGAGCTCGATAGCTGATAAAATACAAAGATCACTTAAAAATAACTCCTATAAAAATGTTCAAGTAGAAGGATTACAAAATTGTGACTGGGTTTTAATTGATGCATTAGATGTAATAGTCAATATCTTTAAACCTGAAGTCCGAGAATTTTATATGATAGAAAAGATTTGGTCAGAAAACCTAATAGTAGGCAAAGAACAGAGTTTGGGCTAAGAGATTGAAACTAAAAATCCTCTCCATTGGCAAAATCTCAAAAAGCCCCTATGAAACAATTTCTAATCACTACATAAAAAACATACAATCTATATCAAAACAAACTGGTATCTCTGAATTCACTGTAAGTGAATTTAATAAATCAGGTGAAAAAAATACTGAGCTTCGAAAGCAAAAAGAATTCGAAGTCATAAAAAATAAAATCAATATTGATAATTCGGTAAACATACTTCTTGATGAAAATGGTAAGGCATTATCAACAACCGATATGAAATTGATGATAGAAAAATATATTCAAGGATCAAAGAAAGAATTAAATTTTATTATAGGTGGTCCAGATGGTGCGTCTGATTTTTTTTCAGAAATAATTAGCGAAAAGATTTCATTAAGTAATATGACGTTACCTCACTTATTAGCGAGAGTCTTATTACTTGAACAAATTTTTAGGTCGCTTACAATACTAATAAATCATCCCTATCACAGAGAATGAACTTATCATGATAATTTATAACCAAATCAAAGAAGTAAATAAATTGTTTATTGCTATAATTATAGCTCTATCAATGTTTTTAACTTCAACATCAACGTATGCAAACTACCATGAGGAAGACTTAGAATTATTTAAATTATTCCTGCGTGTGTTTGGAGAGGTTGAAGATAAATATGTTGAGGAAGTTGATAAGAATGAATTAATGGACTCTGCATTAAAAGGGATGTTAAACTCTCTCGATCCATATTCAACATATATGACAGAGGATGATTTCCAAGAAATGGAAGTTGATACCCGTGGTTTTTATGGAGGGCTTGGTCTGGAAGTAACCCTTGATGAGAATGGATTCGTTAGAATCGTGTCTCCAATTGATGATACTCCTGGGGCAAGGTCGGGATTGCAGTCAGGCGATTACATAACAGGCATTGATGGCGAAGATGTGTATGGCATGTCTCTAAATGATGCTGTAGATCGAATGCGTGGTTTGGCTAACACACCTATCACTCTCACCATATTTAGAGAAGGGTCAGACGCTCCATTCGATATCAAAATTATAAGAGAAATTATTCAAATAACACCTGTCAAATACAAGGTATTAGATAATAATATTGCGTATATCAGAATTTCTACTTTTAGTGAAATTACAGATAAAAAAATCGTAGATGCTATTCGAAATATAAATCGAGAAACTAATAATAAGACTAGGGGTTATGTAGTTGATGTTAGAAACAATCCAGGTGGGCTACTGGATCAAGCGATCAAAGTAACTGATCTTTTCCTTGATAAAGGTGAGATTGTATCTACAAAATCTCGGAATCAACTTCGCAAACAGAGATATTTTGCCAAGAAAGGTGATATCATAAATGGAGCAGAACTTATTGTACTAACCAACGGCGGTTCAGCTTCAGCCTCTGAAATATTTGCAGGTGCAATTGGAGATAATAAAAGAGGTACAGTTGTTGGTACAAAGACTTATGGGAAAGGCTCTGTACAAACAATTATCCCGCTTGGACATGGCGATGGAGCCGTACGTATGACAACAGCAAAATATTATACCCCGAATGATATATCCATAGATAAAATTGGAATTAAACCAACATATCTGATTGAGATTGATAAAAATAACCCAGATGCTGAAGACGTTCAGTTGATTTATGCTGAAAAACTCATCAATGGGAGGTATAACCGTAGGATGGATATGAATCAATGAAGGATGATGAATTATATAGACCTTGCGTGGGTGCTATGATTATCAACGAAGACAATAAAGTCTGGTTAGGTAAAAGAATAAATATCGTCCATCCCGAAGCAAATTTATTATGGCAAATGCCACAAGGTGGTATTGATCCTGGTGAATCACCAGAAGAGGCAGTGTACCGTGAGGTCTATGAAGAAACGGGTATAAAGAACCTAAAAACAATTTGCATGTCTGACTATTGGTATTATTACGACATACCGAGTGCGATGTATGAAAAAGTTAAAGGCAAATATATTGGACAAAGACAGAAATGGTTCTTACTCTTTCATGATGGTGATGATGACGAGATTAATCTTATTCCTGAAAACAACAACGAGCTACATCAAGAATTTTCAGAATGGAAATGGGAACTTAGAGAGAATATAGTCCATCAAGTGATTAACTTTAAAAGAGAAACATATCTGAAAGTATTAGAAGAATTCAAAGATTATAATATATTTATTAATCAGATTTGACTTTGCACAGCACGAACATTATCAATTTTTAAATTAAATCTATTTTTTCTCTCCAAATTCTCTGTAGAGTCGATTTCTTTTTGAAATGATTCAATAATTTCATCTAACTTGTCACTTGTTATTTCGCTCTTCTCAATAACACTTTGAGCTAAGATTGTTAAATTATTTGAGGCCATGTCTATAAAACCATCAGTAACAAAATATATCACTGCTTCGGAAGAAGACTCTTCATATATGCTAATCAAGCCCGGTTTTAGGGAAGAAATCATAGGTGAATGATCAGCTAAAATTGTAAATTCACCTTCAGATCCAGGAATAATAACTTGCTCAACTTCACTTGAGAGCAATGATTTTTCTGGCGTAACAAATTCTAATTTAAATTTATCCATGGTCAATCCTGGTACTATGCAGCTTCGCTTTTAAGCTTATTAGCTTTTTCGATAACTTGCTCAATAGTACCACACATATAGAATGCTGCTTCTGGTAGGTCATCGTGTTTACCTTCACAGACCTCTTTAAAGCCTTTAATTGTATCTTCTAGTGACACGAATACACCAGGACTCCCTGTGAAAACTTCAGCAACATGGAACGGTTGTGATAAGAATCTTTCAATTTTCCTTGCTCTTGCAACGATTAGTTTATCGTCTTCAGATAGCTCATCCATACCAAGAATTGCGATAATATCTTGTAATGATTTGTATCTTTGTAGAATCTCTTGTACTTGTCTAGCAACTTCATAATGTTCTTCACCAACTATTCTTGGATCAAGAATCCTACTGTTTGAGTCTAAAGGATCCACCGCAGGATAAATACCTTTTTCAGCAATCGACCTATTAAGTGTTGTTGTCGCATCCAAGTGAGCAAATGAAGTTGCAGGCGCAGGGTCCGTCAGGTCATCAGCTGGTACATAAATCGCCTGCACTGATGTGATAGATCCTTTAGTTGTTGTAGTAATTCTCTCTTGTAGTGCACCCATGTCCGTTGCAAGTGTTGGTTGATATCCAACAGCTGATGGAATCCTACCCAATAAAGCTGACACCTCAGAACCAGCTTGTGTGAATCTGAAAATATTATCGACAAAAAATAATACATCTTGCCCTTCATCTCTAAAATGTTCTGCGATAGTTAAGCCAGTTAATCCAATTCTAGCTCTAGCTCCTGGAGGTTCATTCATTTGACCAAATACGAGTGCGCATTTTGATCCATTTCCACCTCCTTCTTTATTAACACCAGCTTCAATCATTTCGTGATATAAGTCATTACCTTCTCTTGTTCTTTCCCCCACACCAGCAAACACCGAATAACCACCGTGTGCTTGGGCGACGTTATTAATCAATTCTTGAATAAGAACTGTTTTACCTACACCAGCACCACCGAAAAGTCCAATTTTACCACCTTTTGAATAAGGGGCTAATAAATCAACAACTTTAATACCTGTTACAAGGATTTCAGTTTCCGTGGATTGTTCAACGTATGGTGGAGCTGAAGCATGAATTGGTCTTGATTCCTTAGACTCAACTGCACCACCATCATCAATTGGCTCACCAACAACGTTCATAATACGTCCTAATGTAGCCTCACCAACTGGAACGTTTATAGGGCTCCCTGTATCAACAACTGCTTGCCCTCTTACTAAACCTTCTGTTGAGTCCATAGCAATTGTTCTAACAATCTTTTCACCTAAATGAGATGCAACTTCTAGTATAAGCTTCACACCATTATTGTCAGTTTCTAGCGCATTCAAAATCTCTGGCAAATCTCCCTCGAATTGCACATCAACTACAGCACCAGTAACTTGTGTTATTTTTCCATTTGTTTTTGATTTAGCCATTTTTTTTCCTCGTATTATTATAGCGCTTCTGCACCTGATATAATTTCAATTAATTCTTTAGTTATTATTGCTTGTCGTGTTCTATTATATTGCAAGGTAAGTTTGTTAATCATCTCACCAGCATTTCTTGTGGCATTATCCATTGCAGACATTCTAGATCCTTGTTCACTTGCTGCATTTTCAAGAAGCCCTTGAAATATTTGAACCTTCAGGTTTAGAGGTAATAATTCTTCAATTACATCGCTTTCTTCTGGCTCATAATCATATATTGAATTATCTGATAATAATGCCTCGTCTGAATGATTTTCAGCCTCAAATGCCAATGGAATTAACTGTTGTGCTAGTGGGATTTGAGATATTACAGATTTAAAATTTGAGTAGAATAATTTACAAATATCAAACTCACCTTCTTCAAATCTTTTCAAGATATTGCTACCTATCAGCTCAGCTTCATTGAATGATACATTTTTAACTTCTTTGAGACTTATAAAATCAATGATCTTATCACTATGATTTCTTCTTAGTAAATCATACCCCTTTTTACCAATACAAAGAATTTTAACTTGTTTCCCATTTGATAGTAATGTTTTTATTTCCTGGATTGCTAATTTAACAATATTTGTATTAAAAGCACCACAGAGTCCTCTGTCAGCAGTAGCTACGACTAATAAATGTACATTATCAGCTCCATTCCCAATCATCAATTGAGGTGCTGAACCTTCATCTACTGATGAGAGAAGATTACTCATAACATTTGAAATCTTAGCCACGTATGGGCGGGCACGCTGAGCACTTTCTTGTGCTTTATTAAGTTTCGCAGCAGCTACCATTTGCATAGCCCTTGTTATCTTTTGGGTTGCTTTTACGCTAACTTGCCTGTTTTTTAGTTCTTTTAAATTTGGCAATTAATTACTCCGCTGCGAAAGATTTCGTGTAGTTGCTAATAATGGTCTTGAGTTTTTCTTCTGTTTTATCAGAAATTTGTTGCTCTTTTGCAATTGTTTCTAGAATAGCTTTATTAGTTGTATTCATTAACTCAAGTAAGCCTTTTTCATATGCAGATATTCTTTTAACACTGACACTATCTAAATAGCCATTAACAGCTGCATATATTGAGCAAACCTGCTCTTCAACCCTAAGTGGACTAAATTGTGATTGTTTCAGCAATTCGGTTAAACGTTCACCACGTGCAAGCAATCTTTGTGTTGTAGCATCAAGATCTGATCCAAACTGAGCGAATGCTGCCATCTCACGATATTGTGCTAATTCACCTTTAATCTTCCCTGCCACTTGCTTCATTGCTTTTATTTGAGCTGAGGATCCCACACGGCTAACAGACAAACCCACGTTCACTGCAGGCCTAATACCTTGATAGAATAAATCTGTTTCCAGGAATATCTGTCCATCTGTGATAGAGATAACGTTGGTAGGAATAAATGCAGAAACATCATTCGCCTGCGTTTCAATAACTGGAAGTGCAGTTAGAGAACCTGAACCATTGTCTTCATTAAGTTTAGCTGCTCTTTCAAGAAGCCTTGAATGAAGGTAGAATACATCCCCAGGATAAGCTTCACGTCCAGGAGGTCTTCTAAGTAGAAGTGACATTTGCCTGTATGCGACTGCTTGTTTAGAAAGATCATCATAGACAATCAATGAATGCATACCATTATCTCTGAAATACTCACCCATTGTACAGCCTGTGAATGGCGCCAAATATTGTAAGGGAGCAGGATCAGATGCAGTAGCAGCAACAACAATTGAATATTCAAGTGCACCATTATCCTCGAGTATCTTAACAAGCTGAGCTACTGATGACCTTTTTTGTCCGATAGCAACGTACACACAATACAATTTTGCACTTTCATCATCTGTTTGATTGACAGACTTTTGATTCAAAATAGTATCAAGGGCGATTGCAGTTTTACCTGTTTGTCTGTCTCCAATTATAAGCTCTCTTTGTCCTCTACCTATCGGTATAAGTGCATCAATAGCTTTAAGACCGGTTTGCATTGGTTCGTGAACAGATTTACGAGGCATAATACCAGGTGCTTTGATATCCACCCTTCCATTTTGTTTTGCTTTAATCGGACCCTTACCATCAATTGGATTACCGAGAGCATCCACAACTCTTCCCAACAATTCCTTACCAACAGGAACCTCAACAATATCCCCAGTTCTTTTAACAACGTCACCTTCATGAATATCTTTATCATCACCAAATATCACGATACCAACGTTATCCATTTCAAGGTTTAGTGCCATTCCTTTTACCCCATTGGCAAATTCAACCATTTCACCTGCCTGAACATTATCAAGTCCATACACTCTGGCGATACCATCACCTACTGATAATACTTGCCCAACTTCAGATACTTCAGCGTTAGCATCAAAGTTTTTAATTTGCTCCTTTAATATTGCAGAAATTTCTGCAGCTTTTAGATCCATTAGTTTGCACCTTTCATTAGAATTTTTAGATTATTCAATTTAGTCGAAACAGATGCATCAATCATCTGTGATCCGATTTTAACTTTAATTCCGCCAAGTATATTTGGCTCAATATTTGTTTCAAGTTGAACTTCTTTACCTGTCATCTTTTTAAGATTATCTCTTATTTGGTTTAATTGTTCTTTAGTTAATTCACTGACTGCGGTGACTTCTGCTAAGATCTCACCACTATTTTCTTTCAAGATCAGCTCGAATGCATTCACCACAGATATAAGAGTATTAACTCTTCTGTTCCTGATTAGCACGTTTATAAGATTTTGTACTATTTTAGATGTTTTTTGTTTTTTAAAAATAACATCAAAAACTGCTGACTGTTCCTGAGACGTAAATGTTGGACTAGATATGAGATTTAACAAATTTTTGTTATTAATTATCATACTTTTTAGTGAGGTTAAATCATCTGAAACTTGGGAAGCAATACCATCGGTACTTGCTAGTTCGTATGTTGCTTTTGCGTATCTTTTAGCCACTTCTGATATGGACGTTTCATGTGACATTTGAGAAAATTACCCTGTATAAATTCTATTTGTTATGACGATTCAGTTTAAATTTAAAATAATTTATCAGAAAACATATATTCCTTATCACAGCTAAACATTATGTGCAATAAAATCTCTATACATTTCAACAAAAGAGCCAGTTATTTACAAATTTAGAATATTTATAGAAAATTGTAAGGATCAACATCTACAACAACCCTAATCTTAGGATTAATTTTTAGTGTTTTTAACCATCTATCGACATAAAATTGAATATGTGAGTTTTTGGGACTTCTTATTAGAAATCTCATTCGATGCTTCTTTCTCAGTTTTGATATTGGGGCCTCAATCGGACCAAAAACATCAATATTTTTAGGTATATTTTTTAGCTCATCTAATCTCCTAACATAATCAAGTAATAGAGCTTTATCAGAAGAACTTATAATGATTGATACCAACCTGGAAAAAGGTGGCATTCCTGCAATTTTTCTTATAGCTAATTCAGTGTTATAAAAATCTTCTTTTTGGTTATTTGTTATAGATTGAATCAATGGATGATCTGGCATGTGGGTTATAATTTTCACAATACTTTCTTGCTTCATTCGCCCAGCTCTTCCGGCCACCTGATTTAATATTTGATATGTTCTCTCTGCAGATCTAATATCAGATAGTTCCAAACCAAAATCACCATCTAAGACTCCAACATATGTTAAATATGGGAAATTATAACCTTTTGAAACTAACTGAGTGCCAATAATTAAATCAATTTCATTATTTTTTATTTTTTCTAAAGCGTTTAGTATATCTGTTGGCTTATTTAGATAATCACTTGAGAATATCATCCTTTTAACTTCAGGCAATATTCTTGCTATTTCCTCATCAACCCTCTCAATCCCTCTTCCACTTGGAATTATGGTATCCTGAGAGTGGCAGCTTTTACACACTTTAATTATTTCTTCTGTGTGCCCGCATCTATGACAAATATATTGAGAATTATTTTTATGTAGCACTAACCAAGTATCACAGTTTGGACAATCAACTCTTATACCACACTTGCCACAAATTGAGAGAGGAGAATACCCTCTTCTATTTAAGAACAATAATGATTGTTCGCCACGCGCATAGTTGGCTTTTATGTCTTCTACTAATTCGACAGGCAAGAAAGACTCTTTAACTTTATTAGCTTTCCTCATATCTATAAATTTTATAGTTGGAAGCTGTGTTCCATGAAATCTATTTTCTAATGAAGTTCTTTTAAATTTATTTTGCCTAACATTATAATATGATTCAACTGAGGGTGTTGCTGTTGAGAGTATGCAGGCTATCTTTAGTTGCTTTGATTTGAGTATTGCCATATCTCTCGCATTATAAATTATGCCTTCCTCTTGTTTGTAAGATTGGTCATGTTCTTCATCAACAATAAGTAGCCCTAATTTTTTGAAAGGGAGGAATAAGCTTGAGCGAGCCCCAATTATTAATTTTATCTCCTTGTTCAATACCCCAAACCAAATACTCCTTCTTTGGGTTTCAGTTAAGCTAGAGTTCCACTCAGCAATCTGGTTTTTATATCTTTTCTTTAAACTGTGAACAAAGTCGTGAGTTAGTGTTATTTCAGGAAGAAGTATCAGTACCTGATCACCTTGATATAATATCTCATCAACCGCTGATAAATAAACCTCTGTTTTTCCAGATCCTGTAATACCATCCAGTAATACTACTTCCTTTTTTTTAATTGAATTAATAAGAACTCTTGATGCTTTCAGTTGTTCTGAATTTAATTCTATTTTTGTGTCTAAATTAATTTTAGTTATATTTTCATGCGTTTCTTCTTTAATTAAGATTTCATTCTTTATCATCCTGGTTATGATTGAATTTGATATAGCGGTTTTGGCAATTAATGACCTTTTATCTATAGTATTATTTTGCTTGAATTCTTCTAAAACTACTTTCTGTTTTTCTGTAATTTTGGATTGATAAATAGGATTAATTCTTAAGACGTAGCTTTCTCTAGAATTTTTTTTGAAAAATTGTTGTTTGAGTGAGGCTTTTAATACCAATCCCAATGGCATCAAGTAGTAGTCTGAAATCCATTTAATAAAGTTCAACATATTTGTTGGTAAAATATATGCTTCACCTTTTCCTGCCACTTCGATGATGGGTTTAATTTTAATATTATCTGGTTTCTTTTCATTTTTATTAGCCCCCCAGACAACGCCATAAAGCTCCCTTTTGCCAAAAGAAACTTTTACTATCGTTCCTACTCCCAGGTTGTCATCTGATGTGTATGTGAAAGGTCTATCAATATTTATAGGTAACAGAACTGACAAAAATTTAGGTTTATTCATTTCTTATAATAAATTTTTTTGAATATTTAACTAAGTGATAATAATTATACCCTACGATAATAAGTCTAGGTAAATTTGATTTACTTGTCATTTATATATATAGATTCTTCCTATATTTAATATGATTGGAAAAAAGATGAAATTTTTTATTGATACCGCTGAAATTGATGAAATAGAAGATCTATCAAAAACAAATATGGTTGATGGAGTCACTACGAACCCATCACTAATTGCTAAATCTGGGAAAGATATAAAAGAGACAATCTCAAAAATTTGTCAATTAATTCCTGGTCCTGTCAGTGCAGAGGTTACAGCTATCACTTCCAGTGAAATGGTTGAAGAGGGGAAAATTTTACATGACATCGCTCCTAATGTTGTAGTCAAAATTCCACTAACGTGGGATGGGTTGGAAGCTTGTAATAAATTTTACAATTTAAAAATCCCAACAAATGTTACGTTATGTTTTTCTGCATCCCAAGCCCTTCTTGCTGCAAAAGCTGGAGCAACTTATATTTCACCATTCATAGGAAGATTGGATGATTCAGGAATTGACGGGGTAGAGTTAATTGGTCAAATCAGAAGCATCTACGACAATTATGATAATTTAAATACCCAAATTTTAGCTGCATCCATCAGAAATACAAATCATGTTATTCAAGTTGCAATGTTGGGTGCTGATGTGGCTACAATACCTCCTAAAATTTTAAAAGATTTGATAAAACATCCCCTCACAGACACCGGTTTAGAGAATTTTTTAAAGGATTGGAAAACAACAGGACAAAAAATAAGGTAAAAGCATGTCCATGAATAACATATATGAAATTGATCTAGTTAAGGATGAGATTAATCATGCATTGAACTCGTGGATAGATTTTATAAAAAATGAGAAAAGAGCATCCCCAAATACGATTGATGCATATTATAGAGATATTGATGCTTTTATCTCGTTCTTAATTGAACATATAGGTGGTCCTTTATCCCTTAAAAATTTAGAAGCATTGGTTGCCTCAGATTTTAGAGCTTTCATGGCAAAAAAAAGACGTGACGGTAATGGCTCAAAAACAATTGCTCGTTTGATGTCTAGCATTAGATCTTTATTTGAATTTTTAAATAAAATTGATGTGTTAAAAAATAATTCAATAAACCAAATAAGAATGCCTAAACTTCCAAGCAGCGTCCCAAAAGCATTGTCCATTAATCAAGCAAAAGAATTAATTGAGAACGATGAAATTAAGAAAGAAAATCCTGACTGGGTTCATGAAAGAAACAGATCTATTTTTCTTTTGTTATATGGATGTGGTTTAAGGATTACTGAGGCACTTGACTTAAACATAAAAGATACACCTATTGAGGATTGGCAAGATACAATCAGAGTAAGAGGTAAGGGTAATAAATACAGAGAAGTCCCTATTTTACCAGAAGTAAGAGAGGGTCTAAAAAAATATCTTAATCTTTACCCCAAAAAATATAAATTCGATGATCCTTTGTTCATTGGAGTTAGGGGTGAAAGGCTTAGTCCAAGGATTGTTCAATTACTCATGCAAAAAATGCGTTCAAATCTTAACTTGCCAGAAAACGCGACTCCGCATTCACTTAGACATTCATATGCAACACATCTCTTGCAAGCTGGTGTAGACCTTAGATCAATACAAGAGTTACTAGGTCATGCTAGTCTATCTACAACACAAATCTATACGAAAGTTAACGAGACTGAACTGCTTGACATTCACAAAAAGGCACACCCAAGAAATAGACCAAGCCATCTAAAGCTTGTGTCTGATAATAGTTAGAAGAAATTATCTTATTTTTTTTAGAGTTACGCCAAGCATTGCTGGTGACTCTGCCATCACAATACCAGCACTTTTCATTGCTTCAATTTTTGTTTCAGCTGATCCAGAAGCTCCATCAACAATCGCCCCTGCATGACCCATTCTACGTCCAGGAGGTGCTGTAACACCAGCTATAAAACCAACCATTGGCTTCTTAATCTTGCTATTTTTTATAAACTCAGCCGCATCTTCTTCAGCAGAACCACCAATTTCACCAATCATTATTATTGCTTCAGTTTTATCATCAGAATTAAATTTTTCAATCACTTCTATAAAGTCAATTCCTTTAATAGGGTCACCACCAATCCCTACGCATGTAGATTGACCGTAACCAACAGCTGTAGTTTGTGCAACCGCCTCATAAGTCAGAGTCCCTGAGCGGGATACAATTCCAACTGATCCAGACTTATGGATATGCCCCGGCATGATACCAATTTTGCATTCTTCTGGTGTAATAATTCCTGGACAGTTTGGACCAATCAAAGTTGATTTCGATTTTTCAAGTGCGGCTCTCACCTCTAGCATATCTAATACAGGTATACCTTCTGTAATGCAGACAATTATTTCTATTTCAGCTTCTATTGCATCAAGAATTGCTGATGCTGCAAATTTTGGAGGTACATAAATCGAAGTTGCATTAGCACCAGTTTCTGAAACAGCATTAGAAACAGTATCAAAGACAGGTAAATCTAGATGAACGCTTCCTCCTTTTCCAGGAGTAACTCCTCCAACTAAGTTTGTTCCATATTCTATCGCTTGCTGTGAATGGAACGTCCCATGCTTACCAGTAAATCCTTGGCATATAACTTTTGTATTTCTATCAACTAAAATCGACATTAATTACCTTTCGAAACGGCACTTACAATTTTCTTTGCAGCTTCATCTAAATCGTTTGCTGAAATTATATTTAGTCCTGACTCATCAAGATATTTTTTGCCCAATTCAACATTTGTACCCTCTAATCTAACAACAAGAGGTATCGATAGATTTAGTTCATTTGCAGTGTCAATTATACCCTGAGCGATAATTTCACAGCGCATGATCCCACCAAATATATTTACGAGAATGCCTTTTACGCTTTCATCACTTAAGATAATTTTGAAAGCATTCATCACTTGCTCTTTTGTTGCACCACCGCCAACATCAAGAAAATTTGCTGGCTTTTCACCATAAAGCTTTATGATGTCCATGGTAGCCATCGCTAATCCGGCTCCATTGACCATACACCCAATTGTACCATCTAATTTTATATAGTTTAAACCATGCTTTGATGCTTCAATTTCTAATGGGTCTTCTTCACTTAGATCCCTTAAAGATAATATTTCTTCATGTCTAAAAAGTGCATTCGAGTCAAAATTCATTTTTGCATCAAGGCAAAGAAATTGATTGTCTTCCGTGAGCACAAAAGGATTAATCTCAATTAAACTTGCATCTTTTTCGATGAATAACTTTAGTATGTTACTTAAAATTTCATATAACTGATCAAATTGGGTTTCACCAAGACTCAAAATATCTGATACTTTGCTTACATCATCTTTTGATAATTTATTTGTTACTGGATCAATAAATATTTTAGTAATTTTAAGAGGAGTTTTTTCTGCCACTTCTTCAATATCCATACCACCCTCAGAAGATGCAATTAGACAGATAGATTTTGTTTTTCTGTCGATAAGATACGATATATAGAACTCCTCTTTTATCTTACAGCCATCTTCTATATATATTCTTTTGACTTCCTTACCTTCTGGACCAGTCTGTTTGGTAACCAGATTCATACCCATCATATTATTAAAAGCTTCATAAACATTTTCTTTGCTATTAACGACTTTAACACCGCCACCTTTTCCACGCCCACCTGCATGAATTTGAGCTTTAACAACCCAAATAGGCCCTTTCAATGTATCTATTTGCTTATCTAGTTCGTTTTGATTATATACAACAAAACCATTCAAAACAGGTACATTGAATTGTTTGAGTAATTCTTTAGCTTGATGTTCGTGAATATTCATAGATTTTTGAAATTAATTAGCAATTGCTTATTTTAAATTTGGGGCAATCTTTTGACATGCCTCCACAAGGTTCTTAACAGAATTTACAGAGGAATCAAATTCTTCCTTTTCATCTTTATTAAGATCAATTTCTACAATCTTCTCAACGCCATCCTTACCTATAATCACAGGCACACCAATGTAGTAATCATTCACATCATATTCACCTTGAAGATAGGCTGCTGCAGGCAATAATCTCTTTTTATCTTTTAAGTATGACTCTGCCATAGAAATTGCAGAACTTGCGGGTGCGTAATATGCTGAACCTGTCTTTAATAGTGCTACAATTTCTGCACCACCGTCACGCGTTCTTTGAACTATATCTGCAAGTTTTTTCTCAGTAATCCAACCCATCTTGATTAGATCTGGGAGTGGAATACCAGCTACTGTAGAGTATCTTGTGAGAGGTACCATTGTATCTCCATGTCCCCCAAGAACAAAAGCTGTCACATCTTCAACTGAAACATTCATTTCTTCAGCAAGAAATAGTCTAAATCTTGCCGAGTCAAGAACACCAGCCATACCACAAATCATGTTTGGCTTATGACCTGTTGCTTTTTGAAGAGCCCATACCATCGCATCTAGAGGATTTGTAATGCAAATTACAAATGAGTTAGGTGCATATTTTTTTATGCCTTCTCCCACAGAGCTCATTACCTTTAGGTTAATTTCGAGCAAATCATCTCTACTCATACCGGGTTTACGAGGCACTCCTGCAGTAACAATGATAACATCTGAGTCAGCGATTGCACTATAATCAGAGGCTCCTTGTATTTTAGAGTCAAACATTTCTACTGTGCTAGCTTGGGCAATATCTAGAGCTTTGCCTTGAGGAACCCCATCTATAATATCAAAAAGAACTATGTCTCCTAATTCCTTTAATCCTGACAATAGAGCCAATGTACCACCTATTTGACCAGCTCCAATAAGTGATATCTTATTTCTTCCTGCACCCATAATAATCCCTCTCTTTTTTAAACTTCAATTATATTATTTAAGTATTCAGCTGATTGCATTTCCTCTAATCGTGAAACTGTTCTTTGAAAGATACTATCATCTTTTCCTCCAATCATAATATCTTTAGGAGCAGTTTCAGCTAATATAAACAAGATCTTTTTTGTTTCATAAAATGTATCAATCAAATTTATAAATCTTTTTATTTCATTTCTTTTTTTTGGATCAATTACTGGAATATTTGAAATAAAAATCACATCATAATTTTTGGCTATTTCAATATAATCAGCAACACCCAATGGTTTAACACATAAGTCTACATAGCTAAACAGAGCATATTTACCTGCCGATCTATCTATGAGTAATTCTCTGCCCTTAACAGTTAGAATTCTATTGCTAACTTCTATACTACCAATCAGATTTTGCCAAGTATCAATGTAGTATTTTTGATTTTTTTCATTATCTGGGAAAAAATAAACCTTTGTATCTTTTATCCTATCCATTCTGTAATCCTTGGATGCTTCCAGATTATATACATCCATATTCTCTTCTAATTTGTCAATAAATGGAAGGAAGGTGTCCCTGTTTAGACCATTTAAATATAAATTTCTTGGATGTATATTAGAAGTTGAGATTACCAATATTCCCATTTCAAATAATATTTTGAATAATCTACCGAGTATCATTGCATCTGCAATATCTTCGACCTGGAATTCATCAAAGCATAATAGCTTACAATTTTTCTTAATTAATTTAGCAACCATGAGGACAGGGTCTGTATTCTGATTTATTCCATCAGCATCCTTTATTTTTTGTCTCCACTTGAAAATTTCATCATGTACCTCATTCATAAAAGCATTGAAGTGTACTCTCCTTTTTTCTTTAATATCTATGCTGTTATAGAATAAATCCATAAGCATTGATTTTCCTCTGCCAACTTGCCCATATATGTATATACCTTTTGGGGGCCTTGCCTTTAAGATACCAATTTTTGATAGGATTGAATGATTATTTATGTAGCCAAAAAACTCTGTGCTTTTTTTTGATAATTCTTTCAGTAAGTCGAATTGTTTTTGATCAAATTCAATTTCATTGTTTTGTAGCAAATAGTCATATTTTTTTTCTATATCATAACTCATAATGTCTGTGTATAGCTGATCAATGATTTTTGATTACATATAGTCGTTTATGAATTTATTACAAGTTGATGTTTTTCGTAGTAACAAAAAAAGGGCTATTTAATTCTTAATAGCCCTTTAATAAATAAATATGGCGTAATTTACTTAGAATGCTTGACCATAAGTCTCGAATTCATTGAGAATTTCAATATCAACAGTTTTACTGCCTATTTCAACTGGCCCATCAGTTTGGTTTGTTCTCATCAACTTACCGCCTGTTCCAGAGTCACCTGCATTATCTGTACCCGCATTTTGGATAATAAAATATGCAGCCACAGCTACAACAACAGCAACAATAACCCCAATTACTAATTTGTTATTCATGGCTTTCTCCCTAAATTAAAATTCATATTACATTTGTATTACAGATTTTTTGAAATTT